>Ga0265338_10000416_pt1 | contig 76329 bp, 64 predicted proteins | sample 42126metaG_FD_193579 | JGI IMG/M metagenome (GOLD analysis project Ga0265338, IMG submission 193579) | Rhizosphere microbial communities from Carex aquatilis grown in University of Washington, Seatle, WA, United States - 4-21-26 metaG | ecosystem: Host-associated > Plants > Roots > Rhizosphere...
CGGGCTCGGCCTCTTGTCGAGCGCGGGGGGATAGAGGTCGTAGAGGGAGCCCAGCGTACGGTTGCCGTCCCTGCCGGCCTTTGCGTCGGCGTTGAGCGCGTCGTCCAGGATCTGGTACTCCAGGCCGATCGAGACTCCGGGAACCCTGTTCTTCTCAGGATCGACGAATATTTTGATGCCGCTGTTGGCACCGGGCGTGACCTTGAAGTCGGCCTTCAGCTCGAAGTCGGAATACCGGTCCACCGTGATGATGTCGCCCCCTGAGGGAAGGCCGCCCTCCGGTGGAAGCGACGTCAGGACGCCGTCCCTGATCCGCCAGCCCCTCGCCGGAAAGGCGGGACCCGAGACGCTCCGCCACCCTTGGGTGGTCCTGCCGTCCCAAAGCAGCCGCCAGCCGGCCTCGATCTCCGAGGGCGCGAGCTGCCGGGTGCCGGAATCGTCCGCGCGGGCCTCGCACGCAAGCGCGGCTGCGGCAAGCACAAGTCCAAGCGCGTGGCGGGGCGGTCTCATGCTGGCGCGAGTGCGGCCAGCATTCCGCGCATGTACCCGAACGACTGGGCGATGCCGGGCACGGGATCGGCGGACTCGACCTCGTCCTCGAGCCCGACCTGCCCCTTGAATCGAATCTCTAGGAGCGCTTTCATGATGGACCGGATATCCAGCCGGCCGAACCCGAGCCCGACCGCCTGGTCCTTCTTGTCGCCGGCCTGGGAAAGGGTGTCCTTCATGTGGACGTCGTAGGTCCGGCTGCGGCACCTGAGGATAGCCTCGGTGGGGTCGACCCCGGCGCGCGCCGAATGGCCCACGTCGATGCAGAGCCCGAGCCGCTCGTCGTACGGCTGCACGGCGTTCCAGACGTCATACGGCGACGGGAAGATCTTGTCCTCGGGCCCGTGGTTGTGGAAGGCGAGCCGCATGTCGTATTCCCGGACGAAGCGCTCGGTCATGAGGAACGTGTCCCGGTCCGGGGGGTTCGCGTAGGACGCCGTCATCGTGGAGAGCCCCGCGGCCCGCCCGCACTCAAACGCCTTGCGCATCACGGCCTCGCTCTTGTCGAGGTACACGACTCCGGTCGCGGGTATCGACATGCCGGCGCCCCTGAACTTCTGTGCCATCTCGCGGCACACGTCCGGCGTGCTCAGCTGGATTGGGACGTGCACCTTGAAGACGGAGATCGAGGTGATCCGGAGCTCCTTCATGACCGCGATCGCCTCATCGATGGAGAACTTCCTGAGCGAATAGCCTGCCAGGCCCAGGTTCAACGCGGGCGCCGCGCCCGCCGGCGCCATCTGGGGCTCGGCTTCAGCGGCAGCGAGACCCGGGGCAGCGCCGGTCAGCGGAAGAAGAAAGCCTGCCAAAGCAGCCTTCTTGATGGCCTCGCGGCGTGTCAGAAATCTTTCGTCCATGGCGGTGGGGTGGCTCTTGGGGATTGCCGCACGCGGCGTGCCTCTTGGCGGGGAGGGCGCTGTCCCGGGCATGCGTCGGGAGCCCCACATTGATGCGTTGCGCCCGCCTTGTCCAGAGCGGGAGGCAATTTACACGCTGGCCCGTGCCAAGTGCCGCTTATGGCGGGAAGCAGCCTCGCAAATTCATTTCCAAATTGCTTGCCGGGCGGGGGGGCAGATTGGAGTGTCGGCCGCAATGTCCCGACGGCTGGCATCCGTTTCACTCCTGTGCGCATGGCTCTGCGCCAGCGGCGCCATGCTGGACGCGGCCCAGGTGATCGCTTGGGCGCACATGTTCACGGGCTATGCGCGGACCGAGTCGGTGGGCGCCGCGGCGAGGGACACGTTCGACCCCCAGAGGCCGTGTGCGATCTGCCGGGCGCTGAGCAAGGCCCGGGAAGCCTCCGGCCCGCATGCGCCCGCGGTTCCTTCCGCCGGCTCTGAGAGAATGGTCCTCGTCCTGGAGCGCTCCGCTCCCCTTCTTGTCATGGCCGTCCGGTCCGAATGGCCCGACCTGCCGGTCGCCCGTGTTTTCGCGCGCGATGCGGATGTTCCAGTGCCGCCGCCAAGATCCGCCCTCGCCTAGGCAACGGGCACATCCCCTGCGCATTTCCCACGGACCATGGGCGGGGCCGCGCCGGCTCAAAGCCCTTTCAGGGTAGGCATGGCACGGATTCAGGCTCCAAAATCAATTTCGCACCCACATGACCCTTTTCCCAATTCACCGAACCGGCGTTTCGGCCAGTGATTCCTCCAACAAGTCTTCGCATCGCAGGCTTGGCGCCGCGGGACTCTGGGCGCTTGCCGCTGCCGCGGCAATGACGCCCGCCGTCTGCGGGGCCTGCGCCTGCGGATGCGGCATCTACGAGGTGGGCACGAGCTCAATGCTTCCGACGGGCTCCGGAGCCATGGCTTTTGTCGATTACGACTACCAGGACCAGAACCACAATTGGAACGGGAGCTCCGAGGCTCCCGCCGCCGACAACAGCGACAAGGACATCCGGACCAGCTTCATCACACTCGGTTACCAGGACATGCTCAGCCGCAGTTGGGGTGTCCGGGTCGAGGTGCCCTACGAGAGGCGGTCATTTGAGACCGTCAGCGGCGCCATGGGCATCGGCATGGGAATGGCAATGGACGTCGTGACGCTGAATTTCAGCGGCCTCGGAGACATCCGCATCGAGGGGGTCTACACGGGCTTCTCACCCGACCTGTCCAGCGGGCTCACCTTCGGCCTGAAGCTGCCCACGGGCAGCTACACGACCAATGACGCCTTTGGCGATATCGACCGGGACACGGAGATCGGAAGCGGCAGCACCGATCTGCTGCTCGGCGGCTTCAAGCGCTTCAACGTGGACACGGACTACGGCTGGAGCGGCATTGTGCAGGCGCTCGTTGACGTCCCCGTGCTGACGCAGGTCCAGTACCGGCCGGGTTCGGAATTCGACGCGGCCGTCGGGATATATTACAACGAATGGAGGGTCGGGCGGATGCTCATCACCCCGATCGGACAGCTGAAAGCCTCCGTCCGCGGCCGGGACACGGGCGCCAACGCCATGAACCCGGTGGCTTCCGGGTTCGAGCGCCTCATCCTGGCGCCCGGGGTCGAGTTCAACCTGCACCCGGTGAAGCTTTACGCGGACGTTGAACGGCCCGTGTACCAGCACTTCACGGGGAATCAGCTGGCGTCCCCGCTCCTGTACAGGCTGAACGTGAGCGTTATGTTCTAGACGGCAGGGGATGGGGCGCCGGCGCCGTCCTAAGGCGTCGGGCGCTCGAACTTCATCGAGTGCTCCTCGGGGTCGCCCACAGAAACCGCGAGGACCTTGGCGGTGTCCGTGAACTGAAACTCGCACTGCACGTCGGTCGTGAGAGCGAAGAACTTTGTCTTCGACTGCGCATGCATGACGAGCTCCTGCTCGGCGATCGTGAGCGACAGGAGGCCGTCGGGAAGCCTGCGGATCTTCACGTGGTTCCCCTTTCCGATCCCGTATTCCCCGACATACGTGTCCAGCAGGGCGTCCGGAAGCATGAATTCCTTGTGCCGCGGGCTGCCCAGCTCGCGCACCCAGATGTTGCGGAAGCGGACGGGGTTGCCGTGGTCCTGGAGCGAGATCGGCAGGCGCGCAGGGTGCGCCTTGTAGGGCACGCGCCCGATCCAGCCCGTGGGCCCGGTGAGCTCCACGTTGTTCTGCACGAGGATGCCGTTGTGGAAGACGGTCTCGCGCGCCTTTGAAACAAGCTTCCCGTCGGCGTCAAAGCGCGGCGCGGTCCATATCATGTCGTAGGTCTGCCACTGTCCGGGCGGCCGGCTGACGTTCACGAGAGGGGGATACTGCCCGTAGATGGCGGCGGCGGAGCCGTCGGCGTAGGTCTTGTTCTGGTATGAGTCGAGGACCTGGCATTCGTAGCGGTCATAGCCGAAGAAGACCCCGCTGTTGCCGCGTCCCTGACTGTCGCCATGCGCAGGGGTGGGGGATGCCCACTCGAGGTGGAGCTGGCAGTCGCCGAACGACTCGAGCGTCCGGGCATAGCCGCTTCCGGGGACGCACTCGAAGGCCCCGTCCCTCACGATCCACTTTGTCGGGCTTCCGTCCATCGCAACCCATTGCGAGGTGTCCTTCCCGTCAAAGAGAATGACGGCGTCGGAAGGCGGCTGGCCGGGCTGGTCCTGGGTGCTCGACGTGCCGGGGTCGACTACGGTCGCCTGGGGGCGGTCACGGTCGTGGCCGAGCCAGTTCGGGTCGGGCGCTGCACGCAAGGCTGCGCACGCGGCAAGCGTCACTCCAAGTGCCAGAACAGAGGGGGTTTTCATGGGGGATAAGGCCCCAACTTGCCCGGGTTTGGAGGGAATGTCCAATTTGATTCCAGATATTGGCCAGGAAGGCGGGCACTCGCCGCTCTTGCGATGAAACCTGCGCGGCTCCATGCTCCGGCCATGGTCAAGAAACTCCTCCATACCCGCATGCGCGTGAACGACCTGGAGCGCACCTTGAAATTCTATGAGGACGTGCTTGGGCTCAAGGTCGGGCGCAGGCACACGTCGCCGAGAGGCGCGCAGCTCGCCTTCATCCGGACTCCCAACAGCGACGAGGAGATCGAGATCTGCCAGCTTCCGGGAAGCCCGCCGGTGCAGGTCCAGCCCGACCTCATGCACCTCGCCTTCGAGGTGGACGACATCGCGGCGTTCCAGGCGCACGCCGCAAAAAAGGGCTGCAAGCTCAGCGACGGTCCGACGCGCACGGGCTCCGGCTCGGTCATCGCGTTCATCGACGCCCCGGAGGGGTACGAGATCGAGCTGATCCAGCGCGGCTAGGCCGGCCCCGGGCCGGATCGCCTTTCCTTCCAAAGGTCGAGGTCGAAGCGCGCCCAGTCTATCGCGGCCGCGCCCCGGAGGTGGCGGGCCGACACCATCCCGAAATACACGGTTTCCCAGAACCGGTAAGTGGCCGGGTCCTGCGGGGAGTGGCGCGGCACCGGCAGCCCGCGCGGGCCTGCGGCCTCCCAGTGGTCCCGCATCCATGCCAGGACATGCGTGTCGAGCACGCCGTGCATCTCGTTAGCGCGCGAGTGCAGGACGAAGAACTTCGCGGTCTTGATCCCTATGCCAGGGAACCGCGTGAGGTACTCCCACGGGCAGGCGGCCAGGTCGGCGTCCGAGTGGGAGAGCTCCCGGAAGCTTGTGCTGAGCAGGGCATACTTGCCAAGGCGCACCTCCCTGAGGCGCGACTCGAGGAGCCCCTTGCGGTCGCTCGCGCGAATGAAGGCGAAGGGCCGTTGGCCCCCGAGGAAGCGCTCGAGCTTCTGCGCCTGCTGGTCGGCGTTCTTTCCCGCCACCACAACGCAGAAGAGAAGAAACTCCTCCAACTCCGCCGGTGTCCGCGCGGGATTGGTGACGTTGCTAGGGTCGATCATCGGGCGTCCGCGCCCGGTGAATGCGCCGGCTTTTCCCAGAGGAAGCTCGCTTTCATGGCGATCACGCGGCCATCGGCCGCATGGACCTCGATCTCCCATGCGACCGGCTGCACGCGCGCCCCAGCCCAGTCTTTGCCGGTCAGCCCGATCTCGAAAAGCCTGCTTCCCCTCGGGATGTCGACGGTGAAATTGAACACCCTGACCTCAATCGAATCGGGGGAAACCACCCGCAGGACGAAGGTTGCGCCAGCCACCTGCGCTCCCGGGTTCTCGATCCGGGTAAGGAAATAGAGGCCTCCGCGCTGGCTGGGCTGGCTGCGCAGGACGGTCCATCCGCCCGTAAGCTCGCGCCCGGTGTGGTCCTCGTAGAGACTCGGGAACGAATCGGCGTCGTGCCACTGCGGCCAGACCCGCTTCACCTCAAGATCGGCGGCGCGCGCCGCCATGGCGGCGGCTGAAAAGAGAGTGATTGCGGCGAGCAAGGATCGCATCGGAGGGCACGCTAACCCGGGGACCATTCCGCGACAATCCGATACATTAGTTTCCGAGCCCCACGAGCGCGTAGCGGTGGTAGCCGAGGAGGGCGGGGGCCCATCCCTTCACGGAAGGCTGGATCAGGTAGGAATGCGCGCCAAAATAGAGCGGCGCGACGGGTCCCTTCTCGAGGAGGTACGACTCCGCGTTTTGGAACACCTCGAGGCGCGCCCGCGGATCACGCGTGCGGGCCGCCTCCTCGATCATTCCGTCGTAGGCCTTGTCGCCCCAGCCCGTCCAGTTGTTTCCGCCGCCGCTCACAAAGAGGTCTAGGAACGTGACGGGATCGAGGAAATCGCCGGCCCAGCCGGAGGTGGACACGGCATAGTTGAGGGTCTGCTGGTTCTGAAGCCACGTCTTCTGCTCCAGGGCGGCCAGGGTGACCCGGACACCGAGCCGCCTCAGCCACATCTCCTGGATCGCCTCCAGGACGGACGGCTGGACGTCGTCGTTTCGAGCCTGAACCTCAAACGGGGGAATCCCCTTTCCCCCGGGAAACCCGGCCTCGGCAAGAAGCCGGCGGGCCTGGTCGACGTCGAGGCCGACGCTGGCCCTTGCCGTGTAGCCGCCGCAGTCCGGGGGGGTGAACGAATGGGCTGGCGGGTAGCCGCCTGAGAGGACGCGCCTTGCGATCGCGTCCCGGTCGATCGCGAGTGAGAGGGCCCGCCGAACCCGCGGATCATCGAAGGGCGCGCGCCTGGCGTTGAAGCGCAGGAAAAAGGTCTGCAGGAACGGGTCGACCCGGAGCTGGCCGGGGGCCTCGCGCCGGTAGGCCTCAATCTTTGCCAGGGGAATGGAATACGTCACGTGAAGCTGGCCCGCCCTAAAATCCCTCTCCTCGGTGTCGGGGTTTTCGGTCGGGTAGAAGGCGATCTGCCGGAGGGTCACCGTGCCCGCGTTCCAATAATCTGGATTCCTGGCGACCACGATTCGGGAGTTCGGAGTCCACTCCTTGAGCGTGAAGGGTCCGTTTCCAACCAGGTTTCCAGGCCGGGTCCACGCGGTCCCGCGGGCCGACGATGCGCCGAAGCGCTCGAGAACCCTGGGGTTGACGGGATACCACGGGGGTTGCGCGACCAGCACCGGGACATAGGGAGTGGGCCGCTCGAGTTCAATCCGGACCGTCCTTGGGTCGGGAGCGGAGATGCCAAGCGCCCCCAAATCGGAAACGGAGCCATGGTTGAAGGCCGGTGCGTTCCTAATGGGGTAGAGGAGGCTTGCGTATTCGGCGCCAAGCGCGGGCGAGAGCATCCGGCGCCACGACTGGACGAAGTCATCCGCCGTGAGCGCCTCGCCGTTCGACCAGCGAAGCCCCTCCCTGAGGTGGAACGTCCAAACGAGGCCGTCGTCGGATACCTCCCACGCCCGTGCCGCGGCAGGGATGGCCTGGGAAGTCTTCTCGTCGATCGCGGTCAGGCCCTCGAAAAGGGCGAGCAGGATGTTCTGGTCCGTGTAGGCTGTCACAATCTGCGGATCCAGATCCTCGGGCTCCGCGCCGTTGCCAAGCAGAAGCGTCTGTTCCCGGGCCGCGGCCTTGGCGGACGTCTCACGCCGGGCGCAGCCCGCGTCGGCCAGCAGCGCCACGGCAGTCGCCGCGATGGCGCACATCCTTAAACGGACCATGCCGCCTTTTCTGTCCAAACGGCATGCGACAGCAAGGTCGAACGCCCGGGAGCCGCAGGCAGTTGGAACGCCCCGCGGATGCAGGACGCTCAGCGCCGGCGCAGGCGGATCGCCGCCGCGAGGGCGCAGAGCCCACCCGCCATCAGGGCCCAGGTCGAGGGTTCCGGCACGGGCGTGAAGTTGAGCACCAGGTCGGTCCCGCTGTCCGTGATGAAGAACTGACCGCCATTCGTCGTGTTCTGGAAAAGCGAGGTATCGATCGAGAAATCAAGCGGGCTGAATCCCGATATCGATCCAGCCGAGAGGAGCGTCCATGTGTACGGTTGACCTGGATTGAAGTTTGCCACGCCGGGAGCCCCCGTGGACGGGTCGATTGAACGCACATAGATCGAGAACGGATTCGAGGGAGTCGATGAGATCGAGAGGGCGCCCGCGACATTGACCGTATCGTAGTCGGTGCCCGCGACACCCGTCGCGTTCATGATGTCAAACTGGTAGCCGCCATTCGGACCCATATCGACCGGGGTGCCGGTTCCGAATGAAAGTGTTGCGACTGGGTGCAGGTACTGGATGCCATCGGGAGACAGGAGCGTTCCATTCTGAATGCTAACTAGCGATCCAGGATCAAACGTCCCAACGCCTCCAAGCGTTGCCCCGTCCTGCACAGTGATGGGGTTGGTGAGCGTGCTGTTGTTGACCAGGTCCAACACGGCCCCGGAGTTCACGGTGACCGCGCCTGTGCCGAGCGCGGCGCTGGCTCCAGCGACCAGGGTGCCTGCCGCAACGGTCGTCCCGCCTCCGTAGGCGTCATTGCCGCCGAGGTATTGCGTTCCCGGACCCGTCTTCACCACGCTCGATCCAGCGGTTCCAGTGATGGTTCCGTAGTAGGAGCAATAATCGGTCGAATTCGGCGTCTTCAGCGTCAACGCTGTCGAGGATCCGAGGAGCTCGATGGTGGAGGAGGTGTCATACGAATTGTCCACAAGGTCGGTGATCACCGGGGCGCTGCCATTCAGTTCCACCGTGGAATTATAAAGGCTCAAGCCGCCGATCGCCGGGGCGATGGCATCGCACACCAACATGGAAGAGGAGAGGTACACGCTGCCCGTGCCGAGCGCCGAGTCATTGCCGATGGTCAAGGTTGTGTTGTAGACGTCAATCCCCCCGGACAACGTGTTAGCGCCGTTGAGGGTGACCGGACTGTAAATGCTGAGACTGCCCGAGGATTCCGGGACGTCGCTTATGATCCCGTCGAGGATAAAGCTCCCTGCGCCTCCTGACGACGGGCCGAGATTCAGGCCCGCGCTGGAGACTGAAATATTGTTTGCAAGCGTGATGCTGCTGTCGGCTGGAGCCAGGAGAGAGGGTGTCGAATAGGACCCGGGCACAACGATCGCACCCGAGCCGACGGAGCCTGAACTCGTCAGGTAGAGATTGCCGCTGTTGAGCGTCGTCGTCCCCGTGTACGTATTGGGGCCGGGAGAGGGGTTCAGCGTCACGGATGAGATGCTCCCGTTGAACTCGATTGGATTCTGCAGCCCGATCACTACGCCGGTCGTCCCGGACTGGTCCGACAGGACCGACGTGACCGTGAGGCTGCCTCCCTTGATCGCTGAGAATTGGTATGTGGCCTCCTGGGGCGTGACCACTCCGGCAATGGTTGCGGATGTTGAGGTGCCGAGAAAGACCGACGAGTTGGAATTCAGGCCAGTGAGATCAATCGGATCGCTGATCGTGGGTGCTGATCCGTTCGGCGGGGCATCAAATCCGATCACCCCGTACGCTGCCGATTCGGTGTTGAACAGGCTGACAAAAGCCTGAGCATTCCTGGTCGGAGAATCCGAATGGACGGCATTTGTGGTGTAGCCGATATATCCCGGCGCATCCGAGTTGCTCCCGAGCTGCAGCTGTCCCGTCGGTGGAATCGAGCCGGAGGAATTGAAGATAAGCGCGCCCCCGGTCACCGAGGTTCCCCCGGCGTACGTGTCTCTCCCCGATAGGATAAGGGTGAGGGGCGCCATTCCCGGATTCAGGGTAAGGGTCCTCCCGCCTGTTTGGTTGCCCAGGTCCGCCTGCACCTCGAGGGTCCCGCCGCCGCCGCCAAAGACGTAACCGCTTGCGGTGGACGGCGGCACGATCGTTGCGTCGGGTCCGATGATCGCGTTCGTGGAGGATCCAAGGCCCCAGAACCCGGAGTTTGTGAATGAACTCAGGTCAATTGTTCCGGTGAAGGTGGCTGGGCTCGACGGGTTGGTGACCGTGTCCAATCCTATCGTCCCTCTGAAGTCCGGGCCATTGACAAGACTGAGCACAGTGCTGACGGCGCCAGCATACTGGGCGCCCATCCCCACGTAGGCATTCGACCCGTTGATCGTAGTCAGGCTCCCCAATTGTCCTGCTATCAGAACCGACGGCGTAGGATCGAAGATGAGCGCAATGTTTGTCGCCGAAAGGGACTGGATGTTCGTTAGCGGCCCCTGGAGATAGACGGTCGGGAACGGCAGCGAAACGTAGCCGGAAGTGAAACTGACGCTTCCCCCCGTTGAAGGTGTACCGAGCGATCCCTCAAAGAAAATCGCGGCGCTGTTGCTCAGGTTCACCGTGGGCGTGTTGTTCGTGAAACTTGAGTTGCCCAGGAAGGCCAATGAGCCCTCTAGGGTCATGTTGTTGCCCAACGACACCGTGGGGTTGCCCAAGGTAGCCGAAGAACCTTCATAGCTATCTGCCCACAGTGTGATGTTGTCCGACAACGTAAGGGCGCCCGTTCCCAGGGGATTCGATCCATTTAACTCGACGAATGGACTCCCCGTAAAGGTGACGTTTCCGCTGAATGTCTTTGGCCCTTGCATGTAAAGGAACCCGTTGCCAGACACCGTTATGCCATACGCCCCTGATACGTTATCTTCGACGTACAGGTAGCTTGTTGAGGCGCCCAGGTTCCAGGTCTGGTTCGCGGACAGGATTAGCGGAGCGTCAATTTCAACGACCGCATTCGTCCCAAGAAGCGTGATTCCTCCGGAACCGATCGTAAGCGACGCGGAATAGTCGTAGAAATTGTTGATGAGCACTCCGTAGCCGATGCCATTGGTCGATGTGTTGAAGGACACGGACTGCACATTCACGGCTGTGTCCAAATCCACGTAGGTCCAATTGTTGCGGTCGCTCTGGGGGAAGGACACGTTTGCGGTGCCGTCGTTTGCCGGAGCCACGCCCCCGACCCAATTCCCGGGAGTCGAATAATTTCCGCTTAGCACCGACCAGACCACCTGGGCGTCCATCGCCGGGATGCCGACCGCCAGGAAGGCGCATGCCAATGCCAGGCGCCTTCTCGGGGCGACGGAGCAATGGCGGAACGGCACATCCATTAAACCGGGCCCCGAAAGCATCTGCACTCGCGTGGAGGTGTCAGGCGCCGGCGTGCGGTTGAACCTGGGCCGGATCACGCCGCGAAGCTGATTCAATTGACTTGCATCGACAAGGAAGGAAGCCCCGCCTAAGGCGGCCGGAGCCATCTTATGAGTAAAAATGATTCGAGCGTTCAGATCAACTAATGGACAGGAGGATTGGCCGGAGTGTCTTCCAGACCACGTCGGCGACGATCGCCGCCCCGGAAGGGTTCGGGTGGATCCTGTCAGCCTGGTTCAGATCGGCCACCTCTGCGACCCCTTCCAGGAGGAAGGGGATGAGCGCGATCTGGTTTCTTCTGGCAAGCGCCGGGTAGAGGGCCCGGAACGCCTCCGCGTAGTCCTGGCCCATGTTTGGCGGCATCCTCATCCCAGCCAGGACAATCCGGGCTTCCGGGTATTTTGAACGCACGCGGTCGATGATCGCCTGGAGGTTCGCCTGAGTCACCTCGGCGGCCGTTCCCCGCAGACCGTCGTTTGCACCCAATTCGAGGAAGAAGACGTCCGGCCTCTGACGGAGGACCCAGTCGATCCGGCGCAGGCCCCCGGCGCTCGTCTCGCCGCTCACGCCGGCGTTGACCACACGCCAGGACAGGTGCTCGGCGTCGATCTTCCTCTGGATCTGGGCCGGATAGGACTGCATGTCGGGATCGTGGAGCCCGTAGCCTGCGGTCAGGCTGTCGCCGAAGAACACGACGGTCCTCTCCGCGGCGGTCTCCGCCGAGCCCTTCGCAAGCAGTCCGAGCGCGAGCGCGAACCCGAGGGCCGCGCGCACGGCGAGTGGCCTGCCGGCCCGTTTCAAGAAGCCCGTTTCCATTTTCCGTTCCGTCCAGATGCACGATCGCAACCGGGCGTTCCAGCGTAATCGGGCGCCGGAAGCGCCCCCTCGGGCCGGATGATCCCGTTTGCGCTCGCAGGGACCTGCGTGTTTCGTCACCGCCATGGCACCACAAAAGATGCTCCGGGTGGACCGGTTGACCAAGACCTATTCGACGGCGGCGGGCCCCCTGACCGTGCTCCACGAGGCGAGTTTCGAGCTGGAGGCCGGCGCCAGCATCGCCGTCGTGGGCCCAAGCGGAAGCGGCAAGACGACGCTCCTCGGGCTCTGCGCGGGCCTGGACCGGGCGACGGGAGGGTCGGTGGAGCTGGCTGGCGAGCGGCTCGATTCCCTTGACGAGGATGCGCGGGCCAGGGTCCGGAACGCCTCGGTCGGGTTCGTCTTCCAGAACTTCCAGCTCATCCCGACCTTGACCGCCCTCGAGAACGTGCTGGTGCCGCTCGAGCTCCGCGGCGAGAGCGGGTGCGAGGCGCAGGGCAGGGCGCTCCTCGAGCGCGTCGGGCTTACCGCGCGCGCCGATCACTATCCGGTCCAGCTCTCCGGCGGCGAGCAGCAGCGTGTCGCGCTTGCCCGGGCCTTCATCAACAGCCCGAAGATCCTTTTCTGCGACGAGCCCACGGGCAACCTGGACGGCGACACGGCCGAGTCGATGGTCGAGCTCATCTTCGGCCTCAACCGCGAGCGCGGCACAACCCTCGTGCTGGTGACCCACAATTTCGAGCTGGCCGGCCGCTGCCAGCGGATCCTGCGCCTAAAGAACGGTTCGGTCGCATCCGACGAACCGACCCACCCGGTCTCCTGACGGGTCCCCATGCGCTTCATCCTCAACATGGCCTGGCGCGATTCCCGCGCCTCCCGGCGCAGGCTCGTCCTGTATTCGCTCTCCGTGGTCCTCGGGATAGCGGCGCTCGTCTCGATCGGCTCGTTCAGCGCGAATGTGAGGCAGGCGATCGACTCGGAGGCCAAGGGCCTCCTCGGCGCGGACCTCTTTGTGACCTCCCCTGCGCCGCTGTCCGCTCCGGTCATCGATTACCTCGGTTCGCTTCAGGGCGACATCGCCCGCGAGCAGACGTTCTCGTCCATGATGACCTTCCCAGCGGTGACGCGGCTGCGGCTGGTCCAGGTCCACGCGGTTGAGGGCGCCTTCCCGTTCTACGGGAAGTTCGAGACCGAGCCGGCGGGCGCCGCAGCGCTCCTCGGGACCGGGGAGCCCGTCGTCATCCTTGAGCCGACGCTCCTTGCGCAGTTCAACCTCGCGACCGGCGACCGCGTGAAGCTCGGCAGGACGATGTTCAGGGTGGCCGGCTCGCTCAGGAAGGTGCCCGGCGAATCCCCGGGAGTCGCGATGATGGCGCCGCGCGCCTACATCCCGATGAGGGCGCTCGCGGCGACGGGGCTGTCGGGCCCCGAGGCGCTCGCGCGCTTCCGGGCGATGGTGCGCCTGCCCGCCGGCCGCAACGCCGACGCGGTCGTGCGCGACATGAGGGAGAAGTTCCCGCTGATGCGCCTCTCGTTCGAGACCGTCGCCGAGCGCAAGCGCAACCTCGGCCAGGCGATCGAGCACCTGGACGGGTTCCTGAGCCTCGTCGGTTTCGTGGCGCTCGTGCTCGGGGGGATCGGGGTCGCAAGCGCGCTCCACGCCTACATCCGCGAGAAGATAGCGACGGTGGCCGTCCTGCGCTGCCTCGGCGCAAGCGCGAGGCAGAGCTTCGCGGTCTACCTGGTCCAGGGGCTGGCCCTGGGCGTTGCCGGCGCTTGCGTCGGCGGCGCGCTCGGTGTCGCCGTCCAGATGACCCTGCCGGCCCTGGTGAAGGGGGTGCTTCCGGTCGACGTGGATTTCTTCGTCTCGTGGCCCGCGCTCATTCGCGGCATGGGCGCCGGGGTTGTGATCTGCATGCTGTTCGCGCTCCTGCCGCTGATCTCGGTCCGCAGGGTCCCCCCCCTCGCTGCCCTGCGTTCGGCGGTCGCCGAGCGCGCGGCCGTCTCCCCGGATCCGTGGCGCATTGCCATTGGGGCGGCGATCGCCGCGTCCGTGGCGGGCTTTGCGGTCTGGCAGACAGGGGCCTTGGCCGTGGGCCTCGGGTTTGCGGGCATGCTCGGACTCGGGTTCCTCGTCCTTGCTGGCCTCGGATCCGCGGTCGCCTGGGCGGCCCGCCGATTTGTGCCAAAGCGGCTGCCCTATGTCCTTCGCCAGGGCATCGCGAACCTCCACAGGCCCAACAACCGCACGGTCCTTCTTCTGGTTTCGCTCGGCTTGGGTACGTTCCTTGTGCTCACGCTCTACCTCGCCCGCACGACCCTCCTGCGCGAGATCCGGAGCGCGGACGCGCTCGGCAGGCCGAACCTCATCTTCTTCGACATCCAGGACGACCAGATCGGTCCGTTGGAGGAGGCCGCCGCCGCCGCGGGCTCGCCGGTCGCCGTGCGCGCCCCGATAGTCACCATGAAAATAACCTCCGTGCGCGGAAAGAGCGTGGAGGAGGTCCTGCGCGAGAAGGGGGCGCATGTCGCGGCGTGGGCGCTCCGGCGCGAGTACCGGTCGACCTTCCGCGGCGAGATCTCGGCCACCGAGAAGATCGTGCAGGGCCGCTTCAGCGGGCGCTACGACGCGGCGGTAGGAGCGGTGCCGATCTCGGTGGAGGAGGGCCTTGCGCGCGACATGCAGCTTCACCTGGGGGACGAAGTCGACTGGGACGTGCAGGGGCTGGCTGTGCGAACGCGGGTCGGAAGCATCCGGGCCGTGGAATGGCGCCGGCTCGAGCCCAATTTCTTCGTCGTCTTTCCCGAGGGCGTCCTCGAGGGGGCGCCGAAGACCTACCTTGCCGCGGTGCACTCGGGCTCGCCGGCCGAGTCGGCGAGGGTGCAGCGCGCCGTCGTGGACGCGTTTCCTAACGTGACCGCCATCGACCTCGCGCTCGTGGTCGAGACGCTGGACGGGATCTTCTCAAAGGTTGCTTTTGCGATCCAGTTCATGGCGCTTTTCACCGTGGCCACGGGCCTTGTCGTGCTCGCGGGCGCGATCCTCACGGGCCGCCACCAGAGGATCCGCGAGACGGTGCTCCTGCGAACGCTCGGCGCAACGCGGCGGCAGCTTGCCCTCATCCAGCTGTTTGAATACGCGGTGCTCGGGATACAGGCGGCGATCGTCGGCGGCCTCTTTGCTGTCGCCGGAAATGAGCTGCTGGCCCGGTTTGTTTTCCATGTGCCGGCCGCGGAGCCGGCCGGACAGATCGTCGCGGCGGTCGTGATCGTCACCGCTCTCGCGGTCGCAACCGGCGTCCTGGCGGGGCGCGGCGTTACGGATCATCCTCCGCTCGAAATCCTTAGGCAGGAGACGTGAATGCGGCGTGGCTGAGTTTCTCCTGGGTCGCTGATGGGGCCCCGAGCCGCCGTCAACCGATTTCAATCCGAGGTTGCCGCCCCCATTCTCCTGAAACCATGGCACCTGAGCGGTCGTCAAGTGTCGTCACACCGCAACCCTTGCTGTCCCCATCGAGCCATTCTGGAGGAGAATTCGCCCGCGCGACCGGCTGGTTGCGCCTGGTCGCCGCGCTTTCCTCGGCCGTCGCATGTTCCGTTGCGATTGCGGAGCCCTTCCGCAGCGCGGGCTCCCCGAGCACGGGGGAGCTTTCCCAGGGTTACCGCGACGGTCGCGTCCTGGCGAAACCGAGGCAGGAGATGCTCCCCAGCATTGACCAGGCGGAGGGTGCCGAGGGGCTCAGCCTGCGCGCGCGTTATGCCCGGTTCGGGAATGTCGGCGTCCTCGACCTCCCGGCGGGCGACACGGTGCCCGCGGCCATCGCAAGGCTCAAGGCGACCGGCCGTTACGAATACGTCGAGCCCGACTACATCCGCCGCGCCACGGCCTCACCTGTGGTTCCAGACGACCCTCAGTTCACGAACCAGTGGGCGCTCAACAACACGGGTGCTAACGGGGGGCGCGCGGGCGCGGACATCAACGCCGAGGCCGCTTGGGAAACGGCTACGGGCGCCCCCGGCGTCATCGTGGCCGTCCTCGATTCCGGCGCACTGACCACGCACCAGGACCTTGCCGCAAACATGTGGGTCAACCCGTCCCCTGGGACCACCGCCTCGTTCAATGACAGCTCCGCCGGGTTCGGTACGGTCCAGGAGACCGACGGGGTGAATGGCCTGAACGCGGTTGCGCGCACCGGGTCCCCGACCGACGACAGCAGCGTGGGCCACGGGACGCACGTTTCGGGCATCGTCGGCGCCGTGGGCAACAACGGCCTGGGGGTCTCAGGGGTCGCCTGGAAGGTGCAGCTGATGGAACTCAAGTTCCTCGACAGCTCGGGGCAGGGCACGCTATCCGAAGAACTCCCCTGCATCGAGTACGCGATCGCCCACAAGGTGAGCGCCGTGAACGCGAGCTTCGGCGACTCGACCTTCTCGCAGGCCGAGATGGATGCGATCCAGGCTGCCGGCAAGGCCGGCATCATCTTCGTGTGCGGGGCTGGAAACAGCGCGGAGGATAACGACATTTCGGGGTTCTTCCCCGCGGACTACCCCCTCGACAACATCATCGGCGTCGGGGCCACGGACAACCGCGACGGACTCGCGGTCTTCTCGGACTACGGATCGGGCTCGGTCGAGATCTTCGCGCCTGGCGAAAACGTCATTTCCACCATAAACACGAGCACATCATCGTACGGGTACCTGAGCGGCACGTCGATGGCGACGCCCTTCGTGACGGGTGCCGTCGCGTTGTTGAGAGCGCGCTACCCCGCGGACACCTACCGGGAGACCATCAACCGCATTCTCAACTCAGCCGACAGGATCGCGGCGCTTGCCGGCAAGGCGCAGACAGGGGGGCGCCTAAATCTCGCCACCGCGTTGACGACGGCGCCCAGCACGCCCCCGAACGCGCTGTTTGCGAACCGGACGGTGCTCGTGGGCCTTGATCCCTACACCCGCTCGAACAATGCGGATTCACCCGAGGCGCTCGAGCCGGGCGCGCCGGTGATCGCGGGCGTGTCCGGATCCCACTCGCTCTGGTGGCAGTGGACGGCAACCGAGAACGCCACGGTGGAAATCGACACAAGCGGCAACGCCGGGGGTTCGATCGTCGGCGGAAGCACGTACCCGACCCTCCTCGGGGTGTACACGGGCAACTCCCTCGGCGCACTGACCCTGGTGCAAAGTAGCTCGAATTTCGGAATGGAGTCCCTCGAGGGCGGCGGCGCGATGTCGTACAGCGAGGTGAGCTTCCATGCCGCGGCCGGGACGACGTACCAGATCAACGTGCAGGGCCAGGGCACAAGCAGCGGACAGACGATCCTGGCCATCAACACGACACCCGACAACGACTCGGTTTCCGCGCCGACCGTGCTTGCGGGTCCCAGCGATTCGATCCTCGACGCAAACCCGAACGCCACGCGTCAGGGCGGCGAGCCCAAGATCCTCGGCAACGCCGGCGGGCACTCGCTCTGGTACTCATGGACGGCGCCCAAGTCCGGCACGGAGCAGGTCTCGGCCTACAGCTATGACTTCGTCCCCGAGGCGGCGGTCTACACCGGATCGTCGTTCGCCAACCTCTCGCTGGTCGCCTCGGCTGCGGGCACGGCGCTCTCCGGCGCGACGACCGACGTGAGCGGATGCCTCTGCACGTTTAGCGCGGTCGCGGGCACGACGTACCTCATCTGCGTCGACGGAGTGAGCGCGCAGGATACCGGGGAGTTCACGCTGTCGCTCGACGACTCGCTGTGGCAGGCGAAGACCGGAGATGCGGTGACCTGCTCGCCCGCGGTCGGGACCGACGGGACCGTCTATGTCGGCAGCGACGACAATTCCCTGTACGCAATTGACACCAACGGAAACGTCAAATGGAGCTATGCGGCGGGGAGCGCCTTTGACACGAGCTCGGCCGCGATCGCCCCGGACGGGACGATCTATGCGGGCAACGCGGACGGAAACGTGTACGCGTTCAACCCGAGCGGCACGCTGAGGTGGACCTACGCCGTTCCGGCCCCATCGAGCAGCTCGGGCCTGGACAACGGGGTCTCCTCCTCCCCGGCAATCGCCTCGGACGGAACGATCTGTTTCCACGACGACGACGGTCATGTGTACGCGTTAAATCCCGACGGGTCCCTCAAGTGGACCGCGGCGGTCTCCGGCCTCTCGTATGCGGCCCCGACGATCGCCCCTGACGGGACGGTTTACATAGGGACCGATGGCGGATCCCTTGTGGCGCTCAATCCGGGCGGCGCCCAGAAATGGGCGTTCTCGACGCCCATCGCGGGCGAGCAGATCTACACCGCCGCGGCCATCGACTCGGGCGGGAATCTCTACTTCGGGACGCTGAGCGGGAACTTATACTCGGTGGACCCGACCGGCAAGCTGCGATGGAGCTACACGGTGGGCAACGGCGTCACCTCGGCGCCGGCGCTCGCGAACGGAGCCGCCTACTTCGGGGGCTACGACGGAAACCTGTACGCGCTGTCGACGGCGAGCGGCGCGCTCCTCTGGAGGTATTCCCTCGGCACCCAGGTGAGGGCGAGCGCGCCGGCGGTCGACGCCAACGGTGTCATCTATGTCGGATGCTACGACCACAACATGTACGCGGTCAGCTCGGGCGGATCGCTGGTCCGGATCTTTGCCTCCGGCGACTGGATCAGGTCGTCGCCTGTCATCGCCGGGACTAGGCTCTATTTCGGGAGCAATGACCACAAGGTCTACGCATTCGACATCGGCGCCGGCGCGGCGCCGTCGGACTGGCCGATGTACCAGTTCAACGCGCAGAGGCTCGGCCGGGCGGTGTCCACGGCGCTGGCCATCACCTCGCAGCCGGCCTCGCAGACCGTCGCGCCCGGCGGGGCGTTCACACTCTCGGTGGGCGTCGCCGGGCCCGGAACCCTCAGCTACCAATGGGACCTGAACGGGGCGCCGATCGCGGGGGCCACGGGCGCGGCGTACACTGTCGCGTCCGCGACGGCGACAAACGCCGGAAGCTACACGGTGGCCGTCACCAGCGCCTCGGGCAGCGTCAAGAGTTCTCCGGCCGTGGTCACCGTCGCCGCGGCGAACCCGGCGGCTGCCCGTCTCATCAACATTTCCACCCGCGCGCAGGTTGGAACGGGCGGATCCATCCTGATCCCCGGCTTCGTGATCGGTGGCAGCGGCACGGAGACGCTCCTGATCCGCGCGGACGGTCCGAGCCTGACGGCGTTCGGGGTTCCGGGAGCGCTTGCGGCTCCCAGCCTTGTCCTGACCGCCCAGGCGACGGGCGTCACCCTCGCCACGAACACGGGCTGGGGCACCAACTCGAACCCGGCCCAGATCGCAAGCGTGGCAGTGCAGGTGGGCGCCTTCGCCCTGGAGAGCGGGAGCGCGGACTGCGCCGTGATCGTCACGCTGCAGCCGGGCGCCTACACGGTGCAGGTCTCCGGCGTGGGCAATACGACCGGTGTGGCGCTGGCGGAAGTCTACGAGGTGGCGAACACCGGGACGGCGCGGCTCGTGAACATCGCGACCCGGGCCCAGGTCGGAACAGGGGGCAATATCATCATCGCCGGCTTCGTCGTCTCGGGAAGCGGCTCCGAGGAATTGCTCGTGCGGGGGGACGGGCCCAGCCTGACCCCGTTCGGCGTGGCCGGCGTGCTGGCCGAGCCGAGCCTGAGCCTTTTAGGCAGTTCGCAGAACCTGGTTGCCTCCAACACGGGATGGGGCACGAGTGTGAGCCCCTCCCAGATAGCGGGTGTCGCGGAGGCCGTCGGTGCCTTTAGTTTCGCCGCAGGCAGCGCCGACAGCGCCGTGGTCGTCAGCCTGCCGGCGGGCGCGTACACGGCGCAGGTCTCGGGCGTGAACAGCGCGACGGGCGTGGCCCTTGTCGAGGTCTACGAGGTACCGTGACGCGCGCCGGCCGGGGCCGGCCCCGCCTATCGGTTTGAGGGGACGAAGGCGGTCTGCAGCCCGACCATGAAGTCTTCCCGCTCGGACGGGGTCATCCCTGCCGGATCGCGCGCGGGCTCCCTGCCCGTGAGGGTTCTCGAGAGAATCGAGGCGCGCTCTGCGGCGTTTCGGGACCTGCCGAATGCGAGGTAGTAGCTCCCCGGGTCAACCGTGAATCGGACCTCGCCCCCGGCTCCCAACGTGACGGGTTTTCCTTGGGGAAGGCGGAGGGCCAGCGCGCGCGCCGGATCAGGCGTGTCGGTTGATGAAACAACGGCATCGACGAGCCCGTTCCGCCGGGTGAGCTCGATGTTGAGGTGCCAATCGCGGAAGCGGAACCTGTCGATCCGGGCGTGGTTCATCCCCGGGGGCAGGCTCGGAGCCAGCCCCAAGTCGGCGCCCTCGGGCTCCAGGTCGAAGCCGAGGAAGAGCAGCATCACCGATGTCACAAAATCGCCGTGGGACCAGACGATCAGCGGTTTGTCGGGCATGCCCTTCCTGTCCCAGTTCTCCGGAAGGTAGAAGTTCCCGGCCTCCATGTCGTACAGGCTCTTGTTCACGATCCCGGAGAGGAGGTACCTCCACGCGAGGTCCGTCCTCCCGAGGAGCCATTCGTCCTGTGCAGCCCATGCGGTGTTGATGGGCCACGTGTCGAGCTCGCCCGCGGGGGCATGCGGGCTCGAGGCATTGGGCCCGAACCGGAAGATGGAGTGATCGGGATTCTCAAGGTCCCTCGTGATCTGGGCGTGCGTCGACGCGAAACGCGGATCGTCGACGGAAATGATCCCCTGGTTCCGGCCGAAGATCTCGAGCCGGGGAATGATCAACATCCCCGAGTCCACCCGGTCGTCGCGCAGGGGGCCGTTGCGGTTCTCCGCCTTTGGGTAGTCCGGATCGACGAACGACTGGCCTGCGGGCCCGGCCATCGGGATGATGCGTTCCTTCTCGGCGTCGTACGCGACCTCGGAAAACCTCGCCTTAAGGCGGTCCGCGGCCTCGTTCCACTGCCGGGACTCGGCCTCGTGCCCAAGCCTGGCGGCGATCTTCGCCGCGGCCCTCAGCCCGCTGTGGACCTCCGCGTTGGGCCACGTCGAGGGCGCGGGGATGAAGCAGATCCACTCCTCGGCGAGGTTGAGCATGCCCTCCCTGTCGACGCGGCCGCGGTAATAGTCGGCAAAGTACTTGACGTACGGCCAGACGGTCCCGAGGAAAGCGCGGCCATCCGGGGCGAGGAGGGAGTAGAACCACATGCCGGTGATGCCGATCGCCGGCTGCTGGGCCTCCCGCTCTCCGCCGACGGAGAAGTCGCGCTGGGCGTTCCAGAACGCGAAGTAGCGCCCGACCGCGTCGTAGTCCCCCGCGAGGGAGAGGCCGATCATCGTGTAGGTGCCGTCCCTCAGCCACGAGTCCCGGTAGAAGAACACGTCCGCCATGACGTCCCCCGACGCGAACTGGTGGGACTCGATGGCGTCGATTGAATGTTCAAACAGGCGGTCGAGTTTCGCGTTGTCGCTCCAGAGCGACATCCGCCCGGCCGCGACCCTTGCGTCATCCTCCTTGTAGCCTCCCAGGAGGTCCGCCCAGTCCTTGACAAATGACCCGTGAGCCGGATGCCGGGGTCCGGACTCGGTCGCGTCGATGCAGAGCACGACCTCGCGCGCGGAGTCGATCTCTTTGGCGAACCCGCCCTTGTCAACCGAGAGCGTCCTTCCGGAAGGGAGGGTCGCCATGTCGAGCACGGGACCCGGGGTTGTCGTCAGCACGGCGTTCTCGCCCCTCCACAGGGTGGTGAACTCCGCGAGGCCGCACGCGTCCTCGCTGTGGAAGGCCTGGGTGAACTCCGGATACTTGAACCGGGCGCTCAGGCGCAGGTCGACCGGGGCCGCGAAGGCGTACCGCACGAAAACAGGGGCCGGCCCCGCGTCCCTCCTCGAGGTGATCTCAATCGACACAAGCCCGTTGTCGGACCGGAGGCGGATGAAGCCGGGACGGGTTCCGTCGTGATGGTACTTGAGCGAACGCAGGTCCTGCCACTCGCTTCCCTTTCGAACCTGGCATGAGACCGAGGTTTCAAGGAAGAGCGGCACGTGGCGCATCCGCTTCGAGTCCATCCCAGACCAGATCTCCTTTATCTCCCCGTTGGCCCCGGCGCGCACCAGCATGGTCGGACCCGTGACATACGTGTCGGTGATCTCGAATTCCGGGACCTTGTCGACCGCGCAAAGCGCACTCGGAAGGAAGGCGAGTCCGGCGGCGATGACGAGGCGTCTCATAGTAAGGGCCGGGCTTTGGCCGGCGCTCTAGCGGGTTCCGTAGAAGGCGGGGCCGTGGCCGTCACCCCAGTCGAGCCCTCGGCCGCGCAGGAGCGCCCGTTGCAGGAAGGACTCCGCGAGCCTTACGGCGTCCGGGAGGCTGGCGCCCCGCCCGAGCCACGACGCGATCGCGGTGGAGAGGACGCAGCCGGTGCCGTGCGTGTTTATCGTGGCGATGCGCGCGTTCTCATACCACGTGGTGCCTCCTCCCGGCAGGGCGAGGCAGTCGCGGCAGAACCTGCCGTAGCCGTGGCCCCCCTTTACCAGGACGGGGCGGCCGCACTCGGCAGCGAGCCGCACGGCGGCCGCCTTTGCCTGCGCGTGCGTGCGGATCGGCAGGCCCGTGAAGGCGGCGGCCTCGTCCCAGTTCGGGGTGACGAGCGAGGCGATGGGCATAAGCGCCGACCGAAGCGCCCTGATTCCCGCATCCGAGAGGAAGCGCGTCCCGCTCGACGACGACAGCACCGGGTCAACGACCAGGGGCACCGACGGAAACCCTCCGAGCGCGCCGGCGACGGCCCGCACCGCGCCCGGCCCGGGCAGAAGCCCCGTCTTGATCGCGGCGACGTCGAAGCCGCCGAGCGCCGACACGACCTGGGCGCGGATGAGCGCGTCCGGGACCGGCTTCCACGCGCTCACGTGCCTCGTGTCCTGTGCCGTGACGGCGGTGACCGCGGTGAGCGCGTGGCCGCCCATCGCGCGGATTGTCCGCTGGTCGGACTGGATCCCGGCACCTCCGCCGCTGTCGGAGCCGGCGATCGTGAGGACGCAGAAGGGGGTGTTCATTTCATCCAGGCCGCGATCCCGCCGCGCAGGCTCAGGGCCGATCGGAAGCCGTGGCGCTCGCGCAGGATCTGGATTCCGCGCAGGCTCCTGACGCCGCCGGCGCAGTAGACGACCGTCGGCACCGAGGGATCCAGGGGGGAAAGGTCGGATGCCGAGCTCTCCTCCAGGCGCCCGAGGGGCACATGGGTGGACGGCTCGATTGCCGACATCTCGCGCTCCCACCCCTCGCGCACGTCAAGGAGCTGGAGCGGGACGCCTTCCCTGATCAGGCGCCTGAGCTCGTCGCGTTCGATCTCGTCGCGCCCCGCCGGCACCTCGCAGACCTCGCCGAAGCCCTCGGGGGGAAGCTCGGTTACGGCTCGAGCCTTTGGGTCGGGCCTGAGGCCCACGATCGACGAGACCATGGTGAGCGCGTCCAGGACGAGGAGGCGACCCGCGAGCGGCTCGCCGACCCCCGAGAGAACCTTGATCGCCTCGCACGCCTGGGCCGCCCCGATGAGCCCGGTCACCGCTCCGAGGACCCCCGCCTCCGCGCAGTTGGGAACGGTTCCCGGCTCGGGGGGCTCGGGGAAGAGGCAGCGGTAGGTCGGGCCGCCCCGCAGGTTGAACACGCTCACGTGTCCCTCGAAGCCCTGGATCGCGCCATAGACGAACGGGCGGCCGGCGATCACGCACGCATCGTTGACAAGGTAGCGGGTCGGGAAGTTGTCAGAGCCGTCGACGACGAGGTCGCACGAGCGCACGAGGTCGAGCGCGTTCGAGCGGCTGAACCGCACCGGATGCGCGTCGACGCGGATCAGGGGATTGAGCGCGCGCAGCCTCCGGGCGGCCGTCTCCGCCTTGTTGGCGCCCTGGTCTTCGCTCACGTAGAGAATTTGGCGCTGGAGGTTCGAGACGTCGACCGAGTCCGGGTCGACGATCGCTATCCGCCCGACGCCCGCGGCGGCCAGATAGAGGAGGGCGGGGCAGCCGAGGCCGCCCGCGCCGATCACCAGCACCGATCCCGCCTTGAGCCTCTCCTGCGCAGCCGGGCCGAAACCCTGAAGCGAAAGGTGGCGCTGGTAGCGCGCGACTTCCTCGCGGGAGAGCGTCATGGCGGCAAGGGCGTCACGAGGCGAGCGCCTGCGCGGCGCGGGCATGGCGCCGCCCCGCAAACCCATCGTAGGTCGAGTCCCAGTCCTTCCAGACGGGCTCGTAGCCCTGGGCGCGCAGGTACGCGGCGACCTCGGCCGGGCTTCGGTTGTCGTCGATCGCGAACTGCTCGAGCGAGTCGGGCGCGCTCGCGTAGCCGCCCGGATTCGTGCGCGAGCCCGCGCTCATCGACGTGAACCCGAGACGGAAGGCCCTGTTTCGGAACGCCTCGCTCTCGCGGGTCGAGAGCGAGAGCTCGGTCTCCGGGCTCAGGAGCCGGAATGCGCACGCTGCCTGGACCAGGTCGCGCTCGTTGAAGGGGGTGACCGGGATCTCCTCCCCCTCGTGGGGCCTGAGCCTGGGGAACGAGATCGACGTGCGCGTGCGCCAGTGGACGGTCTCGACATGGCGCAGGTGAAGCCCGGTGAACCACGCGTCCGCGCGCCAGTCGCTCAGGCCGAAGAGCGCTCCGAGCCCGATCTTCTTGATCCCCGCCCGGCCCACGCGGTCCGGCGTTTCGAGGCGCCAGGCCATGTCCGCCTTGGGCCCGCTCAGGTGGTGCCTTGCGTACGCGGCTGGGTCATAGGTCTCCTGGTAGACAAGGACCGCGCTCAGCCCGTCGGTCGCGAGCGCGGCGTAGTCCTCCTCCGGAAGCGGCTGGACCTCGATCCAGAGCCCCGAGAAATGGGGCCTCAGCAGGCGCAGCGCCCCGGCAAGGTAGTCGCGTCCGACCCTCCCGGTCTCGCCGGTGACCAGCAGGACGCTGTCGTAGCCGTGCGCGCGGAGCACGCGGGCGTCCGCAAGGATCTCGGCGTCGGAGAGCACCTTCCTGCGGATCTTGTTGTGCGCGCTGAACCCGCAGTACGTGCAGACGTTGGCGCACACGTTGGAGAGGTAGAGCGGCGCGTAGAGGCGCATCGTCCGGCCGAACCGCTCGACCGTGTACTGGTGGCACGCCTGGGCCATGTCCTCGAGGTAGGCGGACGCGGCGGGCGAGAGGAGGGCCGCGAGGTCCTCCAGATCCACGGAGCCCCGCGGCCTGCCGAGGGCCCTGCGCACGTCCGCGGGCGTCTTGGACGCGATCCTGCGGGCGACCGCCCCGAAGTCATGCCGCCGCCAGAGATCGGTGAAGGTCATGTCGCGTGCCCCCCAAGGAACGAGGTGAGGGGCGACGTCCCGCTTGCGCGTGCCGCCGGGCGGCCGGCCTCGGGGCCCGCAAGCCCCGCCTCGCGGGCGGCCCTCCCTGCCTCGACGCCAAGGCGGAAGGCGTCTGCCATCGCCACCGGATCGGCCGATGCGGCGATCGCCGTGTTCACAAGAACGGCGTCAGCCCCCATCTCGAGCGCCGCGGCCGCATGGGAAGGGGCGCCGAGGCCCGCGTCGACCACGACCGGCACCCGGCTCTGCGCGATAATGATTTCAAGGAAGGCCCGCGACTCGAGTCCGAGGTTGCTCCCGATCGGCGAGCCGAGCGGCATCACCGCGGCGGCGCCCGCCTCCTCGAGCCTCTTGCAGAGGACCGGGTCGGCGTGGACGTACGGGAGCACGACGAAGCCCCGCTTGACCAGGAGCTCGGTTGCCTCGAGCGTCTCGATCGGGTCGGGCATCAGGTACTTTGGGTCGGGGTGGATCTCGAGCTTGAGCCAGTTGGTCCCGAGCGCCTCGCGCGCGAGCTCGGCGGCCAGGACGGCCTCGCGCGCCGAGCGCGTTCCCGACGTGTTGGGGAGCAGGCGGTAGCGCTTCGGGTCAAGGTGCCCGAGGATGTCGTCGGGCTCGCCGCCCGTGTGGACGCGGCCGAGAGCCACCGTCACAAGCTGCGTGCCGGAGGCCTCGAGGCTCCTGCGCATGACCTCTCCGGAGCTAAACTTGCCGGTTCCGACAAACAGCCGGGACGAGAACTCGACTCCCGCGATGACTAGGGGGCTTGGGCTCATGGAATGGAAACGGGTGCCGGACCGGGCGCCGGCCGGCGGCGGGCCGGCCACGCGGCGAGGAGGGCGCGGAAGTTCTCCTCGAGCCGTCCCTCCCTGTGGAGCGCGGACGAGACCGCGACCCCGGCCGCTCCCGCCTCGGAGAGCGCCGGGAGGTCACCGGGCCTTACCCCGCCGATCACCCAGGCCGGGATTGCCCCCAGCTCCCCGACAATCCTGCGGACGCCCGCCAGCCCGAGAACAGGCGCCAGGTTCCCCTTGGTCGACGTGAAGCGCAGCGGGCCGACGCCCGCGTAGTCCAGGCATCCCGAAGCAACCGCGCGGCGGGCGTCCTCGGCGCCGTTCACGGTGCCCCCCAGGATCGCGCTTGGGCCAAGCGCGCGGCGGGCCTCGAGCCAATCCCCGTCAAGGCTGCCCAGGTGAACGCCGTCGGCGCCGGACTCAAGGGCGACGTCGACGCTGTCGTTCACGATGAGGACCGCGCCGTGCCGGCGGCAGACCTCGGCCGCCGAGCGCGCCTCGGCGAGCCAGGCGGGGCGGGCCGCCCCCTTCATCCGAAGCTGGATCCAGCGCGCTCCGGCGGCGCACAGGCGCGCCGCCTGCTCGGCGTGCGCGATTCTCAGGCCGTCCTGCGTCAGGCACATGACCGGGAAGCGCCTCGTGGGATCAAGCGGCATGGTGCGCGGCCTCCAGCCTTGCGGCCTCGTCCCGGATCCGGGCGAACGAGCCCACGGGATCGGTCTTGTTCCAGATGGCGCCCATCACCGCCGCCCCGTCGAATCCGAGCTCCCGACAGCGGGCGAGCCGGGCCGCCGTCACGCCGCCGATCGCGAGGACGCGGGCTCCGGACTCTGATTTCTTTCTCCCCAGGAGCGACCTGAGCTCCCCCCAGGGGAAGCCGGGCGGCGGCCCGTAGCCGGGCTTCGTGATCGACTCGAACACGGGCCCGAAGAGGATAGCCTTGTAGGCCGGCAGGTGCCTCCGGAGGGACGCCAGGTCGTGGCAGGAGCGGCTGTACCCCGACTGCGCGGGGCTGCCCATCCGGTCAGGGTCGTGCCGGCCGCCGAGGCCCAGCCTCGCGGCGATCTGCGGGTGCCCGTGGAGGATCATCCTTGGGCGCCAGTCCTGCGGCAGGCGCGCCAGCCAGGATTCAAGCTCCGCCGCCGTCCAGGCTGGCTTGCGGACATGATAATACTCAAGCCCCGCCGCGAGCAGCCCGTCCAGGGCCGCGACCTCGCGGGGGTCCGCCGATTCCGGGGAGATGACGACGATCCGCATGGTGCCCTCGGCGTCCGGGTTCAGCCGCCCTGGGTGGCCCGGATCACCAGGATCCGGTCCCTCTGCGCGAGTTCGCGCGTGGGCCACGCGGCGCGCGGAACGACTTCGCCGTTGACGGCGGCGGCGATGCCCCGGCGCTCCGCGAGGCCGGCCTGGGCGAGGAGCCCCAGGAGCGTCGCAGGTGCCGCGACCACGTGCGGCCGGTCGTTGAGCGTGATCCCTAGCGTCTCCCCGGTTGCGTTCATTTCGGCTCGGGCACGTAGATCTCGCCGCCCTTCTCGATGAACTCCTCGGACTTCGCCCGCATCCCCGCCTCGAGTGCGGCCTCGGTCGTCAGGCCCTGCTCCTCGGCATAGCGGCGCACGTCGTCCGTTATCTTCATCGAGCAGAACTGGGGGCCGCACATCGAGCAGAAGTGCGCCGTCTTCGCGCTTTCCTGCGGCAGCGTCGCGTCGTGGTACTCGCGGGCCCTTTCGGGGTCCAGGCAGAGGTTGAACTGGTCCTCCCACCGGAACTCGAATCGGGCCTTCGAGAGCGCGTTGTCGCGGTACTGCGCGGCCGGGTGGCCCTTGGCAAGGTCCGCGGCGTGCGCGGCAATCTTGTAGGCGATGACCCCAGCCCTGACGTCGTCCTTGTCGGGGAGGCCGAGGTGCTCCTTCGGGGTGACGTAGCAGAGCATCGCCGTGCCGTGCCAGCCGATCATCGCGGCGCCAATGGCGCTCGTGATGTGGTCGTAGCCCGGGGCGATGTCGGTCGTCAGGGGCCCGAGTGTGTAGAACGGCGCCTCCTTGCACCAGTCGAGCTGCTTTTCCATGTTCTCGGCGATCATGTGCATCGGGACGTGCCCGGGCCCCTCGCACATCACCTGCACGCCCAACTCCCAGGCCCTGACCGTCAGCTCGCCCTGGGTCTTCAGCTCCGCGAACTGCGCCTCGTCGTTTGCGTCGGCGATCGATCCCGGCCGCAGCCCGTCGCCGATCGAGAACGAGACGTCGTAGGCCGCCATGATCTCGCAGATGTCGTTCCAGCGCGTGTAGAGGAAGTTCTCCTCGTGGTGCGACAGGCACCACTTGGCCATGATCGAGCCCCCGCGGCTCACGATTCCCGTCATGCGCCGGGCGGTCGAGGGGATCGCCCGCAGGCGCACACCCGCGTGGATCGTGAAATAGTCGACGCCCTGCTCGGCCTGCTCGACCAGCGTGTCTCGGAAGATCTCCCAGGTCAGGTCCTCGGGCCGCCCCCCGGCCTTCTCGAGCGCCTGGTAGATCGGCACCGTCCCGACGGGGACGGGGCAGTTGCGCAGGATCCACTCGCGGGTCTGGTGGATGTTCCGGCCCGTGGAGAGGTCCATCAGCGTGTCGCCGCCCCATTTCACCGACCAGCGCATCTTTTCCACCTCCTCGTCGATGGACGAGGCGACCGCGGAGTTTCCTATGTTCGTGTTGATCTTCACCAGGAAGTTGCGGCCGATCACCATGGGCTCGAGCTCGGGATGGTTGATGTTCGCGGGTATGATCGCCCGCCCGCGGGCGACCTCGTCCCGGACGAATTCGGGCGTGATCTCGCTCGGAATGGAGGCGCCGAGGCTCTGCCCCGGGTGCTGGCGCCAGAGGGAGTTCCGGGGCCCGGCCGCGGTCAGCTCCATCAGGTCGGCCGCGCTCTGCAGCTTGGAATTCTCGCGGATCGCCACGAACTCCATCTCCGGGGTCACGATGCCCCTTCGGGCGTAGGCGAGCTGGGACACGCGGCCCCCCCGCTTCGCACGCAGGATCTTCCGCGAGCTCCTGTCGAAGAACTTGATCGGGTTTCGCCGGCCCTCGGCCTCGGCCAGCTGGCGGTGGGTCTCCGAGAGGTAGCCGTCGTCAATGGGGCTGGCCTGGCGCCCCTCGATCTCCTCGACGTCGCCGCGCTCCTTGATCCAGCCGGCGCGCAGCGGCGCGAGCCCGAGGCCCGCGTCCCCATGGAACTCGGGGTCGCCCCATGGGCCCGAGGTGTCGTAGACGCGCACGGGCTCGTTCGGCACCTCGTTGCCGTTCGGAAGGCGGGTGGGGGAGAGCACGATCTCGCGCATGGGGACGCGCAGGTCGTCGCGCGAGCCGGCCAGGTAGACCTTGCGCGATGCCGGGAAGAGCCGGTGCCCGGCGCGGGAGACGTCTTTTGAATGGGACATGGGAGGGATGCTTTTAGGCTGCGGCCCGCTGCGCAGGTCGGGTCACAGATCCCTCCGCTTGCCGCGGACGGCCCTGTTTTCCCTACGGCGTTGTGAGACGCATCAGGTTCGAAGGATTTGGCAGCGGAGATTGCCGCCATCTCAGCCCGGGACCCCGGGCTCTCCTAAACGAGGATGCGCTGAACGTATGCGTGCGGCCGGGCATATCAACTGGAATTGTGAGATTCACCGGCCGGCCTGAAACCCGGCCCCCCGCCTGGCGTCAAAGGGTTGCAAGAGCCCTTCCGATGCCTATGTCTTTCCACCCGATGCCAGCCGAGCCTCCCTGCTGCGGCGTTTCCACAAACCTTGAGGATTACTTCCTCACGCGCAGGAAGTTCCTCAACCGGGTCGGCATGGGCCTCGGCGCCCTGGGCCTGGCGACGATGCTCGACCCCTCGGACCTCCTGTCCGGTCCCGAGGCGGCGGACGGGTTCTCGCCCGGCCGCAATCCCCTGGCGCCGCGGCCCCCGCCGCTGCCGGCGACGGCGAAGGCCGTCATCCACATCTTCGCCCAGGGGGCGCCCTCGCACATCGACACCTGGGACCCAAAGCCCGAGCTCGTGCGCATGGACGGCCGCACGATCGGCGACAGCGGGGTCGCGTTGGGCTCGCCGTTCAAGTTCGTCCCCATGGGCCGCTCGGGGATCGAGGTGAGCGAGCTCTTCCCGGGCATCGGGCAGCACGTGGACGACATGGCGGTCATCCGCTCGATGTACACGGACATACCGGCGCACGAGGTGGCGACCGTCTTCATGAACACGGGGTCGCTGCGGATCGTGAAGCCGAGCATGGGCTCCTGGGTCGTGTACGGGCTCGGCACCGAGAACCAGAACCTTCCCGGATTCATCTCCCTGCGCAACGGCGGCCTTCCCTCGGGAGGGGCGGCCAACTACGGGTCCGCGTTCCTGCCCGGGGTGTTCCAGGGATCGAGCGTCAACACCCAGGTGGCGACCGTGCAGCAGATGATCCAGAACATCCGCAACCAATACGTCGGAAACGCCGAGCAGCGCCGCCAGATGGACTTCGTGAAGCAGCTCGACGACATGAAGTCGCGCGAGCAGCAGCACGACCAGGTGCTCGAGACCCGGCTCGAGTCCTATGAGATCGCCTTCAAGATGCAGGCGGCCGCGACGGACGCGTTCGACCTGAACAAGGAGCCCGAGGCGGTGCGAACAGCCTACGGCAACACCGCCCAGGGCAAGCAGCTCCTCCTGGCCCGCCGGCTCGTCGAGCGCGGCGTGCGCTTCGTGCAGGTCTGGCACGACGGGTGGGACCACCACCAGGATCTCAAGGAGCGGATCACCAAGAAGGCCAAGGAGGTCGACCAACCGGTCGCCGCGCTGCTTGCGGACCTGAAGCAGCGGGGCCTCCTCGGATCGACCCTCGTCATCTGGGGAGGGGAGTTCGGGCGCAAGCCGACCCGCGACCGAAACGGCTACGAGAACCCCGGCCGCGACCACAATGCGCGGGCGTTCTCGGTCTGGCTTGCGGGCGGGGGCGTCAAGGGCGGCCTGGTCTACGGGGCCACGGACCCGTTCGGCGCCGAGGCGGTGAAGGACAAGGTTCACGTTCACGATCTGCACGCGACGATCCTGAGGGCCCTGGGCTTCGACCACACCAAGCTCACCTACCGCTTCAACGGGCGGGATTTCCGCCTGACGGACGTAGCCGGAAACGTCGTCCAGCCAATCCTCGCCTGACGATGAATCCGGCGACCAGGGCTGCGGTTCTAGCGCTTGCGCTGTGCGCCCTCGCGGTCCGACTTCCGGGGGCGGTTGCCACCTCAGGGCAGGCCATTTCGGCCGAGGACCTCCTGTTCTTCGAGTCGCGGATCCGGCCCGTCCTGGTGGACCGCTGCTACAAGTGCCACAGCCATGACGCCGACAAGATAAAGGGCGGCCTCATGCTCGACACGCGCGAGGGCCTGCTCCACGGCGGCGACACGGGGCCGGCGGTGGATCCGGGCAAGCCCCAGGACAGCCTGATCATCGACGCGATCAGCTACAAGGACCAGGACCTGCAGATGCCCCCCAAGGGGGAGAGGCTCTCCGACCAGCAGGTGGCGGACTTGACCGAGTGGATCCGCCGGGGCGCGCCCGACCCCAGGTCCCTGGTCGCACGGGGAAGCTCGTCCGCCTACGGCGGCGTGGGAAGGGACCACTGGTCCTTCCTGCCCGTGAAGAGGCAGGCGGTCCCGGCCGTGCTAGACGCTTCCTGGTGCAGGACGCCTGTCGACAATTTCATACTGGCCAGGCTCGAGGGGAACGCGATGAAGCCGAACCCACGCGCCGACAAGTACACGCTGATCCGCCGGGCGACCTTTGACGTGACGGGGCTCCCCCCCACCGAGGCCGAGGTGCAGCGCTTCCTGGTGGACGACTCGCCCGACGCGTGGGCGAAGGTCGTCGACCGGCTGCTCGACTCGCCCCGCTACGGTGAGCGGTGGGGAAGGTATTGGCTCGACGTCGCCCGCTACGCAGACACGAAGGGAGACACACCCCAGCGCGAGGACCCGAGGTACCCTTTCGCCTGGACCTACCGCGACTACGTGATCGACGCCTTCAACAGCGACAAGCCCTACAACCAGTTCATCCTGGAGCAGCTCGCGGCGGACCGGCTCCTGGCGGACCAGATCCGCAGGAACAGGTCCTCGGGCGCCCAGCCGGACCAGCGCCCGCTCGCCGCGCTCGGGTTCCTCACGCTCGGCAACCGCTTCGAGAACAGCGCGAACGACATCATCAACGACCGCATCGACGTGACGACGAAGGCCTTCCTGGGGCTCACGGTGTCGTGCGCGCGCTGCCACGACCACAAATTCGACCCGATCCCGACGTCGGACTACTATTCGCTCTACGGCGTCTTCGCGAACTCGGCCGAGCCGAGGGAGGATCCGTGGCTGCACCCGATGCCGAAGACGGCCGAGCTGCTGGACTACCTGGAAAAGATGAAGGGCGCCAACGCCGCGAAGGCGCAGGTCGAGGCGCAGTTTCTTGAGCTGCGCAGGTCCGGCCTGCCGCAGGCCGAGCGGGCCCAGAAGCGGCGCGAGCTCGTGAGGGCGCTGGCGCTCGCCGAGAAGCAGATCGTCGACCTTGAGGACAGTCCCGAGGCTCCCCCGAAGGCCGACGTCCTGATCGACGTGTCAAACCCGAGGGACTATCCCGTGCTCCTGAGGGGAGAGGCCCAGAACAGGGGGCCGGTGGTCTCGCGCCATTTCCTGAGCATCCTGTCGCCCGACCCCAGGCGCCCGCTCCCGTTCCGGACCGGGAGCGGCCGCCTCGAGCTGGCCCAGGCGATCGCGAGCCCCTCGAACCCGATCACGGCCCGGGTGCTCGTGAACCGGGTGTGGCAGCAGCATTTCGGGGCGGGCTTTGTCTCGACCCCGGACGACCTCGGCAACCAGTCGGCGCCGCCGACAAACCCCGAGCTCCTGGACTACCTGGCCCTGCGCTTCATGGAGGACGGCTGGTCGATCAAGAAGCTCCAGAGGCTCATCATGCTGAGCAGCGTCTACCAGGAGGCCAGCACCGGCAGCCCCGCGTACGCGGAGACGGACCCGGACAACAAGCTGCAGTGGCGCTACAATGTCCGGCAGCTCGACTTCGAGCAGATTCACGACTCGATCCTTGCAATCGCGGGCACGATCGACCTGGCGATGGGCGGCCGGCCGGTGCCGATCGGCAGCGAGGGATTCGCCACGCGGCGCGCCGTCTACGCGTTCATCGACCGGCGCAACCCGGCCGAGATCCTCACGCAGTTCAACTTCCCCAATCCGAACGTCCCGACGGGAAAGCGTTTCCTCACCCAGGTGCCCCAGCAGCAGCTCTTCCTGATGAACAGCCCCCTCGTGATCGAGACGGCCCGCAAGCTCACCCACACCCCGGAGTTCCTTTCACAGACCTCCGACGAGCTGCGCGTCGCGGTCCTGTACCTCGCCGTGTACCAGCGCCCCCCGACCCCCGACGAGACGAAGCTCTGCATAAGCTATGTGGAGTCGAACCCGGGCGGCACCTCGACCGAGGGGCCGGCCTCCACCCAGCTCTCGGAGAAGGCGTCCCACAATGCGGAGGTCCAGGCCAGGATCGCGGACAACGCGATGCAGAACCTGAGGAGGAAGAACGCCCTGCAGGTCGAGCCGGGCGCCGCGGCCTTCAGGACAAGGGACCCACTCGACGCCTGGACCAAGCTCGCCCACGGGCTCTTCCAGACGAACGAGGCGATGTTCTTGAACTAACGGAGCGTTGCGATTGTCTCTTGGGAATGACGACTCGTCCCCTGGGCCCCGTTCTCCTTGCGACACTCGGAATTCTTGCTCCCCAACTTCGTTCGGCCCCCGAGGTTTCGGCGGCCGTCGGGGCCCGGATCGCCGCGGAATACCCCTCGCTTGACGCCCTTTACAAGGACCTGCACGCACATCCCGAGCTCTCGCTCATGGAGGAGAAGACCTCGGCGAAGGTCGCCGCGGAGCTGCGCTCCGCCGGGTTCGAGGTCACCGAGAAGTTTGGCGGTACGGGCGTCGTCGGAGTGCTCAGAAACGGCCCCGGCCCCACGCTCCTCATCCGCACCGACATGGATGCCCTGCCTGTGAAGGAGGACACGGGGCTTCCTTATGCGAGCACGGTTCGCTCCCTGAACCTGTCCGGCACCGAGGTGCCGGTGATGCACGCGTGCGGACACGACCTGCACATGACGGTGTTTGTCGGCACCGCGCGCGTGCTGGCCGGCATGAGGGACAAGTGGAGCGGAACCCTGGTCCTCGTGGGCCAGCCCGCCGAGGAGATGGTTGTCGGGGCCCGCAACCTGCTGACGGCCGGACTCTACCGGCAGTTCCCGAGACCGGACTTCGCCATTGGTCTCCACGATGAGCCGCAGATTGCGACCGGCTCGGTCGGCTTCGCAGAGGGGTTCTTCACGTCCAACGCGGACGCAGTGAACATAACGGTCCGCGGCATCGGCGGCCACGGGTCGCGCCCTGAGATCACCAAGGACCCGATCGTCCTCGCGTCGCAGATCGTGCTGGCCCTCCAGACGATCGTCAGCCGTGAGATCCACCCCGGCGACCGCGCGGTCGTCACGGTCGGCAGCATTCACGGCGGCACCCGGGGGAACATCATCCCGGATGAGGTGAAGCTCGAGCTGACGCTGCGTTCCTACTCGCAGGATGTCCGCGAGCACCTGGTGGCCTCGATTCGCCGGATCTGCCGCGGCGAGGCGATCGCCGCCGGAATCCCCGAGGACCTCATGCCTACCGTCGAGGTCGTCGGCTCTTCGGCGGATTCCATCTACAATGATCCGGCGCTCACGCGGCGGGTTCGGGCCGCCGTGACCGGATGGCTTGGGTCCGACCACGTGGTGTCGGCCGATCCGATCATGGCCAGCGAGGACTTCAGCCAGTACGGGCGCACGGTTGAGAGGGTGCCCGTCTGCTTCTTCATGCTCGGTGCCACGGCTCCCGACAAGCTCGCGGAGAGCCGGCGGACAGGCGTTCCCCTGCCTTCTCTCCACTCGAGCAAGTTTGCGCCCGTGCCGGAGCCCACGATAAAGACGGGGATTGCGGCGATGACCGCCGCGGCACTCGACCTGCTGGCGAAGAACTGAGCGCGGCGGGCAAATTCCTACACATTCTCGGGGAATAGCCGCAGGATTCGGGAAGGCCGCGGAGCGAAAGCAGGCGCCGCGGGCCAATTTTCGCTTGTCACGCGGTTCGCGGGCGGAACTCTCAGGCGGGATGGCATCCGGTTATACCGAGGCGAGCATCAAGACCCTCTCATCGACCGAGCACATCCGGCTGCGCCCGGGCATGTACATCGGCCGGCTGGGAAGCGGTGCGCACGCCGAGGACGGGATCTACGTGCTCCTTAAGGAGACGATCGACAACTCCGTCGACGAGTTCACGATGGGCGCCGGCAGGAAGATCGAGATCCACCTCGAGGAGCGCCGCGCGAAGGTGCGCGACTACGGCCGCGGGATCCCGCTGGGGAAGCTCCTCGAGTGCGTCTCGGTCATCAACACGGGCGCCAAGTACGACAGCGAGACCTTCAAGAAGGCCGTGGGGTTGAACGGCGTGGGCCAGAAGGCCGTGAACGCCCTGTCGATCGAGTACCGGGCGCAGGCCTTCCGCGAAGGCGAGGTGAAGACGGTCGAATTCGCCAAGGGCAAGCTGAAGAAGGACCACAGGGTGGCGAAGACCGGCGAGCGCAACGGGACCTCGATCGACTTCGCCCCGGACGCCGAGCTCTTCGGTGCCAACCTGCGGTTCAGGACCGAGTTCGTGGAGGACATGCTCTGGAACTATGCGTTCCTGAACCGCGGCCTCACGCTCACCCTGAACGGCAAGCCGTTCAAGTCGGAGAACGGTCTCAAGGACCTCCTCGAGAAGAACCTGATCGGCGAGCCCCTGTACCCGATCATCCACCTCGAGGGGGACGACATCGAGATCGCGGTCACGCACGGCTCCCACTACGGCGAGGAGTACTTCTCGTTCGTGAACGGCCAGCACACGACGATGGGGGGAACGCACCTGCAGGCGTTCCGGGAGGCCTTCGTCGACACGCTCAGGAACTTCTACAAGCGCGACCTCGACGCGGCGGACATCCGCCAGTCGGTCGTGGCGGCGATCTCGGTGCGCGTCATGGAGCCCATCTTCGAATCGCAGACGAAGACGAAGCTCGGCTCGAGCGTCATCGGGCCTGACGGGCCCACCATCAAGGAATTCATCGGGAAGTTCGTCCAGCAGACGCTCGACGTCTACCTCCACAAGAACCCGGAGACGGCCGACGCCCTGCTCAGGCGGATCCTGGAGAGCGAGCACGAGCGCAAGGAGCTGGCGGGGATACGGAACCTCGCGCGCGAGCGCGCGAAGAAGGCCTCGCTCCACAACCGGAAGCTCCGCGACTGCCGCCTGCACCTGGGCGACAAGGACCCGCGGTCCGAGGACAGCGCGATCTTCGTCGTGGAGGGCGACTCGGCCGCGGGCTCGCTCACGGCGTGCCGCGACGTCCAGACGCAGGCGGTGTTCGCGCTCAAGGGCAAGCCCCTCAACACCTACGGCCTCTCGAAGAAGGTCATCTACGAGAACGAGGAGTTCCACCTCCTGCAGTCCGCCCTGAACATCGAGGAGGGGCTCGATGGGCTGCGGTACGGCAAGGTCGTCATCGCGACCGACGCCGACGTGGACGGGATGCACATCCGCCTCCTCCTGATCTCGTTCTTCCTGCAGTTCTTCCCCGAGCTTATCGCCCACGGGCACCTCTTCATCCTGGAGACGCCGCTCTTCCGCGTCCGCAACAAGAAGGAGACCCACTACTGCTACACGGAGGCGGAGAAGCAGGCCGCGGTCGGCAAGCTGGGGGCTGCGGCGGAGATCACCCGCTTCAAGGGCCTGGGCGAGATTTCGGCCGGGGAGTTCAAGGGGTTCATCGGCGACGACATCCGACTTGAGCCGCTGTCGCTCAACCACGTCCACAACAGCGACCTGCTCCTCTCGTTCTTCATGGGCAAGAACTCGCAGGAGCGGCAGGACTTCATCATCGAGAACCTCCGGGTGGAGAAGGACGTCGTCCAGGCCTGAGCGGAAACAAGCATGGCAAAGGAAACCAAGATCCCCGGATCGAGGAAAGGAGCGGAGGCGCCGCTTGAGCGCAACTACAGGGACTGGTTCCTGGACTACGCGAGCTACGTCATCCTGGACCGCGCGGTCCCCCACATCGACGACGGCCTCAAGCCGGTCCTGCGCCGCGTCCTGCACACCCTCTGGGAGATGGACGACGGCCGGTTCCACAAGGTGGCCAACGTCGTCGGTGCCACGATGCGGTTCCATCCGCACGGCGACGCGTCGATCGGCGCGGCGCTGGTCGGCATGGGCCAGAGGGGATGGCTCATCGAGCCCCAGGGGAACTTCGGCAACGTGCTCACGGGCGACGAGGCGGCCGCGCCCCGCTACATAGAGGCGCGGCTGACTCCCTTTGCGCGCGAGGTCCTCTTCAACCCGAAGACGACGCAGTGGCAGCTGAGCTACGACGGCCGAAACAGGGAGCCGGTGACGCTGCCGGCCAAGTTCCCGATCGTGCTCCTAGAGGGGGCCGAGGGGATCGCCGTCGGGCTCTCGACGAAGATCCTGCCCCACAACTTCAACGACCTGTGCCGGGCGGCCATCAACCACCTGCAGGGCAAGACGTTCAGGATCTATCCCGACTTCCCGACGGGGGGCATCGCCGACTTCTCCGAATACAACGACGGCGAGCGCGGGGGGAAGGTGAAGATCCGCGCGAGGATCGAGCAGAGGAGCAAGGTGCTCCTCGCCATCACGGAGCTTCCCTACACGACGACGACCGAGTCTGTCATCGAGTCGATCCTGGCCGCGAACGCGAAGGGCAAGATCAAGGTGAAGAGGGTGGACGACAACACGGCCGACCAGGTCGAGATCCTCGTGCACCTGCCGCAGGGTTCGGAGCCGGAGAAGGTGATTCAGCAGCTCTGCGTCTTCACGGGATGCCAGGTGGCGATCTCTCCGTCGGCCTGCGTCATTGACGACGACAAGCCGGTCTTCCTCGGCGTCCGGGAGATCCTCAAGCGGAGCGTCAACCGGACGGTCGAGCTCCTGAAGAAAGAACTCCAGATCCGCCAGGGCGAGCTCGAGCAGCAGTGGCACTGGGACTCGCTCGAGCGCATCTTCATCGAGGAGCGCATCTACCGCCGGATCGAGAAGTCCAGGACATGGGAGAGCGTGCTCAAGGAGATCCGGGAGGGCTTGAAGCCCTTCGTGAAGAGCCTGCGCCGCGAGATCGTGGACGACGACATCGCCCGCCTGACCGAGATCCGGATCAAGCGGATCTCAGCCTACAACAGATTCGAGGCCGACGAGAAGCTCAAGAAGATCGAGGAGGACATGAAGGGCGTGAAGCACGACCTGAAGAACCTGACGGCCCACGCGATCAAGTGGTTCGAGATGCTCCAGGAGAAGTACGGCAAGGGCGTCAAGAGGCGCACGGAGTACGACGAGATCGAGCAGATCAGCGCGGCCGAGGTGGTCTCGGCGAACCAGAGACTCTACGTGAACCGCGAGGAGGGGTTCATCGGGCTGAACTGGCGCCAGCACGAGTTCGTGCAGGAGTGCACCATCCTGGACAGCGTGCTCTGCATCATGGCCGACGGCACGCTCAAGGTCTCGAAGGTGGGCGACAAGGTCTTCATGGGGCTCGGCATCCTCCACTGCACGGTGTTCCCGAAGGACGGCGACACCTCGTTCTACACGATGATCTACCAGGACGGCGCGAGCGGGAAGGCCTTCGCCAAGCGCTTCCAGATCGGGGGGCTGTCCCGCGACAAGCTCTACCCGCTCACCAAGTCCGACGGCTCGAAGGTGGTCTACCTGGAGGTGAGCCCCACGCAGAAGGCGATGCCGAAGACGGTCCACGTCTCGCTCGACGGCCGCAGCAGGGCGCGGGTGAGGGAGTTCGACTTCGGGATCGGCGAGGTCTCGATCAGCGGCCGCGCCGCCAAGGGCATCACGGTCACCAAGTGGGCCGTGAAGGAAGTGAGGCGGGTCGACCCGGCCTAGACGGACTCAACAGGAATGCGGGACCCCTTCATGGCTCGTGGGCCCACCGAACTTTGGGCCCGCCCCGATTCCAGCCACAATGGCTCCGCCGCCGCGACGCAGGTGTGAGCGTTATTCCTCGGTCATCTTGATGAAGGGCCGGGGATGGCGGCTCGGGGCAACCTCGTCGTCAAACCTGTCGGCGGCCTTCTTCAGGTACGAGAACACGTAGACCCCGGGAATCTTTTCGCCCTCAGGGGGACTCGCAAGCACCAGCTTGGCGTCGGGGGCGAAATACTCCAGCCCGGGCGCCAGATCGATATCCATCGGCGGGACCAGGTAAAACTTCGTCGGCTTCACACCGTGAGCGCTGACGAGCTTGTCGATCATCGCAAAAGCCTCGTCTTCGTCGTTCAGCATGGGGGGTCCAAAGAAACCGCGGACAAGGAAGACGGTGGAGATGCCGGTGAACACCATGTACACCATGGAAAGCTTCATGAAGAATTCAATGATTCGCGCCGCGGCCCGGGCCTCTGGCGCAACCGAGATGTAGCGAATCAGCAGGAAGACCGCCCCGAGCATGAGCGGCGGAATAACGATCATGGAGCGCTGAATGTCACGGCTCGGAAAAACGAAGCTCGACCCGATTAGCGCAACGCTGAGGAAGAAGATCGCAACGGCCCACGCGCAGACGACCGCGTAACGGAGCTCGCGAAAACGCCAGCTCAAAAAGATGGCGGCGAATATGGCAAGGGCCTGAGGTCCCGAAATCAGGCAGTAATCAGTCCCAACGGCGGCGCGCACCCCATTGAGGTAGCGGAGCACCCAGTCGTTGACCGTGAAATGCTCGTCGGTCCCCACCGTGAATTCGGCCGACATCGCCCCGGGATCCACCTTGTGCATCACCAAGACGGCAATGCAGAGGCAGGCGATCCCATAGATGACGGTGAAAATGAATATTCTCTGCCGCCTCCAGAAGATGAAATAGATCAGAAGAGCGAGCCCCAGCACCCAGCTGCCGAGCGCGGGCGTATAGCACCCCGCAAAGAACCCAAACGCCCACGTGATCCACAGGAACCGAAGCGGACCCGGCTTGACGACGAAGTATAGCAGCGCGGCCAGGAAGAAGAGCGTGCAGCCGATCGGCATCATCGTCTGCTCGAACTTGCGGGCGTTTAGCAGCGTGTACTGGCCGAGCGCGATCATTATGCCGCAGTAGCCGGCAAACAGGAGAGGATCGGAGGTTCTCCTCTTCCTAAGATAGGCCAGAAGCGCCGATAAGAAGAAAAAATAGGATCCCAAATAGAACATGGAATTGCCGACTCGCGCGGCCCAAAGGCTTGGGCCAAAGAAGAAGGAGGGCAGGCAATTGAGCACGTACTGGCGGCCCATGTATCTGCCGTAGGCGATAGCGAACACACCTAGGCTGGGGTCGTGTCGCATCAGGAACATGCCTTCAGCGAGTTGCTTCAACCCCTCAATGTCGACGGGCGTGAAACGGATGCCCCCTGCGTTGATGAAGGTGAGAATCGGGGGCAAGAAGAATGCGACAAGGTACCACGCCCGGTGCGGCTCGGTCCATAAGCGCCTGCCGAAGAACGGGAAAAACGCGGTAACGCAAGCCGACAGGACGACCGCGACGGACAGCAGGATCCAGCTAAGGCCTGCGTACCACCTCCACGGCGACCAGTCGCCCGTGTAGAACGCGGCCTCAATGGTGATAAGGGCGATTGATGGGACGGCGTACGCGGCCCAGAGGTACCTGCGCGTCACGGTGTGGGGCCACGAAGCAGACGGCGCCTCGCGCGGCGCGGGAGCCTTCATCCAATCTCCCGCGGTATGGGAATGTTAAAGCAGCTGTCCCTTGACATTGAATTCATGACGAGCGCGGTGAGGATCTCTCGCTTATTGTCCGGCGTGCAAGGGGGGAAGGCAGCTCTCACGCGCACACCCTGCCCACGACCGCGAGAGCCGGTCAAGCCTTCAAGAGCGACTCAGCCCAAACAGTTCGTGGGAAATGCGGGCTAAGCATAGCGGTCCTCCGTCGAGGGATCCGCAGTGTTGGAGTAGCCCCGGACCTCCCAGAAGCCGAGCTTGTCCTCGGCCAGGAACGTGATGGCCTTCACGAACTTCGCACCCTTCCAGGCGTAAAGCTTCGGGATGATGACGCGCGCGGGGCCGCCGTGCTCGCGGGCGAGGGGGGCCCCGCCGAAGGATGTGGCGACAAGCGTGTCGTCATCCAGGCACCGCTCGAGCGGGACGTTGGTGGAGTAGCCGTCGTAGCTCGTGAAATAGACAAACCGCGCCTCGGGCTTCGGGCGCGCAAGCTCGTAGAGGGTCGCGAGCGCGACGCCGCCCCACTGGCAGTCGTACTTGGTCCACGTGGTCACGCAGTGGAAGTCGCTCACGTCGACGACCTGGGGCAGGGCGCCGAACTGCTCCCAGTCGAGCCTGACCGGATTGTCGACAAGGCCGTCGAGGGTCAGCGTCCACTGCGCGAGAGGGATGTCCGGCTGCACGCCGAGGTCGAGCACCGGGAACCCGGTCGTCAGCTTCTGCCCGGGCGGCAGCCGGCCGGCCGAGGCGACGGCGCGCGCGGTGACGCCGCGCGCCTTCTGCTTCTCGGCCCATTTCTGCTTGGCCTGGATGTAGCGCTCCTTGGACATGCGGTGAGAGGTTGCCCCCGGGGCGCCGTGTCGGCAAGCGCGGGGCGCCTACCGCCCGAAGAATCTGAGGGTCCTCTCGCTTGCGGGGGCGTCGATGACCTGGGAGGGCGGGCCCCGCTCGACCACCTGGCCCGCGTCCATGAAGACGACCTCGTGGGCCACGGCTCGCGCGAATCCGACCTCGTGGGTGACCACCACCATCGTCCGCCCCTCCGACGCAAGGGAGCGCATCACGGCCAGCACCTCGCCCGTGAGCTCCGGGTCGAGGGCCGAGGTGGGCTCGTCGAAGAGGAGGGCCGCCGGTTCCATGGCCAACGCGCGCGCGATCGCGGCGCGCTGCTGTTGGCCCCCGGAGAGCTGCGAGGGGTGCGCGCCGGCCTTGTCCGCAAGCCCCACGCGTTCCAGGAGGCCGTCGGCGAGGCTTCGGGCGGACGCTTTGGAGAGCCCGCGGATCACCCGGGGCGCCAGCGCGACATTCTCCCAGACCCGCAGGTGCGGAAACAGGTTGAACTGCTGGAAGACCATCCCGACCCGGGACCTGAGGGCGTCGAGGTCCCTGTCCCTCGCGCGGACGGGCCTGCCCTCGAACCGGACTTCCCCCGCGTCCGGAATCTCAAGAAAATTGAGGCAGCGCAGGAGCGTCGACTTTCCCGAGCCGCTGGGTCCCAGGATCGCCATGACCCGCCCGGCGTGGACCTCGAGCGAGATCCCGTCGACAGCGGTCACCGGGCCAAAACGCTTCACGATGCCCCGGGCCTCGAGCACGGCGCCCCTGGTTTCCTCCGGTCTCTTTGCGTCAGGCTGCATGGCGGCGGTAGCGGTGCTCGAGCGCCTTGACCCCGAGCGCCAGGAGGAGCGTCAGGGCGAGGTAGAGGAGGGCGAGGAGGGTGAGGCTCTCCGTGTACCGGAACGTGGCGCTCGCGTAGAGGCGCGCCTCCTGGGTGATGTCGCGGACGCCGAGCACCGAGACGAGCGACGAGTCCTTGAGAAGGGAGATCAGGTCGTTTCCGAGCGTCGGCAGGATCCGGCGGAACGTCTGCGGCAGCAGCACGTGCCGGAGGGCCTGGCGCTGGGAAAGGCCGAGGGCGCGGGCCGCCTCGGCCTGCCCCCGGGCAAGGGAGGTGAGGCCGCCGCGCACGGTCTCGGCCTCGAAGGCGCCATAGGCGCAGACGAGCGCCGCGACGACCCGGACGCCCATCGGGACGTCGGAAGGGCGCAGGTTTGCGACGAAGGCCGTCCCGCCCCCGATCCAGCGGACGGCCTCGACGCCGAGCGGCACGAGGACGAATGCAACGATGAAAATCTGCACCAGGATCGGCACGCCGCGCACGACCTGGACGTAGAGGGTGGCCGCGTTCCTGCGGACGGGATGGGGCGAGACAAGCCAGAGCGCCGTGAGGAGCCCGACGGCAATCGCGAGCGGGAACGCGATCAGGGTGACCGCGAGCGTCACTCCGAGTCCCGAGAGGATCATCTTCAGGATCACCGCGTACACCTCCGAGGTCGCCGCCCGCCACACGAAGACGGTGGCGCCCAGGGCGACCGCGAGCAGCCACCAGGGCGCCCGCGAGAGCCGCCCGACATTCCCCGGCGAGAGCTGGCCGTCCGGTCCGATCATGCGAGGGGGTGGCTCACGGCGCGGCGGACCCCGCCGCACGGAAACCCGGAGAGAACCAGGCAGAGTTCAGGCGCGCCAGCGATCCGTCGGCCCTCATAGCCCCCAGGGCGGCGTCGACGGCCGGCCGCAGGGCCGATCCGCGTGTGAAGATCATGGCAAGGTCCTGGGCGTTGAGGGCGCCGTCCAGCAGGCGCAGGCGCCCGGCGTTGGCGCCCACGTAACCCTGGCCCCCTATGTCGTCGATGATGACGGCGTCCAGGTCGCCGTTGATGAGGGCCTGCACCAGGTCGCCGAAGTCGTCGTAGGCCACGGTCCTCGCCGGGCCCACGAGGTCCTCGGCCCTCGTGTAGTTGGTGTTGCCCTTCTGTGCGCCAAGCCTGGCGCCGGGCGCGCGGGCAAACTCGTCGAGCGACGCGAATCGCTTCTCTCCCGCGCGAACCATGAGGCGCTGGCGGACGTGCGCGTAGGGCGTCGAATAATCAACGACGCGGGCCCGCTCTGGCGTCACGGTGATCCCGTTCGCCGCCATGTCGAACTGCCCGGTCACGACCCCCTGGATCATGCTGTCCCACGCGATCTCCCGGAATTCGGGCCGGAAATTGAGCCTGCGGCCGATCTCCCGGATCGCGTCGTAGTCCCATCCGCCGGGCTTTCCCGTGCCCGGGACAACATAGTCAAACGGGGGGAAGTCGTCCTCGACCGCGACGACGACCACGCGGCCGCCGAGGTCGGGCAGCGCGACGGGCGGCCTGGAATCCGGCGAGGGCGCGCCGCCATGCACCAAGGCGAGGCCGAGCCCGCAGGCCAGCGCGAGAGTCGCAGGTATCCGGCAAGACACCCCGGGACCGTGGCCCACGCGCAGCATGCTGGCAAGTGCGCCCTCAGGCGCCTACAACACCTCCGTCTCAAGCATCGCAGCCTCGACCGCGACGCGGCGCCTCAGGTAGTAGACGGTCATCCCTCCCTGGTAGAGGAGCGTCGCGCCCGCGACGCAGAGGTAGACCAGCCGCAGGAATTCGAGGAGAAACTGATCGATGGTCATCCCGGCCTGCTGGATCTGCGCGGCCAGCTCCACCGTCACCACCGGACGGATGGCGGAGATGTCGGGGTTCGCCATCCGGAGAGCCACATACGTGAGCATCGTGGTCATCAGGTAGAGCTGGCTGGAGACAAGCCAGCGCATGCCGTTTCCACGCCCGGCGCGCAACAGCGCGGCCCCGTGGAGTTCGATCGCTCCCGCTCCCGCGACGAGGAGGCCGATCACGGCGCCGGAAACGTCGCGCGAAGCAGCCGAGATCAGCGCGAACGCCCCGGCAACCCCGAGTATGGACATTCCGTCGAAGCGGGCCACGCGGGTGACCCGGCGCAGGACTTCCGAGGGCTGCAGCGGCGGCTTCATGGCGCGAGGAGGGTGTTCATTCCCGGGTTGCCAGTGAATCTCAAGCTTCTTCGCGTGTCCGGGGCGGCTCGGAGTGTGAGGGCGGCAATTTTGGGGGTTGCGAACCGGCGGGTTTGTGTGATCTTCCGCAGCAGTCAAAACCCCATAAGAACCATACCCCATGGATACTCCGGTTTCCGCGCTGATTGAGCGCAAAGGGTCAGCTGTGCACGCCGTGGCTTCGACGTTTACGATCGCCGAAGCCGTGGCCGAAATGAACAAGAAGCGGATCGGTTGCGTCGTCATCATGGACTCGGGACGGATCACGGGCATCTTCACCGAGCGCGACGTTCTCAGTCGCGTGGTCGGAGCCGACCTCGATCCGAAGACGGTCCGCGTCGCCGACGTGATGACCAAGGACGTTCACACGATTCCGCCGGAAACAACGGTCGAGCAGACGATGGAGCTCTTCGCGGAGAGGCGGTGCCGCCACATTCCGGTCGTCGACAAGGGCCAGCTGAAGGGCCTCATCTCGATCGGGGACATATCGCGCTGGGTCGCCGACACGAGCAAGGCCGAGGCGGACCACCTCAAGAATTACATCTCGGGCGGATTCCACGCCTGACGGCTGCCGCCCCTCCCGGGACCCGGGACGGGCGGGCCCCGGCGCCTCGCCGAATTTGACGCGGGCGAAAGGTGGGGCATTTTCTGCTCGAACCTCATTATCACTCCATGAAAGCAATCACCACAGCCCTGGCCCTCGCGCTCTCCGCCACCTCCATGCATGCCTCAATCGTCACCCGCGAAGTCGATTACGAACACAACGGCGTCAAGCTGCAGGGATTCCTGGCCTACGACGACGCCAAGGTGAAGGAAGGGAAGCTGCCTGGTGTGCTGGTCGTCCACGAATGGTGGGGCTTGAACGATTACGTGAGGGGCCGCGCGCTAAAGCTGGCGAAGCTTGGATATGTTGCCTTTGCCCTCGACATGTATGGGAAGGGGGTGCTCGCGACGGACCCGGAGAAGGCAGGGGAACTCTCCGGGCAGTTCCGTGGAAAGCCCCTCATGGCGGAACGGGCCAAGGCCGGTCTGGACCAGCTGCTCGGCACGGGCCTGGTCGACCCAGCCCGCGTTGCGGCCATCGGCTACTGCTTCGGAGGATCCACCGTGCAGGCGCTTGCCTACTCGGGCGCGCCGCTCGCGGGCATTGTGAGCTTCCACGGGGGCCTGATCCCGGCCACCGAGGAGGCTGTCGCCAAGAACAAGGCGAAGATCCTCATCTGCCACGGCGCAAGCGACCCGTCGCTGAAGCAGGAGCAGATTGACGCCTACCTGAAGTCCCTTAACGACGGCAAGGTGGACTACAAGTTCGTCGTGTACGCGGGCGCGCTGCACGCGTTCACGAACCCGGATGCGGATACCATCGCCTCCGAGAATCCCAGCATGAAGGGCTTCATCGGCTACAGCCCCTCCGCGGACGGCCGCTCATGGGAGGACATGAAGGCATTCTTCGGCGAGATCTTCGCTCCCGCGAAGAGCTGACCTAGGTTCAGGTTGGATCCAGATGGGACGGGTGGCGCCTTCACGGCGCCCGTTCAGGCGCAGCAGCTTGAAGCGCAGCACGCTCCGCCGGGTTTGACCGCCACGACCTCGGCCGAGAACACCTTGGACTCGAATCCTCGCTTCTCCTCCCAGCTCGAAATCACTTGGTCGGTGTTTCCCTTGGGCTTGATGGAGATGTCCTGGAAACCGGCTTCCTCGAGGATGTGCACGAGCTCGGACTGGACGGTCGCTCCCGCAAGGCATCCACTGTAGAGCGACAGGTCGTGCGTCATTTCATCAGGAAGCTTCTCCCTGGCAACCACATCCGAGACGGCGAGCCTGCCCCCTGGTCGAAGGGCGCGAAAGGCCTCCCTGTAGACGGGGCGCTTGTCCGGGCACAGGTTGATCACGCAATTTGAGATCACAACATCGACGGTCCCGTCTGCCACTGGGAGCGCCTCAATCTCGCCGAGCCTGAATTCCACGTGCGCATAGCCGCCTTTGCTGGCGTTGGCACGGGCCTTCGTGAGCATTTCCGGAGTCATGTCCACGCCGATGACCCGCCCCGACGGCCCTACGGCCCGTGCGGCGAGAAAGGCGTCAAAGCCGGCCCCGGAGCCGAGATCGAGCACGGTTTGGCCAGGCCGCAGGGATGCCAATGCCACCGGATTGCCGCAGCCAAGACCCAGGTTCGAGCCCTCGGGCGCGGCGGCCAGGTCCTCGTCCGTATAGCCAAGCTTTCGGGCCTGCTCATCATGCGGACGGCACCCGCAGGAGGACGGCACCTCGTCGGGGCGGCCGCAGCAGTCTTGGACCGGCGCGTCGTGCCCCTTTGTGGCTGTGTCGCTGGCCGCGATGGATCCGTAGGTGCGGCGAACCTCGGCCTTGATGGCTTCCGAATCAGGCAGTGTGGCTTTCATGTTGTTTGTTGGGAAAACGGGCCGGCCCGTGGGAGGGGGATGCCGGGGGTTCGCCGTGCTAGAGGGCAAGCTCATACCAGCGCTTCGTCTTCACGCACGCCCTGCAGACGGAAAGCATTACGGGCACCTCGACAAGCACGCCCACCACGGTTGCCAGGGCGGCACCGGACGTCGGGCCGAAGAGCGTCAGGGCCACCGCAACCGCCAGCTCAAAGAAATTGCTCGCGCCGATTAGGGCGCCCGGCGATGCGACGTTGTGCGGCACCCTGAACCGCCGCATCAGCAGGTAGACGAGCGCCGAATTGAAGTAGACCTGGATCAGGATCGGCACCGAGATGAGCAGCACGACCGGCCATTTCTCGAGGATGTTCTCCGCCTGGAACGCAAAGATGAGGACGAGCGTGGCGAGGAGCGCCAGGATGGTGACCGGCTTGAAAATCGGAAGGAAGCTCCCGTCGAACCACGGGCGCCCATTGAGGCGTATCAGGGCGGTGCGGCTCAGCCATCCCGCCGACAGGGGAATGACGATGAAGACGACGACCGACGTGAACAGGACTTCGCGCGGCACGGTCACTCCCGCCACGCCGACCAGGAACATTACGATCGGGGCAAACAGCACCAGCATGATGAGGTCGTTTATCGCCACCTGGGCCAGGGTGTAGGCCGAATCGCCGTCGGTGAGATAGCTCCAGACAAAGACCATCGCCGTGCAGGGTGCGGCCGCGAGGATGATGAGGCCGGCCGTGTAGCTTCGAGCGGCGTCGGCCGAGATGAGCCCTAGGACGTCGCCGAAGAGCACGCGAAGGAACAGCCAGCCGAGGAACGCCATGCCGAAAGGCTTCACGAGCCAGTTGACGAAGAGCGTGATCGCGAGTCCCCGCGGCCTGACCATGACGCCCTTCAATCCCCCGAAGTCGATCTTCAGCATCATCGGATAGACCATGAGCCAGATCAGCAGGGCGATGGGGATGCTCACGTGGGAGGCGTGGCCAAACTCGAGAGAGCTCAGCCGGTGGGTCAACTCCGGGAACATCCGTCCGGCCGTCACACCCACCGCCATGCACGCCAGCACCCAGGCGGAGAGATAACGCTCAAAGAAATCCAGCCGCTTCTCCGGACTTGTGGCTATTGGGGCTTCCGTGGTCATGAGCGTGTCGTCAGAGCCTCAGCCGCGCTCGATCTTCGCTTGTTTGCCGATATCCTCGACTTGAAGCTGCTGCAGCTGCGCGTCGGGCAGGGCGCACAGCAGCTCGATGCGCCGCGCTATCTGGGACGCGACCTGGACGAAGATCCATTTCCTCTCCGCCTCCGTGCCAAGGGCCGCCGCCGGGTCGGGCGAGCTCCAGTGGGCCACGATCGGGTGGCCCGGCCAGACGGGGCACGTCTCCCTCGCGTTGTCGCAGACCGTTATGACAAGGTCGAAGTTGACTCCCTTGAACTCCTCCCACGACTTGCTGCGCGCGTCGCCTGCGTCGATGTTGTACCGGTCCTTCAGGACCCAAAGGGCGAGGGCATTGACTGCGCCCGCCGGCCTTGCGCCGGCGCTGTAGGCCTCGAAGCGCCCTCGGCCCTTCTGCCGCAGCAGGTATTCGGCGATGATGCTCCGGGCGGAGTTGCCGGTGCAGAGGATCAGGGCCTTGTAGGGTGGTTTCATTTGGAAACGGGATGCCCCTCAGGGCGTCGTGACGCCGCGCAGCATATTGGACTGCTCGCGGCAAACCGGCGCACGAGCCTGCGCAGCCTACCAGTGTCGGCGCGAAAGGCCGGGTCCTCGCGGGCGCAGTCCTGCAGGCACGCGAGGTTGGCCGCCAGCTCCCCGGACGGTCGGCCGGGCAGGCTGTAGGCCACCCAGTTGGCTTTCTTCCGGGCGACGACGAGTCCGTGCGCGCGCAGGTAGGCGAGGTGCTTTGACACCTTCACCTGCGGCTCGCCAAGGATTTCCTGGATATGGCACACGCAGAGCTCGCCCTCGTTAAGCAGATTGAGGATGCGCAGGCGCGTCTGGTCGCAGAGGCATTGGTAGATCTGGACTAGCGTCATATCCATACAGGTATATACCGTATAAGGAATATACAAGTTAAATTCCTTGGGCCTGAAATACGGGCTGCCCGTCCGCGCGCCCCTAGAATCCCACGCCCGGGCGGCGGTGGTGCCGGACCGTGGTGACGTAGCGGCCGCGAGCCCCGCGTACGGTGATGCGGGCGCCGAACGCCTCGCTCAGCCTTCGCGAGGTGACGACGCCTGCCTTCGGGCCGGAGGCGAAGGCGCGGCCGTCGCGCAGGAGAAGGGCGTGCGTGAACGCCGGCATGATCTCCTCGGCGTGGTGGGTCACCAGCACGAGCGCAGGCCCGGGCCGGCTCTTCGCGACGCTCTCGACAAACCACAGGAACTCCTCCCTGGCTACCGGATCAAGGCCGGCGCACGGCTCGTCCAGGATGAGGAGCTTCGGCCGCGCCATGAGAGAGCGGGCGATCAGGATCCTCTGGCGCTCGCCCTGCGAGAGGTGGACCCACTCCCGGCGGGCCAGGTGGGCGCCGCCCACGAACCGCAGGAGCCTACGGCCCTCGGCGACTTCGGCGCGCTTCGGCTTTGCCCAGAGGTCAAGCTGGGCGTAGCGACCGCTGACCACGGTGTCCAACGCCGTCTCGGCCGCGGGAATCGAGGCCTGAAGCGAGGTCGTCACGATCCCTACCTCGAGGCGCAGCTCGCGCCAGTCGGTTTCGCCATACCTCCTGCCGAGAAGGGCGATCTCGCCCGAGGAAGGGGAGAGGTACCCGGTGATCGACTTGAGCAGCGACGTCTTTCCGCTGCCGTTGGGGCCGAGGATCACCCAGTGCTCGCCGTGACGGACCCGCCAGTCGAGCCCCCGGAGGATCTCAGTGCGGCCTCGCACGACGCGCAGGTTCGAGACGCAGAGGATGTCGGCCATGCGAATCAGGTTGGCGGGGCGCCGCCTGGAATTCAACCGGGTCTTGTGCGCCGGCCCGTAATTCCCAAGGCTCGCCGTCCTCAGCCGGACATGACCCTCGTCGACTCCCACACGCACCTTGATTCCGCTGCAAGGAGCGGACTGCTGCCGGACCTGGTCCGGCGGGCGCGCGAGGCGGGTGTCGGCTGGATGATCGCCGTCGGGACGGCCCCCGACGACTGGGGCCTCTACCGCGAAATCGTGGCTGCGAACCGGGACTGCATCAGGCACACGGTCGGCATCCATCCCTGCTCCGTCGACGACGGGTGGGAGGCCGCGGCTGCCGGGATCGCGGGGCACTGGGAGGCGGGAGCGGCACTCGCGCCGGTCGCCCTGGGCGAGTGCGGACTCGACCGGTTCCACCTGCCGAAGGAGCCGGCCGAGGCCGCGCGCATCCTCGGCCTGCAGAAGGCGGCCTTCGAGGTGCAGCTGGCGATCGCGCGGCGGCTTGGCTGCGCCGTGGTGATCCATTCTCGGGGCGCCTTCCGCGAATGCGTGGAGATGATCGACGCGAGCGGCGTCGACTGGAACCGCGTCGTCTTTCACTGCTTCTCCGAGGGGGAGCCCGAGATCCGGGAGCTCTCAAGGAGGGGAGGGCGCGGGTCGTTCACCGGGATCCTGACCTACAAGAACGCGGACGCCGTCCGCGCGGCCGCGAAGGCGCAGGGGCTGGCAAGGCTCATGATGGAGACGGACGCCCCCTTCCTCGCGCCGGTCCCCCACCGCGGCAAGCCGAACGAGCCCGCCTACCTGCGCCACACCGCGGAGTTCGCAGCCGGCATGTTCGGGGTCGGCCTCGACGAGCTTGCCGCCGTCACGACGGCGACCGCCCGCGCCTTCTACGGATTCTGACGCCGCGGGGCGGCCTCAGGCCTCATCGAACTTGCGGGCGAACAGCTGCTCCAGCTCGGCCAGCATCTGTTGCGCGTCGTCGCCGGTGACGACGAACTTCACCTTCGAGCCGCTGCCCGCGGCAAGCATCATGAGACCCATGATGCTCTTTCCGTTGACCTGCTCCTCGTCCTTCTCGACGAACACCTCGGACTTAAACTTGTTGGTTATGCGCACGATCATCGCAGCCGGGCGCGCGTGAATCCCAAGCTTATTGAGGACAACAAGCTCCTTGACCACGGCCTGGCCTGAAGGGGTTGTTTCGGTTGGATTCATCAGTGGGCGATGCGCGGCGGATATGGATGTGGCGAGCCGTTTAAACTCCCCAGCTAGGCCCGGCTTGCAACCTAAAAACCAGATGGCACCATCGCGTCGGATGCCGGATCTAGCAATTATCGTACCGTGTCGGCTGGAGTCTAAAAGATTCCCGAGAAAGCTCTTACACAAGATAAGGGGCCGGCCCCTTCTGCTTTGGGTCGCGGACCAAATCACGCGTGCGGCCCCGGGCCTCGATCTGTGGTTTGCGGTCGACAGCCGCCTCCTTGCGGACTGCCTGGCGCCCGGGGGCTACCGGACGGTGATGACAAGGACCGATCATGCCAGCGGAACGGACCGGATCGCCGAGGCAAACGGGGTGGTGAAGGCTGAACGGGTGATCAATGTCCAGGCCGACGAGCCCCTGGTGTCCGCGGGCCAGATCCAAATGCTGGCCTCCCTGATCTCCGGGCCGGCGGACATGGCGACGCTCGCGACGCGCTTTGCGACCGCTGCGGACTTCCGGAACCCAAACCAGGTGAAGGTCGTGTGCGACCGCGACGGCCGCGCGGCGTATTTCTCCCGCTCCCCCATTCCCTATCCGCGCGATCTCGGCGGCGAGGTTGACGACCGGTGGGTCGCGGCAAACCCCTGCTACAAGCATCTCGGGCTCTACGCCTACAAGGCGGCGCTCCTGGACGAGTTTGCCAGCCTTCCCGTGGGGAAGCTGGAGGAGATCGAGCGGCTCGAGCAGCTTCGCGTGATCGAGAACGGCCGCTCGATCGCCGTCGGGTTCACGGACGATCCCTCGATCGGCGTGGATACCCCCGAGGACGCCGCGAGGTTCGAGGCCCGGCTCGACGGCGCGGCCGGCTGAAGCCCCCTCAATCCGTCCCGCGCCGTCCCCTGTGGTGAACGCCCCCGCCGCCGATCTAGGCTCCCTGCGCCGCGACCTCTTCGCAATGGGAGCCGCCGCTCTCATCTGCGTGTCGCTGTATTTCGCCATAGCCTCGGAGAACGGCGTTGCGTACCGCTCGAAGCCCGTCACGTACAACCATTTCAACCTCCTGGTCGACGGGTTTCTCTCGGGCCACCTCTACATGAACTTGGCCCTCGACCCGGAGAAGCTGTTGCCCGGGCACAACCTGATGAGGTACACGCCCAGGGAGCACGACACGAGCCTCTACAAGGGCCGGTACTACCTCTACTTCGGGGTCGCACCGGCCTTGATCCTGTTCCTGCCCTCGAAGGTCCTGACCGGGTTGGATCTTCCCCAGTACTGGGCGGGGGCCCTGTTTGTGAGCGTGGGCTACCTGTTCACGGTGGGCCTGCTCGGCAGACTCAAGAGGGATTTCTTCCCGTGGCTGTCGCCCGCCGTGCTTTTCGCCAGCACGCTGGTCCTCGGGCTCGTCAACGGGTGGCCCATGCTGCTGAGCCGGGTCGGCATTTGGGAGGTCTGTGTTTCGAGCGCCTACTGCTTCTCGTGCCTGGCGCTGTATTGTGTCTACGGCGCGATGGGAAGAGGCAGAAGTTGCATCTGGCTGGCTGCGGCTTCCCTCTGCATAGGCCTGGCGATCGGGTCCAGACCCAATTTCCTTTTCGGGGCTGCCATCCTGCTTGTGCCGCTGGTGAACCTCCGGAGGGCCGAACGGGCCGGCCCTTCGGGGAACGGGCCCTGGCTCGCCAGGTGGTGCGCGGTAGCCGTGCCCGTCGCGTGTGTCGGCGCGCTCCTGGCTTTGTACAACTACGAGCGATTCGGCGATCCGCTGGAACTGGGGACGAAGTACATGGTGCTTTATAGGCCGAATCCACTGCATCCGTTCAGCTTTGGCTATGCGGGGTTTAACACCTACATGTATCTTCTGGCCCCGGCCCACCGTTCCCCTTGGTTTCCGTTCTTCAATCCGTCGCCGATGCCGGACCTTCCGAAGAACTACTCGGTCGAGCCGGAAGACATGTACGGGGTTCTTTCCAACATGCCGATACTCATGGCCGCGGTCTTCTGCCTTTGGTATGCGAGACTCCGGGGCGAGGCATCAAGGCCGGGCGCACTGGTGGGCGCGGCGGCCCTGCTCCTGCTTGCGGTTGGCGGCCCGCTCATTGTCTACGCGGGCGCCAACAACCGCTACATACCGGACGCAATGTGCGGCCTGCCTGTCCTAGCTGTCTTGGGGATCTGGGCCGTCGAGAAGAAATTCCGCCGCGGCGGCGCGCCCCAGCTCGCGGCGAGAGCCGCATTGGCCCTTCTTGCAGCGTATTCGGTAGCCTTCGTTGGGTGCGCGGGAATCCAGAGGGACGATATCTTCAAACACATACATCCTGGCGCGTATCGGGCGATCGCCCATGCGCTCGATTATCCGTCCTACTGGTACGACCGGGTCCGCGGCGCCACCTACGGGCCGGTGACACTCGATGTTACGTTTCCCAGGAACAGCGTGACAAAGAACGAGCCGCTGGTTGTCACCGGCTGGGGGCCTTTGAGTGACGTGCTGTTCGCCCGCTATGTCGACCCGTCCCATCTGCAGCTTGGGTTTGTCGGCCCGGGCGGGATCATCCTGAGCAAAGGCTTCGAAATCGATTACGCGAAGCCCCACAGGATGAACATTTCGATGGGGTCCCTCTATCCGCCCCGAGAAAGCCCCTTCTGGGACTTTCTTGCCATTGAGGATGCGGACATCCTCTCGCACACCCTATCGGTTGCCATCGACGGGGCGACGCGCTTTAAGTTTCGCACGGAGTTCTTCGACGCGGTAGAGCGAAGGCCGGAACTGGGCCGGGGTCCGCCGTCCGTTGTGGACAAGCGGTGGGTTTTCACAGGATCGATGACGGGCGGTTAGGCGCCCCGCTCAGATCCTGCCGGCCTTGCGCGACTCCACCATCCTGTAGAAGTCTACGAACAGGGGATCCGCGTCGCTCGGGCCGGGGGCGGCCTCAGGGTGGTACTGGACGCAGAAGACGGGGAGCTCCTTGTGGCGCAGGCCCTCGACCGTGTTGTCGTTGAGGTTGAATTCGGTGATGATCGCCCCGCGGTCGCGGACGCTCGCGGGATCCGTCGCAAACCCGTGGTTCTGCGCCGTGATCGACACCTTGCCGGTCTCGACGTTCTTGACCGGCTGGTTGCCTCCGCGATGGCCGAACTTCAGCTTGAAGGTCGATCCCCCGAGCGCGTGCGTGATCATCTGGTGGCCGAGACAGATGCCGAAGACCGGGTACTTGGGCAGCAGCGCCGTGACCGTCTTGTAGATATAGGGCAGGGCGGCCGGATCCCCGGGACCGTTGGACAGGAACACGCAGTCCGGGCGGTGCTCCTCGAGCTGCTCGGCCGTGGCCGCCGCCGGGAAGACCTGCACCTCGAAGCCGTGGCGCACGAGCTTTCGGTAGATGGAGCGCTTGGCTCCGTAGTCGAACGCCGCCACGCGAAACTTCTTCGAGGGCGTCACCGCGGCGCCGAACGTGGTCCCGGCGGGCACGTAGGGCGGGTTGTGGTTCGCCGGGTCGTCGTCGCTCCAGATGAAGGGCTCCTTGCAGGTGACGTCCTTCACGTAGTCGGCGCCCGCCATGTCCTTCCACGCCCTGGCCCGCGCCACAGCGTCCTCGTCGGAGATGGCCCGGGTGCTCAGGCAGCACTTCATGGCCCCGTCGACGCGGAGCTTCTTCGTGATGGCGCGGGTGTCCACCTCGCTTATCCCCGGGATCCCGTTCTGTGCCAGATAATCGCCAAGGGCCATCCGCGAGCGCCAGTTGCTCACGGCCGGGGAGAGCTCGCGCACGACAAAGCCGCTCGCCTTCGGCACCGCGGCCTCCGCATCCTCGTCGTTGATGCCGTAGTTCCCGATCTGGGCCGCGGTCATCGTCACGATCTGCCCGAAGTAGGAGGGATCCGTGAGAATCTCCTGGTAGCCGGTCATCGAGGTGTTGAAGACGCATTCCCCGGCTATCGTCGCGTCGGCGCCGAAGGCGACCCCCCTAAAGACGCTTCCATCCTCAAGGGCGAGTACGGCGGGCTTGTTTGTCGGCATCAAGGGTCGAACAAAATCCGCCTATCGTGGCCTGCCAACCAAAAAGCCCCAAGACGGCGATCAAAAGCTGCCATTTGACAACGATCATTAGGTACCTAACGGTGATTGCCGCACAAAATGCCCTACACCGAGGATCGATCTACATGGTTCGAAGGCCAGGGGCTTTGGCAGCACGTTCCGCAGGCGGATTGGTCCGACTGGACCTGGCAGCTCAAGCACCGGATCATGTCTAAGGAGCAGTTGGAGAAGTACATGACGCTTACGGAGGACGAGAAGGCCGGGTGCGAATTCGCCAACAAGAAGCTGGCCCTGGCGATCACCCCCTACTTTTTCAACCTAATCGACCGCAACGACGCCGACTGCCCCATCCGCAAGCAGGTCATTCCCCGGGGCGCCGAGATGATCGTCAGCGAGGGCGAGACCCTCGACTCCCTGGGCGAGGACGCCCATTCGCCCGTGCCGGGCCTTGTGCACCGCTATCCCGACCGGGTGCTGTTCCTTGTGACCGACCGCTGCGCGGCCTACTGCCGGTACTGCACCCGAAGCCGACTCGTTTCGAACGCGCAGGACTACAACTTCCATCCCGAATATGAGCAGGGCCTCCGCTACATCGAGGCGCACCCCGAGGTGAGGGACGTGCTCCTGTCGGGAGGCGACCCGCTCCTGCTCTCCGACAAGAAGCTCGAGCACATCATCAGCCGCCTGCGCGCCATCAGGCACGTCGAGTTCATCCGCATCGGCTCCCGGATTCCCGTCTTCCTGCCCCAGAGGATCACGCCGGAGCTCTGCGAGATGTTCAAGAAGTACGGCCCGATCTGGATGAGCATCCACGTGAATCATCCCAGGGAGTGCGCCGCGGAGCTGAAGGCGGCGTGCGACCGTCTGTCGTTTGCGGGCGTGCCGCTCGGCAACCAGAGCGTGCTCCTGAAGGGCGTCAACGACGACGCCGATGTCATCAAGGCCCTCGTGCACCGCCTGCTTCGCATGCGCGTGCGCCCCTACTACCTCTACCAGATGGACCTGATCACCGGCGGAGGCCACTTCAAGGTGGATGTCCGCAAGGGGATCGAGATCATCCGCGCGCTTCGCGGCAGCACGACCGGCTATGCCGTGCCCCAGTACACGATCGACGCGCCTGGCGGGGGAGGAAAGGTCCCGATCAATCCCGACTACGTCGAGAGCATCACGGACGACGAAGTGGTCTTCCGAAATTACGAGGGCAAGAGATACCGCTACCCGCTTGGGAGCGTGCCCGGAATCGCGGAAACAAAGGCAATTCCGGCCTTTGAGGCCCCAATTGTTGTATATTAAACACTGATTGTCAGTCAGTTGTGCTCCAATCGCAAGAACGCTCGAATTTCTTCGGAAATTTTGAATGTTTTTTTGGAATCAACGTCTTACTCCGTGTAGTCAGCACCGTTCATAGGAGCGGTGAATGTTTGTAGTTCTTACGGTTTGCTTGGTGTTAGGTCACACGGGCCGCTTCGAAAGGAGCGGCTCTTGTGTTTCCGGAGGTTGGACTCGGGGCCTGGAAGCGGGCGCAAAAAAAGCCGCCCGCATTGCGCGGGCGGCTTTGAACTTTTGGAGTCTTTCCCGAATTTGGATTACGGGGAATAGGTGATGGTGCGCACGCCGGCGATGCTGCCGATCGTGATCGTCGTGCCCTGCGAGAAGCCCGCGGGATACGCTTCGTTCGCGACGGAGTTGAGCGCCTTGACGTAGGACGTCGGCCCGATCAGGTCCGAGAGAGCCACCGAGGAGACACCGTTTTCGAGGTAATACTGGTCAGCACCGGCCGAGAGTTGGCGGGCGTTGTTCAATACGGCCTTATCCTGGGAGTTGGTACGGACCTTTTGGAAGGCCGGGATCGCCATGGCGGCCAGGAGGCCGATGATGACGACGACGATCATGATTTCGACAAGGGTGAAGCCCTTGGTGGAGCGGGATGCATTCATGTGACTTATGTTTTTGTATTTGTTGGATGATGTAACGTTCTGATCTGACTAACAGACCGGAAGAGACGTACCGGGATTGGGGAAGGTTTCAATTATTTTGAATTTTTCCGAAAAATCCTCGCCGGTTCGCTTTTCGGAGAGTGGTTTTGTTATCCAGTTATCAATAAATAATTTGTGTATTTTTTTGACTTCCAGGGCCGTCGCTCAAGACGGGTCGGCATACGTAATATTACCAACTTTTTAAGAGTTCCCCGACCTGGCCGGGCCCCCCCTCGCTAATACCACGCGCGGTCACCTTTCTTATAGGGGATGTCGCCGTGGTACGCCCCGGGCACCTCGATGTAGCGCACGGCGCGAGTGCAGCCGATCTCGGAAGAAAAATACCCGAGGAGCGCCAGTTCCTTCATCATCCCGAAATAGTGCGGCGGCGCGTCCCTGGGCTTCTTCTCCGCGTGGGCCTTCTGCTCCGAATCGAGCGCGTTCGCAAGGGCGGCGCGCTGGGCGGGCGTGCTTTCCATGAAGGACGATCCGTGCCGTGCCCTGCTGGCCTCGTTGATCCTGACAAGGCCGTCGCTGAACGCGGCGTGCTCCTTCGGCTCGTAGCAATCGGTCACCATCATCGTCATGAAGGCGCCGATGCCGACGGCCTTCGCCCCCGGGATATCCGTCGCCGGAATGATGGTCTCGCCGATCTCGTCGAGGAGCGCCCGGTCGAGGTCGGTGAACGCGGCCGCCGTTCCCTTGGCGGTAACCGTCTGCCCGCTTAGAATGGCCCTGGAGCCGGCCATCGCGCCGCCCATCAGGAGCGCGATCCGCCGCACGGCTTCTCGCCTGTTCATGGTGAGGGGAGTATTGGCCGAGCCGGAATCGGCGCCGGGGTGGGGGTTGCTCATACGTCGCCGCTTTTCAGCGCCTGCGCGGCGAAGCCGGCCGCCCTGGCGGTGATCGCCATGTAGGTCAGCGAGGGGTTGACGCACGAGGTCGAGGCCATGCACGCCCCGTCGGTCACGAACACGTTCGGGGCGTCCCAGACCTGGTTGTGGCCGTTGAGAACGGACGTCCTGGGATCCAGGCCCATCCGCGCGGTTCCCATCTCGTGGATCGCCTGCCCAAGCGTGTAGCCGCTGTCCAGCGTCTTCACGTTTTTCACGCCCGCGGCCTCGAGCATCTCCGCGGCGTCGTTCGCCATGTCCTTGCGCATCCTCCGCTCGTTCGGCCCGATGTCCCCGTCGAAGGCGAGCACCGGCAGGCCCCATTTGTCCCTGATGTTTGCGTCTAGGGTGACCTTGTTGTCATGGTTGGGAAGCACCTCGCCGAACGCGGTCATCCCGATGACCCAGGGTCCCGGCTCGCACAGCGCGCCCTTGAGCGGCGCGCCCACGCCGAGCTCCGCGACGTCCCGCTGCCAGCCGGTGCGGTTCGCAATCCCCTGGTAGCCAAATCCGCGGCTATAGTCTCGCTTGTCCCCGAAAAGATTCCTGAAGCGAGGGATGTAGAAGCCGTTTGCCCGCCTCCCGTAGACGTAGCGGTCCTCAAGACCCTCGATCTCGCCCCACGCCCCCGCGCGGAAATGGTGGTCCATGACGTTTCGGCCGAGCTCTCCGCTGCTGCTGCCGAGCCCTTCGGGCCAGACCTCCTTGGCCGAGTTCATCAACACCCAGGTCGAGTTGAAGGTTGAGGCGCACAGGAAGACCACCTTTGCCGGGAACTCATAGGTGAGGCGCGTCTCGGCGTCGAGGACCTCGACGCCCGTGGCCCTCTTGCGGTCCCTGTCGTAGAGAACCCTCGTGACAATCGAGAAGGGGCGAAGGGTGAGGTTACCCGTCCTCACCGCCGCGGGCAGCGTGGAGGACTGCGTGCTGAAATACGCGCCGAACGGGCAACCCAGGTCGCACTTGTTGCGGTACTGGCAGTTGTTGCGCCCGCTGTGGGGAACGGTGAGGTTCGCGACCCGCCCGATGATCATGCGCCTCGAGTCCGAATAGTGCGCCTTGATTCTCGAAGCGACCAGCCTCTCGGCTACATTCAGCTCCATCGGGGGCAGGAATTTCCCGTCGGGAAGCTGCGCGAGGCCCTCGATCGAGCCGCTAATGCCGGCGAACGATTCGACGTGGTCGTACCAGGGCGCCAGGTCCCCGTAGCGCAGGGGCCAGTCGGTGCCGACGCCCTCCCTGGCGTTGGCCTCGAAGTCAAACGGGTTCCACCGGTAGCTCTGCCTTCCCCACATCAGGGAGCGGCCCCCGACGTGGTATCCGCGGAACCAGCTGAAGGGCCTCTTCTCGACGTAGGGCGACTCCCTGTCCTTGACCCAGTAGCCGGCGTTGGCCTCGCCCATGAACGCGTCCCGTGTCAGGACGGCGCGCTCCTCCCGGATCTGGTTCGTTATCCGGTTGCGGTGCGGAAGCTCCCATGGGGCCTTGAGCGCGTTCACGTAGCCCGTGATGTGCTCGATGTTTTCCCCGCGCTCGAGGAGCAGCACCTTGAGGCCCTTCTCGGTGAGCTCCTTCGCGGCCCATCCTCCGCTGATCCCGGAGCCCACCACAATTGCGTCGAAAGTCTGCTCGGCCATTTGCGCGTGTCTGGGTTCTTCCTCCGGTTGGGGGGCCAAGGGTATCGGGTCAGGCGCAAGGGGGATCAAGCCATTCCTTTCGGAAGCGGCCGTGCAAATCGGCTTCCTAAGGGGCCGGAGGGGTGTTGTGCTCCCCCAACACCCGATGAACTCCACGGCCTTCAGGATCCTCTGCGCCAGCGTACTTTTTTCCACTCTCGCCTCGGCGAAGGCCGAGGGCGACCTCGGCATCTTCACGGACCAGGGCGACGTCGGCACCGTCAGCAAGCCCGGCACCGGCGCCTTCGACCCGGCCCAAGGCGCATACTCGGTTGGAGCCAGCGGAGCGAACATGTGGTTCAAGGAGGACGCGATGCACTTCGTCTGGAAGAAGGTTTCCGGCGACATCTCGATTGCCGCCGACATCCAGTTCGTGGGCGAGAGCACCCAGCCGCACCGCAAGGCCTGCCTGGTCATCCGCCAGAACCTCGAACCCGGTTCGGCCTACGTCGACGTCGCGCGCCACGGCGACGGGCTCACGTCGCTCCAGTTCAGGGAGGCGCCGGGGGGCGTGACGAAGGAGATCCAGAGCAACGTGGCCGCGCCGAGGCGCGTGCGCCTGGACAAGATAGGCGACACGGTCTACCTGTCGGTCTCGCGTGCCGGCGAGGAACCGAGCCCCTCTGGGGCCTCCTTCAAGCTGCGCTTCTCCGACCCGTTCTATGTCGGCCTCGCCGTGTCCGCGCACGACGACAAGGCCTTCGAGACCGCGGTGTTCTCCGGGGTGGAGCTCGGCGCCGCGTCACCCGCGGCCGCGGTCGCGCAGCCCGGGCTCAAGGTCATCACGCTTCCCAGCGGCGACCAGCGCGTGGCGGACCGCTGAGTGCCGCGACGATTGCAATTCTTTCGGGGCCGGGAATCGGCGGCGACGCCGCCGGGCCGCGCCCCGTTTCTTTTTGCGCGGAGCGTCGCCCGGGCATTGAATCCTGAAAGATGATATCGCTACAAGAGGGAAGAGGGTCCGGCGCCAAGAGGCCCGTGGCGAGGGTCCTTTGCCTGCGCCTGGTGATCGCGGGCACCCAGCCCAGGGTCTGGCGCAGGCTTCTCGTGCGCGAGACGATGTGGCTCTCGCGCCTCCACGATTCGATCCAGATCGCGTTCGACTGGTTTGACTACCAGACGCATACTTTTGCGCTGGACGATCTCAAGTTTGGGAATCCGGTGAAGCGCGACGACCTGATCGTCGAGGACGACAGGGACGTGACGCTTGCGGACCTCAACCTGGCCCACCGCGACCGGATGACCTATGACTACCAGATTGGCGAGGGTTGGCGTGTCGACATCCGCGTCGAAAAGGCCGCGGCCCCGGGCAAGGGCGTCCGGTACCCGATTTGCGTCGCAGGCGAGCGCGCCGGCCCGCCCGAGGACTGTGGCGGCATCGAGGCCTTCCACGACATGCTCGCCTGCCTCAAGGAGCCGGAATCAGATCTTGGAAAGGAATGGCTGGGATGGCTCGGCCCCGAGTATGACCCCGGCGCCTGCGACCTCGACAAGGTGAACCAGTCGCTGCGGAAGCTTGGCAAGTAGAGGGCCGTCATCCGGAGGCGGCCGCCGCCAGCTTCTCCCGCAGGTGCGTGACGCGCAGCTTCGATTCGCTGTTTCGGACTGCCATCGCGTAGGCCGCGGGCTCGCCCACGATGAACACCTTCTTGCGGCCGCGCGTGATGGCCGTGTAAAGCAGGTTCCTCTGCAGCATCATGAAATGTGCCTTTAGAAGCGGCACGATCACGACCGGGTACTCGCTTCCCTGCGACTTGTGGATGCTGATTGCGTAGGCGAGCGCCAGATCGCCCATCTCACCGCGCGTGAACGAGTGGATCTCGCCGTCAAAGTCCGCCTTGATTGCGCCCGCCTCCTGATCCACGGCGACGACCGATCCGATGTCCCCGTTGAACAGGTTCTTGTCGTAGTTGTTGCGCAGCTGGATCACCTTGTCGCCCGACCGGAATTCCCCGGCAAGCGTCCGCAGCCCGTGACCCCGGCCGTTGAGGGCCGCCTGCAGCTGCAGGTTGAGGTTGGCGACTCCCGCGACGCCCTTGTGCATCGGGGCCATCACCTGGACGTCCGCGATCGGATCGCACCTGCGGTAGGCCTTCGGGATGAACTCCGTGCAGAGCCTTATCACCTTGTTCACGCAGTCCTCCGCCGAGTCGGCCGTGAGAAAGGTCAGGTCGCCGGAAGGCTCGACGGCCTCGATCGTGTGGGCGACGAGAGGAAGCGCGGTCTCGCCCGAGTTGACCGCATGCGCGGTCGTCACGATCCCGCTCTGGCCCTTCTGGCGGAATATGACCGAGAGACGGGTGACCGGTGCCCGCGACGCGGTGATGATGTCCTGGAGCACGTTTCCCGGCCCGACGCTCGGGAGCTGGTCGGTGTCGCCCACCAGCAGAAGGTGCGCGCGGGCCGGAACGGCCTGGAGGAGCGCCGAAGCGAGCCGGGTGTCGAGCATCGAGACCTCGTCGACGATCAGGAAGTCGGTGGCGAGGGGATGGGACTCGTTTGACGTGAAACCCGCCGCGGGGTCGTACTTGAGGAGCCGGTGTATCGTCGACGCAAAGCCCCCCGTTGTTTCGGCCAGCCGCTGGGCAGCCCTGCCCGTGGGCGCCGCGAGGTGGACGCGCACGCCCTTTGCCTTGAGAATGTTGACCAGCGAGCGGAGCGTCGACGTCTTGCCCGTGCCCGGACCGCCGGTCAGGACCGACACCTTGTTGCCGAGAGCGTTTCGGACCGCGTGCCGCTGCAGCTCGTGGAACTGGAAGCCCGCCTTGCCCTCGGCCCACTCGAGGGCGGCCTCGATCTTGATGGGGGGCAGGCCGCTCGCGACGCGCATGAGCCTGGAGAGCACCTCCGCGATCTTTCCCTCGGCGCGGTCGAGAACGGGCAGCTGGAGCAGGCCCGACCCCGGCAGCGGCGCCTCGACCCCGGCCGGGAAGTGCCTGGCGAGCTGCCTGGAGGCCACGAGCGCCTCGATGCGGGCCGTGACCAGGCTGGCGGACGTGTCCAGCATCTCCGCGGAGAGGTCGCGCAGCGCCTCCTCCCCGTAGGCGGTGTGGCCCTCCTCCTGGAGGGTCTCCAAGGCGAAGAGCAGCCCCGCATCGAGCCTCGGCGGCGCGTCGTTGGCGAAACCCAGGTTGATGGCGATCTTGTCCGCGGTCTTGAAGCCGATCCCCTCGATCTCGCGGGCCACGCGGTAGGGCTCGGTCATCAGGACCGCCTTTGCCTGCGACCCGTACTGCTTGACCAACTTGACACACTGGCTGGGGCTCACGCCGTAGGTCTGCAGGAAGATATAGAGCTCGCGCTCGGTGCGCTTGCCGTCCCACGCCTGCTTGATTGCGGCCGCCCTCTTGCGCCCGATCCCGTCCACGTCCCTCAGGCGCCCCGACTCCTCGCTCAGGATGCGAAACGTGTCCGTGCCGAAGGCGTCGGCGATCTTGTTCGCATAAACGCGGCCGATGCCGGGGACGAGCCCGCTGCCGAGGTACTTGCGGATGCCATACACGCTCGCCGGCAGCTCGCTCTTGAAGGACGAGATCTTGAACTGCGCCCCGTGCTGCGAATGGGTGGTCCACTCGCCCGTGAGGTGGAGGGTCTCGCCGCACTCGACTCCCGGCAGCGCGCCCACGATCGTGACCGGCTCGGGCTTCACCGCCCCCTCAGCACCGTCGGGCCGGAACTCGGCGATGGTGTAGTGGTTCTCCTCGTTCAGGAAAATGATGCGCTCGACGACTCCGGTGAGCGCGGGGGGTTCGGGTGATTCGGGCACGGGAATCGGTGTGACCCCCGAGCGATGGTCTATAACCCCCCGAAAATCAATGGCGCATGTTCTCCGGCGTTGATCCGCGCGCCGATACGGTCAATTCTGGCGCCATGGTCCGCTTCGCGTGCGCCGCCGCCGCGCTCCTGCTACTGGCCGCCCTTCCCGGGCGGGCGGCCCAGGCGGCCGTGCCCGACGAGCCGGCCATCAGGCAGCTAAACGACGACTATGTTCGGGCCTTCCTGGCGTGCGACGTGGCGCGGTTCCGCGCCATCCTGGCCGACGACTTCATCGGGGTCCTTGCGGACGGGCGCGTGATCGACAAGGCCGAATTCCTTCGGCAGGCGAGGGAGCGCCCCGATGCGCAGGACCTCAGGCTCCACGACGTGGTGATCCGGCAGTACGGGGAGACCGCGCTCGTGGGCGCCTCCGTGACGTACCGGAGGGCGGACGGGACGGGCGTGCAGACCCGGTATTGCTGCCTCCTCGTGCGCCGCGACGGCCGCTGGGCCATCGTCTGGGTCCAATGGACGCGGGTCGCCGCGCATTAAATTGGACTGGCGCGCGCGGGGCCGAAGGGAGAGATTCTTGGCGATGCCAGCGAGCCAAGAGCCAACGGACGCCCGCGCGGTTGCGCGGACGGAGGGCGACGTGCTCGAGGTCACCCTTGAGGGCGCGTGGAGGCTGGGGGAGGCGACCCCTAGGTGGAGCTCGGTCGTCGGGACGGCCGCTCCAAAGGGCGTGCGCCTGCGCGCCGAAGGGGTGTCCCACTGGGACACGTCCCTTGTCGTGTTCGTGGGAGAGGCCTCGAAGTGGTGCGCCGACGCCGGGATCGGCTGCGACGTGGCCCCGCTCCCTGATAGGATGCGCCTCCTCGGCGGGCAATTCGCGAAGTCCCTGGTCACGGGGGACCGCAACGACCATTCGCGGAGCCTGTTTGTAGAGGTCGGGCTCGCGACCCGCGGGGCGATGGCCCAGGCGCGCGAGTTTCTGGGGTTCATCGGCGAGTGCTGGCTTGCCGCAAAGAAGCTTGTCAGCGGTCAGGCGGGGTTCCGCTGGCATGACTGCATCTCCGAGATGCAGAAGTGCGGCGCGATGGCGCTGCCGATCGTCAGCCTGATCAGCTTTCTTGTGGGGATCACCCTTGCGTATTCCGGGGCCATCGTGCTCAGGCGCTTCGGGGGCGATATTTGGGTCGCGGACCTGATCGGCGTTGCGATGACCCGCGAGATGGGCGCCATGATGGCGGGGATCGTGCTCGCCGGGCGCACCGGTGCCGCCTACGCGGCCGAGATCGGCAGCATGAAGTCCAACGAGGAAATCGACGCGCTCACGGTCCTCGGGATATCGCCGGTCAGGTTCCTCGTCCTGCCGAAGGTGCTTGCGGTCGGACTCATGATGCCCCTCCTCGCACTCTACGCCAACTGCCTCGGCATCCTCGGCGGCATGATGGTGGCGTATGTGGACCTGGGAATCCCTCCCGCGGCCTACTGGATCGAGATGCTCACCATCGTGGACCTGCCGGATGTCACGGTGGGCGTGATCAAGTCGATCGTGTATGGCCTGATCGTGGGGCTTTCCGGATGCCTTCGCGGGCTCCAGTCCGAGAACAACGCCGCCGGCGTAGGCCAGTCGGCGACCTCGGCGGTCGTGACGGGAATCCTGTACATCATCGTGGCGGACGCGATATTCGCGATCCTGTTCCAGGCAATCGGACTATGACCGCGGACAAACAGCCCGCAATCAACGTGACCGGGCTCGCCTGCTCCTACCAGGATTTCAAGGTCCTGGAGGGCGTCTCCTTCAGCGTCGAACCGGCCGAGATCTTCTTCATCGTCGGGGGCACAGGGGTCGGCAAGACGACGCTCCTTCGCAATCTGGTGGGCCTTGCAACGCCGGTGCACGGGGACGTCCAGTTCAATGGGCGCAGTTTCACGGGCGCTGACGTGGCCGAGCGCCGCGAGATGCTGAAGACCTTCGGGCTGTCCTTCCAGGGCGGGGCGCTCTGGAGCTCTCTCACCCTGAGCGAGAACATTTCTCTGCCACTGGAGGAATACACGAGGCTGCCCCGCGACGAGATCGCGCGCATCGCAGCCTTCCGGCTGTCGCAGGTGGGCCTCAAGGGATTCGAGGACTACTATCCCTCGGAAATCAGCGGGGGCATGAAGAAGCGGGCGGGGCTTGCCCGCGCGCTCGCGCTCGACCCGACCATCGTATTCTTTGACGAGCCCTCCGCGGGCCTCGATCCGGTCACCGCCCGCAATCTCGACCGCCTCATACTCGACATCAGGGACACCTTCGGAACGACGATCGTCATCGTCTCCCACGACGTGGACTCGATCATGGGGATCGCCGACCGCCTGATCATGCTGGACCGCGACACCCGGGGGATCATTGCCGAGGGCCCCCCCCGAGAGCTGGCCGCCGGCCCGTCGGACCCCAAGGTCCTAGAATTTTTGACACGGCGGTCCGTCCGGTCAGGATAGGACCGCAGCCCACCCCCCTGCCGCAAAAGATGAAAACCAAGATCAGCCCCGCAGTCGTAGGAGCATTCGTCCTGGGGGCTTTTGCGATAGGGATCATAACGCTCCTCGCGCTCGGCAGCCTGAGCCTCTTTTCGAAGCCGGAGCGCTTCATGGTCTTCTTTGACGAGGGGATCAGCGGCCTGGACCAGGGTTCTCCGGTCAAGCTTCGCGGAGTGCGGGTGGGGCATGTCAGCGACATCTCCATCCGGTACGACAGGAGCACCGGGAAGTCCCTCGCCGTGGTCCTGTGCGAGCTGAACCAGGGGTCGATCTCCGACGAACACGGCGCCAACTTTGACGTCTCCGACCGGGGCGCGCTACAGGCTCTCGTCGACAAGGGTCTGAGGGCCCAGCTGGAGATCAGCGGCCTTGCGACGGGGCTCCTCTTTGTGGAGCTCGACTTCACGGACCCGCACAAGCACCCCGACACAATGAACACGACCGACGTCAAGTACGTGGTGATCCCTTCGATGCCGTCGGAGATCTCGGAGTTCCGGGCGAGCGCCGCGGCGCTCATGGCCAATGCGACGACGCTTCTGGCCAGGATGCAGGAGATCGACTTCAAGGGCCTCTCAACGGAGCTCAAGGGGCTCGTCGCCGAGACGAGGCTCAGGCTCGACGGCGTCGACTTCAGGGGTCTGGCGAGCCAGTGGAAGAAGACCGGGGAGTCGGTCGACGCCCTGGCCCGCTCGCCCGACATGCTGCGCTCGCTGGAGAACCTGAACAAGACCCTCGAGATCCTGCGTACCTCGGTCGGGCGCCTGGACAGCCAGGTCGACTCGAACGGGAAGGAGCTGCAGGCGACCCTGATCCAGGCGCGGACGGCCCTGGAATCCTTCAACGCGGCGGCCCAGTCGGCCAGGAGCTTCATCAATGCCCAGCAGAGCTTCGGCGGGGACGCGTCCCGCGCCTTGGACAGGGTGGCCGACGCCGCGGAATCGGTCCAGCGGCTCGCCGATTTCCTCGAGCGAAACCCGAATGCCATCGTCTCGGGGCGCAAGCTGCCCAACAATAACTAAGCCCGCCATGACAACCCGCACTAAGTCCGGACTCGGACCCCTGACGCCGATCGTTCTGAGCGGCCTGCTTTGCGCGTTTGCCGCCTGCAATGTCGTGCAACCCGCCCAGGAGGATCCCACGCGGTACTTCGTCCTGTCGGATCCCTCCCTCCATCCAAGCCAGGCGCCGGCGCCCTCGAATGGAGCCCGGATCGGACTGAAAACGGTCAGGCTTGAGAATTACCTGAGGAAGAGGGAGATGGTCGTCCGGATGGGCGACAACGAGATCCAGTTCAGGGACTACAGGCTCTGGGCCGAGCCTCTCGACGCGGCCATTGCCCGGGTGCTCAGAACCCGTTTCATGGCGTCGCCCGACGTGGCGCAGGTCTATGCCGAGCCGTTCCCGCCGGGCCAGGACCGCGACTTTGACGTGTCGATAGAGGTCCGCCGATGCGAGGGCTCGGCGAACGCGGCGGGCAGGTTCACGGCGAGCCTTTCCGCGGCGATCGAGATCTCGACGACGGGCGCGAATCCGCGCGTCGTCGCGCACAAGGTCTTCGTCGCACCCGACGCGGCATGGGACGGCAGGGACTTCGACCGGCTCGCCAGCCTCCTGACGGCGGACGTGTCCGCGCTTGGCCAGGAGGTCCTCGCCGACCTTCCCGCAAGGAACTGACCCTACCTGAGCGCGGCCGCGATCCGGTCGAGCGCCTGCTCCACGTTTTCGCGGCTGTTGAAGGCGCTGATCCTGACGTGACCCTCGCCGCACTTCCCAAAGCCGGCGCCCGGCGTGCAGACGACCTGCGCCTTCTGGAGCAGCAGGTCGAAGAATTCCCACGAGTCGCGGCCGACGTTCACCCAGATGTACGGCGCATTCTCGCCCCCGGAGCACGCGAAGCCGAGGCGGGCCATCGCCCCCCGGATCAGCCGGGCGTTCCCGAGGTAGAAGTCCGTGAGTGTGCGCGCCTGGCTGAGGCCCGCGTCGGTGTAGACCGCGGCCGCGGCCCTCTGGACGGGGTAGGACACGCCGTTGAACTTGGTCGTGTGCCTGCGGTTCCATAGGGCGTGGAGCGCGTGGGGCCGTCCCGCCGCGTCCGACGCCATGAGCGTCTTCGGCACCACCGTGTACGCGCAGCGCATGCCGGTGAATCCGGCGGTCTTGGAGAAGCTGCGGAATTCGATCGCAACGTCGCGGGCGCCCTCGATCTCATAGATCGAGTGCGGAATCTGCGGGTCTCGGATGTAGGCCTCGTAGGCCGAGTCAAACAGGATGACGGCCCGGTTCCTCTTCGCGTAGTCCACCCAGGCTGCGAGCTGGGCCTTTGTCGCGACCGCGCCCGTCGGGTTGTTCGGGAAGCAGAGGTAGACCAGGTCGGCCGGGGCGTCGGGGACGGGAGGGACGTAGCCGTTGGACGGCGTCGAATCGAGGTAGAGTATCCCCTCGTAGCGGCCGTCGACGTTCGGGCCGGTGCGCCCCGCCATGACGTTGGTATCAACGTAGACCGGATACACGGGATCGGGAATGGCGAGGCGCGCATCGGTCGCGAAGATCTCCTGGATGTTGCCGCAGTCGCACTTCGCCCCGTCGGAAACGAAGATCTCGTCGGGCTCGATGCGGCAGCCGCGCGCCGCGTAATCATGCTCGGCGACGGCCTCCCGAAGGAACGCATAACCCTGCTCCGGCCCGTATCCCCTGAAGGTGGCCCTCTTGGACATCTCATCGGTCGCCGCATGGAGAGCCTCGATGCATGCCGGGGGAAGGGGCTCGGTGACATCCCCTATGCCGAGGCGGATCACCGGCCTGCCGGGATGGGCCTCCGTGAAGGCGCTGACGCGACGCGCGATGTCGGCGAACAGGTACGAGGCCTTGAGCTTCGTGTAGTTCTCGTTTATTCGGATCATTGCTTAGGGACGTAAATAGAGCGTGAAGAGGGTGGCTGCCGGCCGAAAACCTTGAACAAACCGGCCGGGGCCGCTTTGTTCAAGCCCTCGTTAACCCCATGGAGACTATTGCCTCGGTGCCCAACATGCGAGCCCTCGCCGCGCGGCTTAGGGCCGAAAGGGGCGGATTGTCGCTCGTGCCGACGATGGGGGCGCTCCACGCTGGGCATGAGGCGCTCATCGGGGCGGCGTTGGCGGCGGGCCGCCCGGTCGTCGTCTCGATCTTTGTGAACCCCATGTCGTTCGGCTCGAACGAGAACTTTGCGGGGTATCCCCGGTCGCTGCAGGACGACCTTGAGCTCTGCGCAAGGCTCGGGGTCGACGCCGTCTTCACGCCCGGCACGGAGGAGATCTACCCGCGCGGCTACTCGACCTTCGTAGCCGAGGAGGCCGTCAGCAAGCCCCTGTGCGGCGTTTCCCGACCCACGCATTTCCGCGGGGTCACCACGCTCGTCGCGAAGCTTCTCAACATCGTGGGGCCGACCCATGTCTTCCTCGGACAGAAGGATGCCCAGCATGTCGCGGTGCTGCGCAAGATGATTGCGGACCTCAATTACTGCGTCGACCTGGTTGTCGTGCCGACGGTTCGGGACATTGACGGCCTCGCGGTGGCCGTCCGCAACCGCGAGCTCACCTCGGCCCTCAGGCAGGAGGCGGCCGCGATTAACGTCGCGCTCGGGAGGGCCAAGGAGATGGTGGACTCAGGGGTCCGAAGCTCGGACAGGCTCGTTGCCGAGGTCACCCACATTCTCGGGACGCACTACCGGCTTCGCGTCATCTACGCCTCGATCGTCGACCCCGTGACAATGGAGGCGATGCGGGAGGTCGTTCCGGGGAAGACGCTCATTTGCATCGCCGCGTGGTTGGACGAGATCAGGCTCACCGACAACGCGCTGCTCTAGACCGCGCGTCGGAATGCCTGCTCCATTTCCCAGGATAGGCGTTGTTGGCTCGGGCGCCGTGGGCTCCTATTACGGGGCGCGCCTGGCGCTTGCGGGCTCCGATGTGCGCTTCCTGATGCGGGGCGATCTGGCAGCCGTGCGCGCGCGGGGCTCCATCCTGATCCGGGACCAGGCCGGCACGACCGAGGTTAGGCCCGTGGCGGCCTTCGGCGCCGCCGCCGAGATTGGGCCTGTCGACCTGGTCGTCGTAGCCCTCAAGACCACGTCGGAGGGAGTCAGGGGGCTCGTCGAGCCGCTCCTCGGGCCCGCGACGGCGATCCTCACGCTCCAGAACGGGCTCGGCGCCGACGAGTTCCTAGCGGGCCTTTTCGGCGCCCGCCGCGTCATCGGCGGCCTTGCCTTCGTGGCGGTCAACCGCGTCGGGCCCGGTGAGGTGAAGTGCTTTCATCCGGGCTCGGTCACGATCGGCGAGTTCGGCAGGCCGCCTGAGGACCGGACGCACGTCCTTGCGGGGCTCCTGAGGTCCGCTGGGGTGAGGACCCAGGTCGTTGAGAACCTGATCGAGGCCCGCTGGAGGAAGCTTGTCTGGAACATCCCTTTCAACGGGCTTTCGTTAGCCGAAGGCGGCATAACGACCGACCGGATCTGCTCCGACCCGCGCCTTTCAGGAGAGGTCCGGGCGCTGATGGGCGAGGTCCAGCAGGCCGCGGCGGGACTCGGGTTCAGGATATCCGACGATTTTGTCGCGAAGCAATATGACGCGACGGCCCCGATGGGCCCCTACCAGCCGTCGAGCCTCGTGGACTTCCTGGCCGGCCGCGAAGTCGAGGTCGAGGCGATCTGGGGTGAGCCGCTCCGGCGCGCGCGGTCGGCAGGCGTTCCGATGCCGCGGCTTGAAAGCCTCTATTCGCGACTCGTCGCGCTCAGCCCCAAAGCGCGCCAGGTGCCGGCCTCCTGAGAGGCCGCGTCCGCCCGTTCCGGGCGCGGCGCCGCCATCATCTCGCTTGCGATCATCGGCCCCACCGGGATCATCGTGCCCCATGCCGAAGCCCCTCTTCACGGCCCCGAAGGCCGCGATCTACGCCCAGGATGGTCTGCAGGATGGCCGTCCAGCGGCCCGGGGGGCCGCAAACCGATGATGCTCACTTCGAACCGCATCCCGGTCACGGGCAGGCGCGTTCAGCTCATGGCGACATGCCTGTGCGACGCGTTTCACGACGACGTTGCGGCGGCGGCGGTCGAAGTGCTCGAGCACCTCGGTTGCGAGGTCGCGTTCCCCGAGGGCCAGACCTGCTGCGGGCAGCCGGCGTTCAACGCCGGAGACTGGACGGCGTCGCGAAGGGTGGTGCGCCACGCCGTGCGGACCTTCTCCTCCCCGGATCCTGTGGTCGTGCCGTCCGGCTCATGCGCGGCGATGCTTTTCCACGGAGCCCTGCTTGAGTTCGAGAAGGAGGCTGATTTCGGCGAGGTTGAGGCGCTCGGCCGGCGCACCTGGGAGCTCGGCGATTTCATCGTGAACGGCCTCGGCGTGCGCTCATGGCCCGGCCGGTTCGACTCCGTCGTTGCGCTTCACCGATCGTGCCACACCCGCGAGACCGCGAGCAGCGACGCGGTGGCCCTCCTGCTCGGATCCATAGGGGGGCTTCACCTCGTCGAATTCGGCGAGGGCGAGCAGTGCTGCGGCTTTGGCGGGACCTTTTCCGTGGCGTTCCCCCATATTTCGACGGCCATGGGCGGCCTGAAGCTCGGGCATGTGCGGGCCGCGAAGCCCGACATACTCGTGTCGGGCGACATGGGCTGCCTCATGCACCTGGGCGGCATGGCCGCAAGGGAGGGCGCCCCGCTCCGGACGATGCACTTTGCCCAGGTGCTGCGCGAGGCGATGAGGAGGTCCGCGTGAAGACCCAGCCGATCGACCAGGCTGCGGCCCTTCTGGGAGCCGAGACCCGTGCCGCCGTCTATGAAGGGACGAAGGTGGGGCACGAGAAGCGCACCAGGCTCCTTTTCGATCATTATGCCGACCCGAACCGGCTTCGGGAGCTCGCCGGCGAGATCAAGCAGCACGTGGTCGAGAACCTCGACACCTACCTTCCGGCGGTCGAGGCGAGGCTCGTCGCCAACGGCGCAAGGGTCCACTGGGCGTCGACGGGAGAAGCGGCCTGCGAGGCCGTGTACTCGATCCTGAGGGCGCGCGGAGCCACGAAGCTCGTCAAGGCCAAGACGATGGTCAGCGAGGAGATCGAGCTCGAGGCCTACCTGCGCGAGCGAGGGATCGAGTCGCTGGAGACCGACCTCGGGGAATTCATCGTGCAGCTGGCCCACGACCACCCCTCGCACATCATCAAGCCGATCATCCACAAGAACCGCAGGCAGATCGCGGAGCTTTTCGAGAAGAACGGCCTGGGCGCGTACAACGACGAGCCCCAGGTGATCACGCAGCGGGCAAGGCGGTTCCTGCGCCACAAGTACCTCGAGGCGGATGCGGGCCTCACGGGTGCGAACTTCGTGGTGGCGGAGAGCGGAAGGCTCGTCGTGGTGACGAACGAGGGGAACTCGCGCTTCTGCCTGGCGGCGACCCGCTGCCACATCGCGCTGGTCGGGATCGAGAAGATCCTCCCGAGCGACCGGGACCTCGCGCTCTTTCTCAACCTCCTCGCCCGCTCGGGGACGGCGCAGCAGCTTTCCGTGTACAACGAGTTCATCCTCGGGCCGCGCGCGCCCGGGCAGCCCGACGGACCCGAGGAGATGCACGTGGTGTTCGTCGACAACGGGCGAACGGACGTCCTCGCGAGCCAATGCAGGGATATCCTGCGCTGCATCCGCTGCGGGGCGTGCCTCAATGTCTGCCCCGTCTACCGCCAGGCGGGAGGGCATGCCTACCGCAGCGTCTACCCGGGGCCCGTGGGGGCCGTGCTTTCGCCCCTGCTTCTGGGCAGGCGGTTCCCGGAAAAGGCCGATCTGCCGAAGGCCTCGAGCCTATGCGGTGCGTGCAACGAGGTCTGCCCGGTCAACATCCCGATACCGGACCTTCTGCTGAGGCTGCGCGACAGGGCGCACACGGAGGGCGTCCCCTCGCCGGGAACGCCGCCGATGGGCGTCTGGTCGATACTGGCGTCCCAGCCTGCGGCCTGGAAGGTTGCGCTCGTGGGCGGCAAGCTTCTCGACCATTTCCCGAGAAGCCTCATACCGGTTCCCGCGCTTAGGGCCTGGGAGTCATCGCGCGACCTGCCGAAATGGCGGGGTGGCGAGTTCAGAAAGTGGCTCAGGACGCGCCGCAGTCGGAAGGGCGCGGGGCCGAGTTGAGCGGAGATTTCGAAAGAATGGATTCATCCAAGATGTCCAAGCCCAAACCCAAGCCCAAGCACGAGCCCTTCATCCTGCCCGAGACTGCCATGCGTGAATTCACGGTGCGCGCCCTGGTGGTGGGCACGATCCTTGGCATCATGTTCGGCGCCTCATCGCTCTACCTCGTCCTGAAGGTCGGGCTTACGGTCAGCGCCTCCATCCCGGTCGCGGTCATCTCCCTGGCGCTCTTCCGGATGCTTTCAAAGGTGGGGCTCCGAGACGCGACGATCCTCGAGAACAACATAAGCCAGACGGCGGGCTCCGCCGGGGAGTCCCTGGCCTTCGGCGTGGGGGTCACGATGCCGGCGATCATGATCCTCGGTTTCGACCTGGAGCTCACGCGCGTCCTGCTCGTGTCCGTCCTCGGGGGGCTCCTCGGGATCCTCATGATGATCCCACTCAGGCGGGCGCTGATCGTCAAGGAGCACGGGGTCCTCAAGTATCCGGAGGGAACCGCCTGCGCGGCCGTCCTGACGGCCGGGGCATCGGCGGCGGACCGGGCGCAGGCCTCGCCTGGGGCGGTGGCCGAGATGCGGGCGGCCGAGGCCGCGGGGCTCGGCAAGGCGCCGGGCGCCAACGCGATCTTCTCGGGACTCGGAATCGGCGTAATCTACAACGTCCTCAACCGCGGGCCGAGGCTCTGGAAGGACACCCCGGAGAAGATCTTCGACGAGCCTTTCAAAGGGGCCTCCGTGAGCGCGGAGATCTCGCCGGAGCTCCTCGGCATAGGCTACATCATAGGGCCTAGGATCGCGGCCCTCATGTGTGGCGGGGGGGTCCTGTCTTATCTCGTCCTCATCCCGATGATCAAGTTCTTCGGGGACCACCTGCCGGGCACCCTTGCTCCGGGGAAGATGCCCATTTCCGAGATGCAGCCGGACGACGTCCGCTCGGCCTACGTCTTGTACATCGGCTCCGGAGCAGTGGCCGCCGGCGGGATCATCAGCCTGTTCCGCTCGATCCCGACCATCTGGCACGGCCTCAAGGAGGGGCTGCGCGACGTCGGCCTCCTGCAGCAGGACGGTGTCGGCAAAGGGGCCGGCTTGGCATCGGTGCCGCGCACGGAGAGGGACCTGCCCATGAAGTTCGTCGGGATCGGGATCGTCGTCCTCATCGCTGCGATCATGGCGGCCCCGATGCTCCTCGACGCAGGCTTCGGGACAAAGCTCATGGGGGCGATCCTCATCGTGGTCTTCGGGTTCCTCTTCGTGACCGTCTCCTCGCGGCTCACGGGGGAGATTGGATCATCCTCGAATCCCATTTCGGGCATGACGATAGCCACGCTTCTCCTCACCTGCCTGATCTTCATCGTCATCGGCTGGACCGGGAACGCCTATTACGTCACGGCGCTCTCGGTCGGCGCCATCGTCTGCATCGCCGCGTCAAACGGCGGCAGCACGTCCCAGGACCTGAAGACCGGTTACATCCTGGGGGCGACGCCCAAGTACCTGCAGATCGCCATCCTCTTCGGATCCTTCGCCTCCGCCCTCGCACTGGGGCCGATACTGCTCAAGCTCAACAACGCCAAGGTGGTCTACGTGCCCGTCTCGGGGCTGTCCCCGGCCGGCCTCCACGTGGACGTGAGGGAGCTCGCAACCTCGGAGCGCCTCTCAGGGCCCCAGGCCAAGGGCGACCCGAACACCTACCGCGTGTGGTACCGGAGCGACCCGTCCGGGGGCGCCTCGGAGAAATACCTGGTGGACGACGCGGGCAACGCGGTCTGGCTCGTCGATCCCGGCATCAACGGGACCCACACCCACCGGCCGGACGGTTCCACGGTGGACAAGTTCAACGCGCCAAAGGCGGTCCTCATCTCCTACATCATAAAGGGCATCCTCGGGCACAAGCTTCCATGGTCCCTCGTCCTGCTTGGGGTCATGATCTCCGTCACCCTCGAGATGACGGGCGTGCCATCGCTCGCGTTTGCGGTGGGCGTGTACCTGCCGCTCTCGTCCTCGAGCCCGATATGGGCCGGAGGTATCGTCCGCTGGCTCGTCGACGCCTACACCCGCAGGAAGCACAGCGGCAAGAGCCTGACCGAGGACCAGCTCGCGGCCGAGGGCGACAAGAGCCCCGGGGTGCTGCTGGCGTCGGGGTACATCGCCGGGGGGGCCATCGCCGGCATCGTGATCGCGATCCTGCAGGGCACGCCCCAGCTCGCGCCGCTGGACCACAGGCTCTTCGACTGGGCGACGGCAAACAACCCGCTCTTCGAGGGCCCGTATTCGGATGCGCTCTCGATGATCTTCTTCATCGGCCTGTGCGCGTTTCTCTACCTCGTCGGCCGGGAGCGGCTCCTGGCGCCGAGGAAGGCGCCCCCGGGCTAGGCGAGCCATGGCCGACGACCGCGAGATGATTCTGTCCCGTGTGCGCGCCGCCCTGGCGCCGCTCAGGGAGCGCGCCCGGATGCCCGAGTACGACGGGGGCCTCGTGCTCGCCCGAAGCCGGCGCGAGTCGGGCGACCCGATGGCCGAGTTCGCCTCGCGCATGAGGGCCGTGAACGGCGAGGTTGTCTCAAGCCCGCAGGCGCTGGCGGCGGCGCTGCGGGAGCGGAAGTGGATGCGCGGGTACTGCGATCCGGCGCTCTGGCCGGGCCTCGAGGCGCACTTCGGGGCAGGCTTTGTCATCGAGACGCGCTTCGAGCGGGCACGGGTGGACGACTACCAGTTCGGGATCACCCGGGCGATGGGCGCCATCGCGGAGACGGGCACGATCATCCTTGGCGACGCTTCAACCTCGTCGCGCCTCGGGGCCCTGGCTCCGTGGGCCCACGTGGCCGTCGTCCCGCGGAGCTCCCTTTATTCGGACCTCGCGCAGGCCGTGGCGGCGCTGGGGAGCGACCCGAACGTCGTCTGGTGCACCGGTCCGTCCAAGACCGCGGACGTGGAGGGCATCCTGATCGAGGGGGTCCACGGCCCGGGCGCGCAGATCGCGCTCTTCGTGGACTGACCCCGCCCGGCTCAGGGGCGCTCCTCGGTGACGGGATTGGTCAGTGCGCCGATCTTTTCTATGTCGATCGTGATGGTGTCCCCGGCCTTCAGGAACACGGGCGGCTTGCGTGCGTAGCCGACGCCGTGCGGGGTCCCGGTCAGGATCACCGTTCCGGGCAGCAGGGTCTTGCTGCCGCTCAGGAACTCTATGAGGGACGCGACATCAAAGACCATGTCGTCGGTGTTCCAGTCCTGCATC
>Ga0265338_10000418_pt1 | contig 76204 bp, 112 predicted proteins | sample 42126metaG_FD_193579 | JGI IMG/M metagenome (GOLD analysis project Ga0265338, IMG submission 193579) | Rhizosphere microbial communities from Carex aquatilis grown in University of Washington, Seatle, WA, United States - 4-21-26 metaG | ecosystem: Host-associated > Plants > Roots > Rhizosphere...
TAGCTCCTCAAAGCGGGCCTTCCGGTGATAAAAGGCGGTCTCAGTCTTGCGCTCTGTTCCCTCATACATCTGCGGCCGGTGGATCGAGAAGCCCTGATCCACCACATTGTCCCAGTGCTTGGCCCCCGAGATGTCTTCCAAGGTTGGCGGCTGGCCCCGGCGTCCACTATCCATTTTAGCGGGATGGGCCAGCACCTGGACGTGGCAGTCCATGTCCTGGGCAAAGACGTGGAGGGCGCGCAGGCAGCGCAGCACGTACTCATCCTCACGCTCATCCCGCTGCCTCATGGCCTCGATCCTGTTCCAGGGGTCTAGCTGGATGATCCTGGCACCATGACGCACCACGGCAGTCTCAGCGCACTCCAGGAACCAGTCCAGCGTGGGTCTCTGATCATTGTGGACCAGAAACATATAGTGCTCCTCGATCCACCGATCAGCGATATTCTTTTCCTCCTCGGTCATGTCGTATTCGAGCTTACCCGATATGAGGGAGCGGATTTGACGCCGCAGGTGAGGTCTCGGCCGGGTCTCGAAGGAGGCGGTGCAGCAAACCAGATTGTAGCGCCAGCACAGGTCCTGCCAGATTTGGCCCCACACAGCCGTTTTCCCGTGCCCTGGATGGCCTGTAACGACCGAGAGGGTCCGGGGTGCCAGATGCACCTTTCCCTCAAATCCTGGGATGCTGGGCGTCCAGATGGTCAGGGGCGGTGGTTCGGGTAGCTCTGAGAGCTTGTACAGGCCCTCCTGGGGCCACAAGGTGCCGCCCTGGGTCAAAAGCTCGTGGAGCGCCTCAGGGCCAGCCTTAAGCAGCATGGCATTGGCATCGTTGCAGCCCTCGGTCCAGGTCAGGAACATGAAGCGAGCAGCCCCCAGCAGGCGCACCATGTCAGCCCGGAGCGCCAGTCCAGGCTCATCCATATCCCCACACCAGACAAAGCGCTTGGTCTTCGCGAGCCCTGCCTTCAGGGCATCCAGAACGTATCCATAACCACGCTGGGCGTGAGGGTCTTCAGCGGCCTTCATCTTGGCCCCGGTAGGAACCGAGATAACCTGCGCGGCCGATATCCCGGCCTCGACCAGAGCCGCTGCGTCTAGCTCGCCCTCGGTAATGTAGACCGTGCTGGGAGCAGCCTGAAGAACAGCTTCGAGATTCCAGAACGACGGCTCGAAGTTGCCACCTGCCACAAAGGCCTTCTCGGGAAAGGCCCTGGCCTTCCAGCCCTTGGCGTAACGAAAAAAGATGGCCTTGGATTTAGCGCTAAGACCTGGAAAGAATACCGACCCGGAGCCTACGGGCAGAAGCTCCAAAGTCTGACGGCTGAGACCGCGAGCTTGAGCCCATGCTGCTGCTTCGTCGCTGATCCCCGTCAAGAACTCCTCCACTAAACCCACAATGCCAACACGAATACAGGAAACCGCGATCATCTCGCGTTACGCTCAAACACCTATCGTGCTTTTTCTTACGGTTGTGACTGCATTCAGGACAGAGCACGCGCTGTGTGCCAGCCCGGCCTTCATCTATTTTGATGCCAAGCTCAGTCAGCGTCTTCATGCGCCAACGTCAATACCATCACGATTGTAAAGTGTGCCGCAAATCCACCACGCAGGGCTCCCATCGGTCAATGATGTTTTTCTCACTGGCCATCCACGTAGTCTCGCATCCAAGGCAATCTCAGGTTCTTCAGCGCGCATAGAAAAGGGCGCGGCGACCTCATCTCTGAGATTCTTAAGCACCGCGCCCAGATAGGTAGATGGATTTTTTGACTTGAGTATTTGCTTGAGCAGTTCCGTGGCCTTGTTGAAGTCGTTGCAGGCCTTGGCCAATTGCCCCATGCGGGCTGGATTGATCCCTCGCGTGAGCGCATCGCCCTTCATCGCCCAGAAGGCGGATTCGTAGCTTGGCATGTTGGTGATCCCCTCGACCGACGTGATGGCAAACACTGCGCCGAGTCGTGGCGCTCGTAAAGCCGCTAGCCCTTGCGTGGATCAGACCAGTCTGGATGCCAGTTGTTGTGGATGTCCATCAGCCAAAACCAATCGCATGACTTGTTTCAAGCGTAGAAATTAGTTATTGTCTGCCCCCACAAGGGCTGATTTGAATTTTTCAGTTTGATTACCCCATGCAATCCATCCGGGATGCTGTTGTCTAGCAAATAATTCAAGATATGGCCCATCGACTAATCTTTCTATTCTTTCGTAAATTATTTCTGGCTTACGACTGTGCTCGCGCCTTGGCTCGATGATGGCTTGCCTCACGTCAGCGTTGATCCTTTTTGGATTGCCTCTTGTGGCCAGCAAACACACCTCACTGTTGGCCCGTGTCCAGTATCCAAGGCCAACTTGTACGTCCACATCGTCTCGGAACATTTCGACTTGCTTGGCATCGGCCTTGATCCATGAGAAGGCGCAGGTTTTGTAGGTGAAACCCCAATGCTCGATAAGCTCGATAGCCTCGATCAGTTGTGGCCAGCATATCCATAAAAAGAGCACGCAGTCGTCAGCAGCCAAGTCTTGAACCGGAAGCGCTTTGATCGCCTCCCGGTCCATTAAGTCATATGGAGCCTTGCGATCCTGGTTCTCTGGAGACCACGAAACGAAAGTCCATGGTGGATCAGCCAGGATCGCGCCGAACTTGCCCTTCGGCCATTCTATCAACTATATCTCCTCCACATTCTGTGCTTCGGCATCCAGCGTTGCTTCGTGCTCCTCAAGGAGGGCAGCATAGATAATGGCATGGATATCGTGCCACGCTTGAAAATTCAGAGGCGGCTTGACCCCTTCTCGATCCATAATCTTGGCGATATCGCGTCCGATAGAATGAACGCGAATTGTGCGCTCGACAATCATTTCACACCTTCCTTCCCCGCCTCGATCTTCTTGATGCGCTTCTTGATGGCCCGGTCGAAGGCGGCCACGACTTGGCTGCGTTTTCGCGTGCTGGTATCATTCCATGTCGGAATTTTATCCAAGGATTCTCCAGGCTCAAAAATCCCATCAGATGTTTTGACGCGGATGACAGAGGCTAACTCTTCTGCGGCCGTGAATGGCGCTCCAAACGAATCCACCGAATTCGTGCCGTCCAACAAATGAGCATTCCCATCGAAGGCTTGGCCGATGGCTCCAAGCGCACAGACTTTGCCGTCATATTCGAAGTGACCTCTGATCCACCGATCCTCCACAATCTTCTTGGCCTTCACCAAGAGACAGAGAGCCTCGTCGTCTTTCTTCGGTTCAGTCTTTCGCTTTGCCATTTTGCTCCTCCAACAGGTCGTTGATCGTCTCGCGTGACTCACGCAGCATCTCGCGTAGCTCTTCGTTCTCGCTCTCGCGGAACAGAAACAGTCGCAGTACGATGCCGATAAAGAGATGGGACAGGCCAACGATTGCGAAATAACTAACAATGCTGTTCAGCCCCGAATACGAAACCCAAAATCCCTTATTAAGGGGAAGTCCGGTCCAGAATGCCATGCAGTACGGACAGTTGATCAGTTCGCCCAGCATGTACGGCGCATCGATAAACTGATGCCGCAGTGGCCGCGTGATCTGACTGGCGGTCAGCACCAGGGCCAAGGTCCCTGATGCTATCGCCATGAGGCAGAGGGTGATGACTTGATCGGTCATTGGAGTTTGAGGTTCTTTATGAAGGCTTCCAGGTCTTTTGCTTTGATTGGATGCAAAAGCACAAGATCGCCCTCCTTGACGTTGCCAACAACATTGGGCCCGACTGTTCCAGAATAGGAGACATGGCCGTTACGCACGACAATGATGTAGTCTTCCTTGACTGCCTCGCAGCCCTGTACGCCAATGGCCATATTAATCCTCCACCCACACCCGAACGCCGCAACATTCGTGGTAGTGCCCGCGCTTCTTCTTCGTGGCCTCGTCCAGCTTGGCGAGCACGTCTTTGGCTTTGCTGGCCGCGTCCTTGAGCTTCGGATCGTCCGTGATCTTGGACTGATCCTTCTGCTCGGAATCTGGTGCTCCACCTTGCTTCTGCTTCAACATGATTGTTCTCCCGTCTAGACTGCTCACATAGGATTATGGATCACTTGCGGTAGGGGATATCCCAGTCGCCCTTTCCGGTTTCCATGTAATGGCGCAGCACCTGTGCCGCCTCCTTTGTCGTTGCATTCCACCCAGGATGATTATTGGACGGACCACTAAATCTCTGCGCATCCGATCCCGGATAAAATACCTTGGATAGTTCCTCCGGAACATCATTCTGTGAGACCCACGGCGGATCGCGCCCTAGAATGGCTTGATAAATAGTGTTGCTCAAACCTGTATTGCCATACAGGTTGCCCTTTCCCATGACAGCGGTAGCTGTTCCTCCGATACAGCACGCTGTTCCGCAGCGCCCACTCCATTTCTGCATATTGAACTCTGATATGTATTCGTTCTCATGATCCAGCGCTCCACTTTCGAGAAGCGCCAGTGTTTTCATGAGGCCGCAATACTGATCCTCATTGAGGTCCAGAGTCTTGGCATCGAGGAAGTTGCCGGTAAGCTCAAGATCGCTCATTGCATCGCTCCAGTTTTAATGCTGGCTTCCTGCCGCCGCACCTGCTCGATGGCGCTCAGAAGATCATCCTGACTGATCGCGCCGTCCTTCTTGCGCTGTGCAATGGAGCGGCGGATGGCGAGCGTGGACGCCTTGTCCACAATGCCCTCGATCATCGCGCCCGAGTGCGGCAGGTGCTTGTTGTGGACCGAGTAGAGGACTTCCGCCGCCTGCTCAGCCAGCACACGCTTGGAATGCACCGACTGCGTGGGAAGGCTCGACAGGTAAATCTGGAAGATGTTGGCGGCCTCCTCCATGTTTGGGCGGCTGACCTCGATCTTGTGGTCCACGCGGCCGTCGCGCAGGATCGCCGGGTCCAGAATGTCAGCCCGGTTGGATGCCAGCACCACAATGGCGCAGGACTCCTCCAGGCCGTCCATCTCGGTGAGGAAGGTCGGCACGACGGTCTGACCCATGTAGTTGCCGTGCATGCCGCGCTTGGCCAGCAGGCTCTCAGCCTCGTCCACGAAGATCACCGCCTCCCGATTATGGGTGGCCTTGTACTCGCGGGCCTGCCGGAAGATGGCGCGGATGGTCTGCTCGGTGACGCCCACATACGGGTCCAGAACTTCCGGGCCCTTGATGGTGAGGAAGCCGCCCTTGTCCGCGCCCACAGACGTGGCCACAGCCCGCGCCAGTAATGTTTTGCCGCATCCAGGTGGGCCCAGCAGCAGAATGCCCTTGCCGCCCTTTTTGCCGAAGCGCTTGAACAGTTCGGCATGTTCACGCGGAAGCTCCACAGCCTCACGCAGCAGCCGCTTGGCCTCCTCCTGGCCGCCGATCTGATCCCACGTCACCGTGGCCACAGTCGGCGCAAAGGCAGGCTTGGGAGCCTTCTCGATCAGCGCCAGCGCAATGGACTGGGTGTGGTCCACCAGCACCCGGTCGCCCTTGGCCACGCCCTGGACCGTGTTGGCGACAAAGCGGGAGCCGCCCTCGCCACCGATTTCCAGGCCATGCTCGGAAACACGCGAGACAACGGCAGGAAGCCCAATCGGCAGCTTGGATGCACCACAGATGATCTGCCCGGTCATGGGGTGAACCAGCACCGCATCGCCCGGCTTGTGCTTCTTGGTGTCAGCGACCGAGACAGTCTTGCCGTCCATATTGAGGAACAGCTTGTTCGGTGCTTCCTTGGCGATAACGATCCCGTAGCTCAGGCTGGCGGAGCCAATGCGCTCCATTTCAGCCATGGCCTCAGCCAGCGCCTCTTTGCAATCCGTCAGTGCATCCTTAGCCATAGTCAGTTCTCCCGTTCCAGATAGGTTCCGGTGACGCCGAATTTACGGCCCCACCCAAGCTCTTCGTCTTCCTCGACGCCGGTCTCCCGGTCAAAGGTCCACATTTCATTCAAGGGCCAGTCCTCGGTCCCGGGAGCAGAGCAAATCATTCGCTCTTCACCAACGTCCTGGACTGTCATCTTCATGGAAGGGCCATCCTTGCCCATACGGCGGATAACCGTATCGCCTTTTTTCAAATCCATGAATGACATGAGACCTCTCCCGTGGCCCGATATGGGTTAGTTGTGGCTACCTGTCAAGCGGCATATAGCATGCCGTGTGCTGCGGCTGCGATGGCTTGAGCGGCAGCGTGAACAGGCCTACGCTCAAGATGAAGAGCATGCAGCCAGAGGCGATGATGTTAGTCATGATCATTCTCCCGTTTGATCATCCATAAAGATTATGGGCGGCGCTGGAGGGAGGGGAAGTCCCTCCAGCTTCTAGTCTCGCTACCGCCCTAGCGAGCGGGAGCCCTTACGACACAATGTCGTGGATTTCATCCACGCGGGTCTTGATGGCCTCAATCCTCTCCCCCGATCCATTCTGGATGACGCCCTTGAGAGAGCGCGCCAGAGTCTGCTCGATGGTCTCCTCGGCCGACTTGCGATTGAGGAGCGCCAGATGGTTCTTCATGGTCTTGGCCGCGATGACCAAATCAAGCTGATTGAGCTTGTCCGCACCACGTCCGATCATGCCCAGCTTGGCACGCTCGACACATTCCCGGATGGAAGCCGGAATCTGGCCATCCAGTTCAATGCCGACCTCTTTCAGGTTCTCGCCTGTGGCCAGCAAGTCCCCGGCATAGTGCCGAAGAAGCCGCTGTGCCGTCTCGGCATTCGGAGCCCGCAGCGTGATCACCGCATCGAGTCGGCCCGGACGCAGGATCACAGGATTGAGCTTCTCCACAAAGTTCGTGGTCAGCACAGTCATGATTTCCGAACGCTTCGACACCACGCCGTCGATGGTGTTGATCAGGTCATTGGCCTCCTCGTCGCGCTTCTCAGCCACGCGGTCGATGTCCTCCGCGAACACCACGGCCGGTGCATAGCGATTGGCGAATTCCAGCGCCGCCCGCAGGCCCTGCACCTTGTCCAGCAGGACAAAGGTCCATCCATTAAGCTCGCAGACACGCGCTGTGAGCTTGGCGGTCAGTGACTTGCCGGTGCCGTACTGGCCCTCCAGCAACACGCCGCGCTTGAGCGGAATGCGATGCTGGCGACAGGCGGCCGTGTTCTTGATCGGCACCAGGATATTGGTATCGATCTGATGGAAGATATCCGGATCGAGAAGCACGTCCTCCTCGGAGATATCCGACACGTCCATGAATGTGGGCGGGCTGTCCATATCCAGATTGCCGTCCTCGTCCACGGACATGCGGATCGGCTTGCCCCGGTAGATCGACTCGGTGCGCAGATACTCGCGGGCCAGCGTGGCAAGCTCCAGAACGATGTGCTTGTCGCGCTTCTTGATGTCGCCATGGATCAGGAACTGCATGCCCTTGTCCGTGGCGTGGAAGCGGGTGTGGATATTCTCGTCCAGGCCCGGCAGCTTGAACTCGCCCATGGGACACTGCACCACATCGGTATCGCGATGGCCGGTCTTGATGCTCATCATGCGTGGCGGCTTCGGCCCAAAGAATGTGGGCGTCGTTTGCGGCGAGACCCAGCCATAGAGCTTGGTCATGGCCTTGACCACCGCCACGCAGGCATCATGAGGATGGGCGTCGAAGAACTCGGCCACTGTGAAGATTTGAAGCTCGTCCTTGGCCTTCTGCACCAGCGCATCGATTGCGCGCTCCAGGGGCATATTGGCGGGCTCTGCGGGCAGGGTAATAGCCCGGCCAGCATACTGGATCGGAACGTCCAGCTTGTCCCATACGGACTCCTTCTTCGGAGCCGCAGCGGAAATGGCTGCTTTCGCCTCGGAAACAGCAGCTTTCAGGATAGGTGCATTCGCAGCCGATGCCATGGTTTTCTCCCGTTTGGCAGTTCAGAACTCGATAAAAGATGGTGGACCGTGCCAGTCGGCTACTCTGGCCTCTCCGCTATGCGGACCTGACAAAGCCTCTCGGACGGCCCAATGGGTTACGCAGGCTTGCTGTTCGCAGCCCTCGCATCCATAAAGGACTTGAGCGGATCGCCAGCCTCCGCCGCAACCTCGCGGCCAGCCTTGGCGAGATTGTCATGGACTTGGCTGTCCATCTTGATGCCGGTCAGCTTCTCCATCGCGGTCATCGCATCCACAATGGTGGTCGGCAGATAATTGACCAGCACGCCCTGCTTGGACGGATCGCTGGGGTCCTTGCCATAGCTGATGGCGCTCGCAACCAGCAGCGCAGCCAGCAACAGATGATCATCGGTGGTCTGATCATCTTTTTTGGTGAGGAAGTCGGCCAGGACACTGAGCGAGCCAGCGACTGCGGTGATGCCCAGCACCAGCGCCTTGGGACCAGCACCCTTATCGCCCACACAGGTGGCCATACCCATCATGGCCAGCAACTCGCCACCATGCATGACCTTCTCCAGACGCTGCGAGAAGCCATGATCATCAGCCATATTGATCGACTTATCCATATTCCATTCTCCCGTTAGTGAACTGTTCAGAGAGGGCGCATCACCGCTCAACTGGCCACATGATGTACCAACGGCGCGTCACTGGGTGCCAGAGAGCAAAGCAGCCGACCGGAATTTCATGCAGCCTCGGACCATCATCACGGTCAAAAACGACACCCCAACGTCGATCATGCTTCACGGCGGTGACCTCACCGTCCCTGCGGGCTTCCTCATCAATTCTGCGGCGTCGTGGATGATCCGCATTGCTTCGGCGTCGTGAAGCCCGATCAGTTCTCGAACCTCTGTGCATCCGGCCAAGTCTTTCAGCGCCTCGCGCACCGGCTGGTGCTCGTCACCATTTTCGCCGCAAATCATTGCGTTGAAGTCCATGCGCGTCCGCAAAACGCGAGCCGTGGTTATAATCGCGTCAATAAGCCCAATCGTGATGCCGATTTCCGAATTGCATTCGATTTTCTTTGCCATTGTTCGGTCACCTCTCCTGTCAGAGCAAAAAGGATGGGGCATTCTCGCCCCATTAAGTTTGCCATACGCTCAATGCAGATGCGTGGTGACGGCCTTGATGACATCAGACAGATCGACTTTTTCGGTCGGGTCCACAGAGTCCAGCGGACCCATGCCGCCCGTCACGCGCACATCGCCCTTCTCCTGCATGGCCTGCATACCACGCAGCACGTTGGCCACGGTCGCAGGTGACACATCGCAGGCCTCGAAAGCGAGCATGCCTTCATGAGACTTGTCCGGAGCCGGGCGCAGCCAGATCAGATTGGAGCGCACCCACTCCAGACTCACGGTCGGGGTCTCGGCACCCTGACCGACGCCCACATCATGGCCCTCCAAGGCATCGTGAACGCCAACGATATAGGCATCACCATGGACCGGAACGGGCAGGCCGTTGATCATGAAGAAACTGCCCAGGCCCTTGACCACCTTGTCAGCGACAAAGAGCACGTCCGGAGTCGGACCCTCATTCAGGGCCGATCCAGCCAGATTGCGCACGTCGATATTGAGCATGGTGGCCAGATTGGCCGGTGAGCCCAGCAGGGACACCACATTGATGGTCTTGGCGACAGGATCGATATGGTAAGCTTGCATGATGTTTCTCCCGTTTCATGCAGTGCAGTTGCGTGGTCTGTATATGCGTGTAACCCAATTCGTGTCAAGTGTTCGGACTAAAGATTTCTTGTCCGCTCGTAGTCTCTTGTTTTTGCTTGGCAAATTCACCCGGTCCAAGATGGATCATGGTGAAAACGTAGAGTAGGCACATGGGAACAAACGTGGCTAGATTGTCCAATATCTCGATAGCCACGCTGGTCTTATACAGCGCATCATAGACATTCACCGGCATCAGCGTGACCCAAAGACCAATGAACATGAGGCGGAAGACCATGCCCGTTTCGCGCTCTCGTACAGCCTCGGCATTAAGCCGCTGCATCATTTTGATATTGGATGGATAGTCGCGATACCACCTCGCGCGATTGAGCGCCCAAATGAAGTGACCGCCCCACACAGCGAGCACGAGAGGCATCAGCCAATAATTCTTTTGCACCCAAGTCGATGAGACCGTGACTGCAAACGTAAGGCCGCCCACATGCATCCTGATGTCAGTCAGGAGCCAGCCGCGCTTCTGTGCCCAGATACCGGCCCGATCGAATTGATCCACAATCCATTTATCCATCTTTTCTCTCCCGTTTAGCCCAGAAATAACTAGGGTCCTCATGCCATCTCTTTATGTTGTCATACTTCTCCGGTAACGCTGAGCCATCGAAGGCGTACCGTAGAGAGCACCCAACTGAAATGACTTCCGGCTTGTGAGGTTTTCCAAACTGGTCATGAACCGGCAAGTCAGGATCATCCCACTTCGGCCTTGTGTCAGGGGGTAATTTCTTGCGGCGCATGGCTCAGGTCTTATCGATATCGACTTTGTGAACCGCAGAGGCGAACAAGGCATTGGAGCCAGCCATGGCTTTCTTTTTGGCCTCTTCGCTGTCTTTAGCTGTGACCAGCACATTCGATTGGTCGGTCTGAGACCACTCAATACGCACAAGATATTTTGCCATAGCTCTCTCCCGTTTTGTCTCACATGGCATTATGGATCAGGTTGGCAAGAGGCCTCAAGTTTATAACGCTCGCGGCCTGTCCCATTGCACGATCCGCATTTGGGGCATCCATTGGCGTCGTAATAACCGCTCCCGCTACAAGCGGAACACGGTCGCTGTTTCCAGCCTCGTATATGTTTCTCGTAATATTCTTGGCGCTGTTTCTTGCGCTCCAGCCAAGTAGGCATGGGCCTAACTCTTTTCAGGCAAGAGGCCAGTCATGCGCCCTTCCGCCCGGTCCATTGTTTGAATGGTAAATGGCGAGACGGTGGGCTTGCCGTGTTCGGGCCGAAGAATAAACATATGACCCATAATGGTTTGCTTGCCATCTTCGCCGCTCACCATGATGATCTCGCGCCTATTAGGATGATGTTCTAACGATGTAGTGCGATTACGAGCCTCATCCAATGACTTGCCTACAATCGTCCAGGCCTCGCACATAAAGACATAGCGCTTGACCTTGTGTTCTCGAAACAGCGCTTTGACTGCGGCGATGATCTTATCCTTGTCGGTCATGGGCGCGACAATGGGGAGGATATCCCCGTTCTCGCATTCCGCGATCCACATGGGAGTCAGCGATCCAGTATCCTTAAAGGTACTGGCCGCAAACTCGGCATTCTCGCGCACCATTTGTTCAAGTGATTTCATGTTAGCTCTCCCATTAAAATTCAGCGATCCCGATGCACACATATCCTTTGAGGCCATAGAACCATTCACAATGGACCATGAATTCCTCAAAGGTGAATGGCCAAAGATATTGGGGCACAATCCATTCACTATCACGCATGACTAATGCTCCTTCCTAACGCTGGCTTCGACAATCAAGTCAGCGATAATGGAGTCGATGTCTCTTGGCTTGTGCCCCTCCGGACATTGCAGCGCGACGGCCGCCTTGGCCAGAAGGTTCGCGAGTTCGGTATTTGTCAGCATGGTTTAGTCTCCCGTTTCGGTATCTTCGCGGTCATCCCCGCTCAGCAGATAGGGCGAGTATTCGCGTAGCATCTTGCGAATCCACCCCTCAGGGTCGGAGAAATTATCCGTGCCTAATAGGCCTGCGGGCAGATAGGCGATTTGTGAGCCGGGCGAAATCATGCGGCCTAGTATCTCGCCAGCATACTTGCGCTCTAGGCTATCAACGCCATAAGCCCAACCGAGCATAGAACAGCGAACATCGCGCCAATTCTTCATGCGCGTGGTTGTGATGGAGCCCGTTGCAGCGATATCGTTGTAAGAGGTTAGCACCATGGCCGCGCGGGCTAGGTCTAGTGGATTCGTCTCCACGCGAATGGCGGTCTGACACATCATGCCAGTCGTTCCGTAGGTTGTGGTTATCCACAATTCCAACGGACGAAAGAGCGCCAAGGCGCGGACCATCGCATAAAGCGCTGCGCCGCGTTCAATCATTTCATCATGGTCTAACCTGCCGCTCCCGGTCATTTCGATAAAGAGAGCTAGCGGGCCTCTTCCGGTTTTGTCGCGGCGTCTATCGCGCATATTGTATGGATTGCCCATGATGTACGCGGGCACATTCGGGCAGGCACCACAGACACTATTTCGTGCGACTAGGCCCGTTGTGAGCAAGAGTCCGGCTTCAATGGCGCTAGCTCTTTCGTCAATGGCTTGGCCTACTATCTCGTCGCCCGTTTCCAGGCGGTTTGCAAAGGCACCCATACCAACATTGCGCGCATGGGCAACAAAGCCGGGCCAGTCGCATAGCTCGATATAGTCCCGCGCCTTTGGCTGTAAGGCGCGGATTTCAGGGATGGATTGAAGGCCTAGGAATTGTTCGTGCATGGCTAGGACTCCTGCCCGGAGTAGCGCGCCAAATTGCGTTCAATCCATTTTGCAGGATCGGTGATCAATTCATCGTTGAGGAATATCCCCGGGATGCAAAGCGTTTCCGAAATGTGAGGCAGGGCAACGGCCATGACTCGTTCCATCTCGTCTTGAGTCAGTGGGCTGGATTTAGAAAATGGCCACGCGCCGCCGGAACCATGGTGCGTACAAATTTTGTAACCTACCTCGCGTGACCATGCGGCGGATGCGATGCACGGCGCAGCATGGGAAAGGTCCATAGGCGAGGTTTCAACACGATGGCCGGTAAAGGTTGCGCTTTTGCCGTAAGGCTCACCAGCCAAGCCGCTTTGCCCGGCAAACACCCATAACTCTACCGGGCGACGGGCAGACAAAGCACGCACAAAGGCGAGAATGGCCGAGCCGCGCTTATTGATCATGCTCGCGTCAATACCGCCGCTAGACGTGCTATCCACAATGACAGCTAGCGGCGCGGTTTCTCTGACCGTGCGATGGCGCAAGCGCATGTTCATAGGGTTGCTCGCGATATAGTGCGGGATATTGGGAGAAGCGCCGATAACCGAGTCGATAACCTCCCATGATGCGCGCATGGGAGCGAAAGCCTCAAACCGAGAGAGCATTTCGTCGGACTCGCGCGCCGCATCGAGATTGCCGTTTAGGGCATATTCGCAAGCTTGCTTGCCCGAAACGTCAGACCATCCACCAACGGCATTTTCCTCGCGATAGGTGCCGTTTTCCAGCGCCCATGCGGCCATATCCGAGCCGCTATCAAAAAGGATGAATTGAGCCCGCGCGGCTGACTCCGCGCGGGGATAGGGAACGGTTAGTGTGCTGATGATTGGCATGGCCATGTGATTAGCCTTCCACCATGCGGCGTTGTTCAACCGTGAGATTGGCCAGATAGGTCATGCTGGCCGCTTCGTCGGAAGAGAAACCGCCAGCAATCAAAGCCGCGCCAGCGATGGAAGCGCGTGGATCGATCAGCACCTTGATTCCCGCCGCCTTGGCCTTCTCGCGTGCCTTTTGGACGCGCTTGGCAAAGCCTGCATTGCCCGAGATGGATTGTTCCATATCGGTATCGTAATCCCATTGGATACGGACCGGGAACCGAGAGAGGAACGCAGCGTCGATTTTGGCGCGGCCAACGTAATCGGCCGTCGCGCCGAGCCCCCATGTGTTGGCCGTGGCGATGATTACCGAGTCGGCATGCCGTTCCGCTTGCCCGTCAGGGAATGACGCGCGGCCATTGGCAAGCGCTGCATTGAGCGCAAGCAATGCGGTATTGTCCGAGCCATCGACTTCGTCAAACAGGTAAACAGCAGCGCTGCTATAGGCCTTGCGGAATGGCGTTTCATGATAGGTGCCGCCTGCGTCAATGAACCCGAGCAATTCATGCGGCATCGACAACGCGCCATTGTATTCGAAAGCGAGTCCCAAGGCCTTGGCCACAGTCTTCGCGGCGTAGGTTTTGCCCGAGCCTGCCGGACCTGAAATCCAGATATTCGGATGGAAACCATCGGCCTGACGCGATGCGGCGGCCTTGAGGAGCTTGGCGAATTGTGGATGGTGCGCGCCTTCCAATTGCACGAATTCGTCCGAGTCGTGCGCCTTAACCTCAATGCGAATGGCCGCGTTTTCTGCTAGCTCTTCGAGCTTGGCTTCCACCTGACGCTGCAAGTTAGGGAGCAGCGAATTGAGTCGCGCGTCGATATCGCGGCCGATTTGAGCCATATCGACTTGCGGGCCCATGCTGGACATGACGGCCGCAACGACTGCGGCAATGCGATTTGCATCGTTGTTCTGTGGCGCTGGCGCGGCTTGTGGAGCACCGAAGGCTTGCGCTTGTGCAATCGCTTCGTCCGAAGGTGGGGCGGATAGAATTGCAGCGGCGGCACTATTGCAATCGATATCATCAGCTTCCTGTGCCTTAAGCTTGGCTTGTTCAAGCTTGGCATTGGACAAGTCATTATAGACAGACGCGATAGCAGCCCGCGCAAGGCCTGCGGCATACATGCCCGGAACGCCGTTAGCAGTGAGCCATTTGCGCGCGTTGTGTACGTTGTCGGCAGTGACGAATAGACGGCCGCGCGGACCTAGCAGGGCCTCGCATTCTTGCGGCGTCATTGATGGTGTACGTGCCATGATTTAGGCCTCCTCAATGGATTGATCGAGGCGAACGCCGGTCACGTTGGCCGCGCCAACAGTCCAGTCTTGCCAATCGCAAGGCGGTTCATCTAAGGCCGCATTGATAGCGTTTGATATTTCAGCCTCAGTCGTAGTGTGAGGCGCGCTAACCTCAATTGTTATGAGGTACGTTCGAATAGCCATTTCCCAAGTCTCCCGTTTTGCCGCGCAGGAATCACGCGGCCAATGCGAGGTATGACACAGATTGGGTTAGGTGCAATGGGGTAAATAATATGGACGGTAAATCAATGGGTTATGGGACACTGCGCCAAGCTTGATTGCGCGCCCATAATCCGCTATTGTGCCAAGCCGTTGATAGTACAGACTAATCATTGCGCGGCTTTAGTCCGCGCCCCAACGGGGAACACGGCATGCCAGCGCTAGCTAATCCCAGACATGAACGCTTCGCGCAGTGCATTGCTGCGGCCTTGGCAGGCGAGACAAGGCTAGAGCAAGCGCAGAGCACGGCCTACCGCAACGCTGGCTATCTAGCAAAGCCCGGTAACAGCGCAGAGGCGGCAGCATCTAGGCTGTTAAGGCGAGTTAAGCCTATCACAGATAGAGTGCGTGAAATTCAAGCGCAGATAGCACGCAAGAAAGGACGGACTATCGAGGTCATTGTGGAGCGCATGGCATTGGCCAGCCAGATAGCTGAAGAGGATAGAAACCCGACTGCGATTACAGGCGCAGAGAGCGCAATCGCTAAGGTTTTAGGCATTCAAGTCGAACGTCATGAGCATGGCACGCCTGGATCATTCGAGAGTGTGGATAGTACAGCGGACTATGCCGATACAATGCTGAAGGCCTACAGCCATGAGCAATTGAATGTGAGTGAGGGAATGCGGGAGATGGCGCTTGCAGAGCTAGCACGCCACGCTGAAGCCATGGCCGCTATCGCACATGGCACACTAGGCGAGGCTTAGCATAATCATATCAATGGCTTAGCACGAATGGCACTAGCCCTAGTGCGACTAGTCTAGTCCATCATAGTGAACTAATGTGGACATTCTGGAATGGCGAACAGTGCGAGCACAAGGCCGATAGGCCCACAATCGGTCTACAATGGCCGCTGATGCGTTATGTGGATAGAAGCTAGGGCTGTCTACCTCGAAGCGCTTTAGCGCACAGGCGGCCTTTATTCTGGATTGTGGACGGCCAACTGGGTCCGGTGCATACCCGGGGGACCCGCTGCCGGGGGCGAGGGGGCCCGGGTCCAGGTCTCCTCACACCCCGAACACAGGACCCAAATTTCCTTACGGGTCCCCTTGACGTAGCAACTACCCAGTAGTATCTACATAACTGTAGTATCTACATGAGGTAGCATCTACATGGATAGAGATGCCTTGATCGAGCTTGCAGAGAGGCTCCGTAAAAATATGATTAGGGGCCACCTGCTGGACTATGTGGAAGGGTCCCTGGCCCTCCTGAAAAAGGGTCCCTCTAGCCCTGAGCCAAAAACAGTTGGCCAGAAAATCCTGGCCTCTGCACAGGAGGCGGTAAGCATCGCCAAGGGCGAGCTACCAGTCCTCCACCATTTTCATGAGTGCCCGACCTGCAAGGAACGGCGGGCTAAGAAGGCAGCGGCTCAGAAGCGCTACCGGGCCAAACTTGGAGTCAAGGCATGAGCAAGGTTGACGACGGCTACGTGACTGTAAAGGGCAGGCGGTACCCCTCTAGGTATCCTCCAGGCATGAATGCTGACCTGGATGAGGCCTGGGCCATCCTGGATACCATAAAGGATGGGGTGATCCCTGACGATGTGCGGGCCTTCTTGGCGGGCCAGATTACAGGCCTGTTACTCCGAAAGCGTCAGTCTTAACCTTAAGCGCTATTGCCTCTGTTATCAGGTGTAGGGCGAGCTTGTGGGAGGCGGCTCCGGTGAGGCCTAGGTGGGCCTCTATCTGATCGAACCGGGTGCCTAGGCTCTGAAGCTCTTCGGGTTGGAAACTGACCATGGATACTCCTCCTGTGTGTGAGGGAGGAGCCTAGGCCCTGTGTGTGACACCTGTCTGTGCGTTAGTGCTCACATCTGACTAATTTATCTGAGCCGCATGGGCGGGCCTACGCCTGTCATGTTGAGCAGGAAGCCGATCAGAACGACGGCGCAGATGACCACAAAGACGATCATCACGATCTTGTTCAGGGGCTCCGGGAGCGTGACCTGGGAGAGGAGCCACCAGACCAGGATGGCGAGGATGATGAAGATGGCGAGGTAGACCAGGATATCGAGCATGATGGCGTGCCCTCCAGGGCTGCCATCCTAACGCCCCACCCCCTCCCCAGTTCCATCCACCTCGATCACCCGTATCCCCGCCTTCCGGGCACGCCTGACCATATCGGCTGCGCCTGTCCCGCCCGGGAAGGCCACCACCAAGTCCGGCTTGCCCTCGTCCAGCATCTGCTGATTACGGATAGGCCCCGCTCCCTTGCCGTGCTTCTTCCAGTCGGCCGGAAAGGACCTGACGGGCACGCCCCTGTCCTTGGCCCACTCATCTGCCAGCCTATCTGCGCCCCGAGCAGCGCCGTGAATGATCCCATCACCCTCCAGGTGAATGGCATCAAGCCTGCCTGTGAGGAGCGCTACGTCATCGAAGTCACGACCGCCGCAGATCAAGATCGTCCTCATCGTGCGTCCTCCTCCTATCCCGCTCTGCCTTCCAGCACTTCTGGCAGAGATCGTGATCGTCGTCCTGGGGTCTACACCATGTCTTCCAGCGTGGATTGTAGATCAGGATGGCTCGACCACAGTCCACGCAACCTCGCTTGCTCGTGCCCATGGATTCTCCCCCAGCGGCAGGTCAATTCCACAATGTCCTTTATACAGAATCCCCTTCTCGCTGGGCGGAGGCTTAATCCCCGGCCCAATCACAACCTCAGGGCTGAGATAAATCCCGCCCTCACCCGTCTTGCCGTCGTGATAATCGAACGAGGTCACCCTGCGCACCATCTCGGTATGGTCTGCGATGTAGGCGATGGACCCGATACTGGAGGCATCGTGGAGCACGCGTGGCACCAGGATTGTCTCGTAGACCCGCATGCCCATGTGATCGAAGCCCATAACGTTATAGGCCACGGTCTCGGTCAAGGGATCATAAGCGACACGGATATCCCGCATCACCTTCACCGGCATCAGGCTACCGGCACGCACGATGGCTGGCGCTGCAAAGAGCGAGGCTCCCAGGCCAACCAGCAGTCCTCTCCGGTTCATCTTCATCGCCTTAGCCTCCCGTACTGATCAACATCATTGATGTGGGTTATCGCGCTCCCGTAGCCCCATCGCATAGTGCGGGTGGCATTATGGACCTTGGTGTTGAGTCGTTGCCAGTCTGCACCACAACGCGCGCAGACCATCGTCACCTGGGTCACGCCCAGTCTATCCATGACTGGCACCTTCCTGCTCTTCACCCACAAATGATCGTGGGTGGGATCAGGACCCATCTTCGGACCACATCCGGATCGTGTCCACGATCTTGAGTGTCTGGACAGCACGCATCATCCGGCCTAGCACCGGCTTTGGCACCCTGCGGCACCACTGCTGGTACTGCACATCGGATATCCCAGCCGGTGGCGTCTGCACCTCAGCCCTATCCTTAATGTCCCAGATGCCTGAGTTCTCGTAGAGATAAGTCATGTCCTACCTCCCAGAGAAGCCGATGCGACGCACGGGTGCCCCGCCCTGATGCTGGTTGAAGAGGCCAGCCAGGGTGTACTCCCCCTTGTTCGTCGGCACCGGCAGGCTAGCCACCTTGGCCACCGCCTGGGCCTCCGGCAGGTTGAGCGTGCGGGTATGCACCACGCCGTAGCACCGGCCCGGCCGCAGCAGCGCATCATCCACGCGGCCGAAGTCGCTGATGTTGGTGGTGAACACCACCTTCTTGTCCGGCAGCTTGATCAAGCCATCCGATACGTTGAGGAAGCGGCTCATCAGCTTGTTGCCCTCAGCCTCGCGTGAGGCGAGGATGGTGTCCGCATCCTCAATCACCAGAATGTCGCCATCCGCCTCGAACAGGAAATTCTGGAACACCGTGTCATTGCGCATCAGGTCCTCGTCATAGATGACATGGGCCGTCAGCTTGTGATCGCAGATCAGGTGGCGCAGCAGCGTGGTCTTGCCCGTGCCGGGAGGACCGGCCAGCAGCAGGATCGCTGCCTCGCTGTCCAGGTAATCCTGGAGGAACTGCTTTGGATCACTCAGGTCCGGATAGAACTCGCTGCGCAACTCAGTCTTGAGCGCAGGTAGCCGCACAATGCGCGTCTCCGGACCACGCGCCCCCTTGTACCACCACTTGACGATGGAGTGGTGCTCCTGGGCAAACGCCTTGTCCAGCACGTCAAAGACAAGCTCGCAGCCCTGCCGGTTCGAAGTCACCAGGACCTGGAACTCATAGATGTCCTTGGAGCGCGCCACCTTGGCGCGGCCGACACTGAGCCCAGTAGGTCTGGACGACGCATCCCCGCCCTCGTTCTGGTAGATATCGATAAAGACCGGGATGCCCTGGCACTCGGCCGTGAGGATGGTGGAGCGCTCATAGAGCCCCATCACGCTGGCCTCGGTCAGCGCTGGATACAGCGCATCCAGAATGCTCAGCACATCGCTGGAGATGGTGTACTTGCGCTTGAGGGTGATGCCCTCGTTCTCGCCAAAGGCACCCAGCACATTCTGGATGAAGAGGATGCGGGCCTGCTGCTGGACTGTGATATCGCAATCGGCCGTGCTGTGGCCGTCCCGCTTCCACACGTCTGCGCCCCAGGTATCGCGATAGTGCTCTTTCTCCTGGCTGCGATCCCGGTTAAAGGATGCATCCGTCGTGGTCCTGCTGATATCTCGCATCGTTAATGTCCTCCACTCTCCGACGCATCAAGTAACCCATTCTGTCCTTGACTTCAAGACCTGCATCCCACATCTTTTAGGACACGGAGGATAAGCCCATGAAAGACTACAAGATGCCCGGTCATGACTGCTTGCGCTGTCATGGTGTGCTGAATGGTGCAACGAACGTCACCAACAACGCCATGCCGAAAGACGGCGATCTCACCATCTGTATCTACTGCGGCCACCTCATGGCCTTCACCGACGATCTCAGTCTGCGTGAGCTTACCGCAGAGGAGCAGGAGTGGTGCAACAAGAGCAACCTAATCACTCTCGCCAAAGAGTCCGTTAAGGACATTAAGGCTGTCCACCCTGACAGGAGGACGCTGCAATGATCGTCGGGTACGCTCGCGTCTCAACGACTGAGCAGAACCTGGACCTCCAGATCAAGGCCCTGAAGGAGGCGGGCTGTGAGAAGATTTACTCCGACAAAGCCTCCGGCAAGAATATGGACCGCCCAGAATGGGCGAAGTGCCGCAGGTATATCTCCACGGGAGATACTCTGGTCTGCTGGAAGCTTGATCGTGTTTCCCGCTCCATGCTTGATCTCATCACCACGGTGCAGTCGCTGGATGAGCGAGGCGTGGGCTTCAAGGTGGTGACCGCGCCTATCGACACCACCACAGCGCAGGGCCGCCTGATCTTCGGCATCTTCGCAGCACTGGCTGAGTTCGAGCGCGCCCTGATCCGGGAGCGTGTCCAGGCTGGCGTGAAGGCCGCAAAGGAACGCGGCGTCCAGTTCGGCAGGCCCCGCAAGGTCACCGTGGAGGTTCTGGAGCGCGCCAATGATCTGCTGGTGGCCGACCCCGAGATGACTGTACGCAAGGCAGCAGAGAAGCTAGGCGTCTCTAAGAGCGCTCTTTATCGGGCTCTCTAGGCGGCCTCCTGCCGCTTCTCCAGCGCATCACCCACCTTCTTGAAGGCTTCGGCCATGGCTTTCATATGGCTACGACTGGGATCGTAGGCACAAACCTCGAAGAGCATCAGCTTGGAGTTGACCTCTTCCGTGATCGGAAAGCTGCCGTGCCCCTTGAAGCGCTTGAAGGCCGGGAGGTTATAGAGCGGCTCCACATAGCCAGCACGCACCGGCACGCCCTCCGCCCTCAGAGCCTTCACTACCCAGTCGCGGTCTCTGACCACCTCAGCCGCCCACATATAATAGACGTGCTTGCAGCCCTCGCGCTGGATCGGCGGCATGATCCACGGAATGTCCTTGACCATGTGCGTTAGCTCTTCGGCCAGTTCGATGCGGCCTGTGATGATCGCCTCGCGCTTGGATAACTGCGCCAGGGCGATAGCGGCCGTGATCTCGGTCATCCGAAGATTAAGACCCGGAACGACGGTATCAGCCAACTCAGAATGATTACGATATAGCCGCATCCGATCAGCCAGAACGTCGTTGTCAGTAACGCAGAGTCCTCCTTCTCCACATTGAATATGCTTATGCACATTAAGTGAGAACACACCAATATCACCCACAGTGCCAGCATACTTGCCGTCCTCCATGGCAAAGGGAGCCTGCGCATTGTCTTCGATCATGATGGTCTTCGCGCCACAGTGACGCTTCCAGCGTGCCAACTCGGCTGGGTGGCCAAAGATGTTTGGCACGATGATAGCCCTGGTCTTGGTCCCAGGCACGCCATCCATATTGAAGGTCTTGGCTTCGATGTCATTGAACTTGATGTTCGCGCCCAGGAACGCTGGGGCAGCCGCTGTGGCGCTCATGGTATAGGGCGATGTGATCACCTCATAACCCTTAAATACGCCTGCCGCCATGCAGGCCACCAGCAATCCTGACGTGGCGCTATTCACAGCCACCGCATGCTTAGAGCCGATCATATCCGCGAAGGTCTGCTCCAGCGCCTCGACACGCAGGCCGCCGTGTAGCTCGCCCCCCAGGTAACCGCTGAGGGGCCCAGCACGCAGCACGGATGTGGCCATGCTGATCTCCTCCGGCCCTATCGTGTTGAAGGGCCGGAGAGACTGCTTGATGGCCGCAGGACCGCCGTCGATGGCCAGAACAGTCATGATCTTTTCTCCAATGCAGCGATAGAACGCATGACATGAATGAGCGTTTCTGCTCGTTCTATCTGGCCCGCCCTCTTGGCTTCTCCAATCTCTTTGGAGAACTGTTTCTGTAGCAATCGCAGTGGGGGTCGCAGATAAGACAATCTCTGCGACCCCCTTCTCATCCCCCTTGATACCTGAGAGGAACGAACGCCGTGAGATGCACAGGTGTCTGCGTCGGCGTTTTCTGACGGCATAACCGTCAACACATCCAGCCACTGGGCTGTCAGTGTTCCTGCGGCCCGTTTAGCGATAGACCGGGCCAGTTGCGGAGATGGTCGAAATTCAGGGTGAGCATCTGACGTATTTTTAATCGCACCTTCCACAGCGCGCAAGATGCGACGTTGCGATGGGGTAGCTCGTTTATAAAGCGAAACCATCGGCAAAAGATAGCCCGAAATGGGTTAGTGTCAAGTATCCTGGAGGGCCTGCCGTAACTCAGCCACGCTCATGCGCCGTGCCTTGTCGCTGCTGTTGCCCTTGGCCATGGATTCGTGGCGCTTCTCCCATGTCGGAAGCCCTGTGACACGCACCGGCACACCTAGCGCCTCCGCAAGATCGCCCAGGCGGTAGGCTGGCAGTGTCGGGATGGCCAGTTCGCCACCCTTCATGGTTTGGATTGTGGATAGAACCAAGTCCACAGCCTCGGACATCCGCATAAAGAATCTTGTGCATTCTAGATCGGTCACCGGAAGCACGGTCGCGCCCTTCGCAATCATGGCCCGCCACACGGGCACGACTGAGCCAGTCGAGTTCCAGACATTGCCATAACGGCAGGCAGCAAACCTGGGCCCCTTCCAGCCTGTGGTGTTGTTTGCGGCCAGGAAGATGCTCTCAGCCAGCGCCTTGGAGCAGCCATAGGGGCTCACCGGCTCAAAGGCTTTGTCGCTGGAGAGCGCGACCACCTTCTTCACGCCAGCGTCTTGGGCTGCTTCGATCACGTTGATCGCGCCATCCACATTGGTCTTGACCATTTCGACCGGATTATAATTACCGACCTCGATGCGCTTGAGGGCCGCAGCATGAACCACAACCTCGATACCTTCCATGGCCCGCCGTAGTCGGTCCCTGTCGCGTACATCTCCGATCATGAAACGAGTGATCTCAGAGCGGGCGCGAACCTTGAGTGCTTCAGCCTGTTGAAACTGTCGAAATTCCCCACGCGAGAAGACCACAATACGCTGGACGCTCAGGTCGAGCAGCAGCCGTCTCACAAAGGCGTCGCCAAAGGCTCCCGAGCCCCCCGTAATCAGCACGCTCTTCATTTATTGGCTTTCTCCAGCAGAATATCGGCATGGCACGGCAGCGGTGAGCACCAGCACACCAAGTCCTTGCCCTTCAGATCATGTACCTCAGCGCAGACTAAGGCTTCGGAGAAGTGCTTGCGATACTTCTCGATGCATTCCTCGCGCGTGCCGTCCTTACCGACCACATAGGGGTTTCCCCACTTGGTTGGCCTGCCGACATAGACCGCGTTAGCAGGTCTATGCCTGTCCCGCATGTTCCAGACCTTAGGCACTGATCATCTCCCAGGTTAGGGCTTGGCCGCGCTTAAGTCTCCGGATCGTGTGCTTGCCCAGAATTTTGGGAAGCTCTTTTGGGGGAAGTCCATAGGCCGGACGGATCGAGCGGACATTCTCATTGGTGAATATCTCTCCGGCCTCCATGTTCTCCACGACATAGAGCGAGCGGCGGAACTGCTTTGATGATTCTTGACTGGTTGGTGCCCTAGGCGTGTTTATCGCAGTCCAGGTATCGCGCACAGTCTTGCACATACCTTTGAATTCTTCGGGCTCCATGCTGAATTCAGCGTCCTCGATATCATCCTCACGCGAGACGCAAAAATGCTTCTCGATAATAGATGCACCAAGCGCAGTCGCAGCAATAGGTATCTCCACGCCCACGGTATGGTCTGAAATTCCTGTCACAAAATGCGAACGTCCGATCTTTCTCAAATCGGCCTCAGCCACAGGCGTAGGATAGCCACTAATGCACGCTAGCGCCGTGGCATTATTTCCTGCCGCCACCATTGCGGCATCAATCTCCTCCTCAGAGGCCATGCCAGTCGAGATAATGAGCGGCTTTCCTGTTCTGGCCACAGCCTTGATCAAAGGAATATCCACAATCTCCATGCTGGCTATCTTATAGGCTGGGCACTCCAAGCTCTCTAAAAGCTCAAGCCCGGTCTTATCAAAGACAGAGGAGAAAACTGTCTGGCCATATTGTTTGGCGAGATGGAAAATACTCTCTACCAAGCCGGGAGGTGTCTGGGCCTTGCGATAAAGTTCGTGAAGCTTGCGGCCCTTCCATGGGCCCTCCTTAATGATAAAGTCGGACCCATCACTATCAATTGTTAGACTATCAGCGGTATAGCACTGAATTTTGACGGCATCTGCTCCTGCTCCAGCAGCTAGGCCCATCAGATAGGCTGCTTTCTCAAACGAGCCCTGATGATTGCCGCTAATCTCCGCAATCATATATGGAGGTTCGCCAGGACCAATCTTGCGGCCGTTAATGATCACGAAGGTATCTCTCCGAGTTTCATCATTTGATCGGCAATGAACCGATCATTCTGATTAATTTGCCGCAATACAGTCCTTGTCTCTTCGGGGGCCTTCTCAAGCGCGATGCGCAAAAGCTCCATCCACAGCCCATTATTGTGACGACGTGTCTCCTCTATGAGACCGATGGTTGTGTGTTGCGCAATGTTCATGACACTCTCACGCTTGCAGTCGCCGCAATGGATGGCCCAACGATATCACTCTTCACCTTGTCTTCGGCCACAGCCTTCTTGATCACACCCAGCGTCCGGTCATAGGCGTTTACGATGCGGCGCATGTCGGCTTCATTGTGGGCGTACATGAAGTTGTGGCTGGCGATGATGAGCACGCCGTTCTTGATCATCTCCTGCATGTACAACGTCTTGATATCCTCAGCGGTGTTCATGCCAACGGCTATGAAGTTCACGCGCGAGAAATAAGAACCCGTGATGCGCAGGCAGTGGATGCCGTGCTTTTCCTGCATGAAGGAGACCAGCGTGGAAATCTCGCGGTTCTTCGCCATCAGCGCATCATGCACGGGCTCACGCTCCATCTTCTCGATAACTGCGAGCGAGGCGGCGAGCGAGAGCGTCTCGCCAAAGAACGTGCCGCTGAAGCAGACCTGATCCATCAGCTTCATGTACTTTTTCTTACCGACCAGGGCGCTGATCGGCATGCCGTTGCCCATGGCCTTGCCGAAGGTGGCCAGATCAGGGGTAACCCCCCAGACTTTCTGCGCTCCCCCCAGGCCAAACCGGAATCCCGTGATGATCTCATCAAAGATCAGCAGCGTGCCAGTGAGATTACAGAGAACGCGCAATCTTGCGAGGAATTCTGGATCGGTCTCCGGCTCCACAATGACGCAGGCAAAGCGCTTGGTGACCAAAGCCTTCTCGGCAAACGTGATATCGCCATGCCGCATGACGGTGGTGAAGTCGCGGATGCCTTCGGGCACGCCGATGTTGCGCACCGGGTCCCGCGCGATGGCCCAGTCCATCCAGCCGTGATAGCCCGCACTCAGAATATGGTCGCGGCCGGTCATGGCCCTGGCAAGCCTCACCGCAGCGCTGGTGACATCCGTGCCGTTCTTGCCAAAGCGCGCCATCTCAGCGCATGGAATGTAACGATTCAGCTTCTCGGCCAGCTTATGCTCTAGATCGGTGGCGAGACTAAAGCTGATCCCACGATCAAGCTGCATACGGATAGCACGATCAACATCAGGGTCCCGATGACCCAGAATAACTGGGAGCAAACCACCCACAAGGTCGACATAATCGTTCCCATCAACGTCATAGACGTGTCCTCCGCTGCCGTGTGTGACAAATAAGGGCGACTCCACGGGATACTGGAGCTTGCTCTTGGAGTAGGTCTGCGTACCCAGCGGAATGAGGCGCTCCGTGACGCCCAGCATGGCATGGGAGACCGTGTGCTCGCGCTTCACCGGCTCCTCAACCACAAGCTCATCCCAGAAGCGCTCATTGCGCGGATGATACTTGTTGAGATTGCGATACTCTGGGTTCTTATCCAGAAAGCGTTTGATGCCCAGATACGAGAAATCCAGGCACTTTTCAGCCAGTATCTGACACAGATGATAGTCATCCTGGGTGTCGAGCACCCATCGCTCCTTGTGCATGTCCGGAAGCGGGCAAGTCAGGTTCACGATCTTGTAGCGCATCCTGTTACGCAGGATGTATTGCGTCACGGTGTTGCGATCAGAGGGTCTGGTGGCCTTTTCGTTGGCCTCCTTGAGTGCCTTAACCGTCATCACCTCGCAGTCGAGTCCGTCAGGCCATGTCGGCGGGTCGATATTGGAGGCGTAGTCGGCTCCTGTGGCCTCTCGTAGGGCCGCAACCTCGCCCACAACGCGCGGATCAATAAAGGGGCAATCCCCTGTCAGACGAATTACAACATCCGCCTCCGCAGCGATGGCTGCTCCTGTAAATCTAGACAAAACATCAGTCTCGCTACCCCTGAAACACTTAATGCTTTTCTTTTTGCACCACTCTTCAATTACATTGTCTTGTTCGAGAGTGCTGGTGGCTATCCACACCTCGTTGACGCCGGGAATGCTATATGCAGACCCCGTTACCCAATCTAAAACAACACCCCCGCCAAGGGACATCAACACTTTCCCCCTCAGACGAGTGCTGCCAATCCTTGCAATGACAATCGCAACCGTTTTCACTAGATTTTTCCCTCTAAAAGAGCCGTGACAGCTTGTTGTCCCGAGAGACCGAGTATTGATGTGAGCTTTTTGAGCTTGGCATAGCTCAATCCAAGTCTTTGGGAGGCGACTTTCATCGGAACCATTTCTTCTTCAATGGCAATCCATTGTGTCCAATTCCGATTTATCGACTGCGTATACTCATCAGCCCAACGCACATTCCCTGGTTCATAATTTCCGTTTGGGTCTACCCGGTCTAATTCTAGTTTTTCTGGGCATTCTCCCATATAATTAAGAAAATTTTCAAACTTCATCCACGGCTCATAAATCGTAATGCCTCGTCCGTGGTAGTTTGGATAATCCTTACAATTTGGATTTGTGCAGCGCTCTATCATCTTAGCCCAGGATTTATATGTTCTGGACATTCTTCCTCGTCGAGAATGGCCATGTATTACACGAGCCGATCCGTCCAACTTGAGGCATCCACATGATTTTGTATGGCCTCTATTCAGCAGTTTTCCCATAGCGATATGGGGCTTACCGCAGTCACAAGAACAAAGCCACGCAGATCGGCCTTCGACATTCTTCCACCGCTCTATAACCGTTAAACGGCCGAATCTCATCCCAGCCAACCGCAGCGCCCTCACCGATATCCTCCCATTTCGCGCACCTTCAGACATATCTCCAGCACGTCCAGGGCCTCCTGTCCCGTGCACCCGATTGTCTCCTTGCCATCGATCCTATCGATAAAGGCCTGCATCTCGTCCTTGTAGTCCTGATCGTAGCTGCCTTCGGTGTCCCAGTAATGAAGAGCGCCTTCTTCAGCTTCTGGGACATGCAATGTAGCTCTGCGCTCCGGCAGATTTACTTCGATCCAGCCTCCTGGGCCGCCAATGGCGAAGCCGCGCCGCTCTGGCTTCGTCACATAATCCAGGTGGATGTGGCTGATGACGGAGCGCTGATGCGACAACAGAATATCGGCCGCATCGTCATGCTCGCCACCGCTTACGGCCGCCGAGTGAACCTTCGCAGGGCCCAACAGATAAAGGGCAAGATCAATCTCGTGGCTCCAGTTCAAGACTACGCCATCACGTAGATACTGCGGCTTATCGTTATACTGAGCACAGCAGAATGTAGCCCATGTGGGAGAGCCTATAAGCCCACCATCCAGCCATGCCTTGGCTTGCTTTACCGCGCTATTAAAGCGCTGGTTATAGCCGCACATCAATGGATAGGATTTGCCTCCAAGGATAATCAGTTGATCCATAGTCGCGGCTATGGGCTTCTCTACAAAAACAGGCTTATCCCTTGCCATAAGCAAGTGAGCGAAATGGTGGGTTGTCGGACTTGCAATAACCACAGCATCAGACTTCTCGATCAACTCTTGCTCTGACTCAACAGAGCGCCCCATGCTGTCATCCGGATCGTAGACATAAATGGTATGCCCAAGCTCAAGAAGATTATGAGCATGCCGCCTGCCAATCGACCCAAAGCCAATGATACCAACCTTCACGACTCCCTCCTCGGCCAGCCGCGCGTTAGGTCCTTGCGCAGCGTAAAGACACCCTCGCGGCCTTCGCCCTTGCCGAAGATCACAAACTGCTCCAGCAGGTACGCAGGATTGGCGAGCCACAGATTGTGGTATGGCATCTTGTATGTGGTGATGCGGGAGTCGTGGGCGTAGTCCTTGGTGTGCGGCTCCTCTGGCATAAAGTCGTGGATAACCAGAACGCCTTTATCTTCGAGCACGCGATCCACCTCGGAGACGATCCTGAACAGGTCCTCGCGGTCCACCAGATAGAGAAAAAAGCCCAGGACCACGAGATCGAAGCTACCTGGGCCGTAGCCCAGCACATCAGCGCTGCCGACACGCAGGCCTAGCTCACGATAGCGCCTGCGGCCCTCCTCAATGGCATCCCAGGATAGGTCGCATCCCTTACAGGATTCGGGTCCATAGCGGGTGTGTAGCTCATCGAGCCGCCAGCCATTGCCGCAAGCCACCTCCAGAATGTTCTTGGGCTTGATGCGGTCGTTGGAGAAGATTTCCCTGAGCACAGGATCATCAACGCGCGACTTTCCACGGTTACGCTTATGCCAATTGTTACCTTCCGACTCTCTAACGATTTCCGATTGCTTGCCCACGGCTGATCCTCCCCATGTCTTCCACGAACTCCACAGGGGTTTTCCATCCGGCCGGGAGCACTATCTTTTCTCGATCTTTAACCCGGTGCAAGGTGCCTTTACCCTCTTGTTTAATCGCCGGTATCTCTTTCCCTGCCACAATCCAGGACCAAACAGACTCAAGGGCAAAAAGGGCGTGATCCTGGAGGTGCCGATAGCTGCTTTCGAGGGTTTCTTTTTCAGGGTTGAGGAACCTAACCTTGAGTTGGAGCGCGATATCACCTGTGTCCAGACCTTCATCGATGTGGTGGACTGTTACGCCTTTGGGGGTGTCATCGAACCAGGACCATAGGTTGCAATCTGCCCCGCGATTCCACGGGAGCAATGACCAATGGACATTAAAAATACGGCCGCGATACTTCTCGATCACCTCCGGCTTGATGATGTGCCTGTGGCCATAGCTGATCACGTAGTCGCAATCAACGAAGGGCTGGTTATGGGCCTGCGTGAGAATAGTGTGATCCTTGAAGATATGCTGGATCAGGTCTGGTCTTGTGGTGAGGAGCATGACCTTCATGGGAAGAACTTTGCAAAGTGGACGAGAGCGATAGGTCTGCCGTTCTCGGACAGGAAGTGGTCATAGCGCACGCCATCCGGCTGCATGCCAGCAGCCAGCGCTAGCCTCACCATGGCGCGGTTTGATGTGTAGCACCCAGCCTCGATCTTGTGCATGTGGCACTGCTTTTCGAGAAAGGTCATGACTGCGGACCATGCCTCACGGCCTACGCCCTGGCCCCAATGCTCCTTGCCAATAAGGATGCCCATATTGGCGATGCGGTTATGCTCATCGATGTGGGCTGAGATAGTCCCTATATCGAAACGGCCTTGATGTTTGATAAGCCAGATGTGCGAGTTGGCCGGAAAGCTATTGAGGTAATTATGCTGGCTTTCCTCTGTGTGCTTGCTATGCCGCTGTTCGGAGTATCGGACATTCTCTGGATCATTCAGCCATGCCACCTGGGTGGCAGTCACGAGGCTGGCACGGTGTGGCTCCAGTGTGAGCCGCTCAGTGGCTAATGTAGCTCGTCGGGGAGCGTCCCGCTGTCCAGACTTCGAAACCCCTTTTGCTTTAGCCATTCACGCGATTCCATCCGGACTTTGAGAGGCAGAGACAGGCACGCCGTAATGGCCTTGTGCATGCCGATCTCAGCCGTTTTATGATCAGTGGGGCCGGGATAGCCTGGGTTATGCTTCTTCTGAAAAGCAATAACCCGGTCTACATCCTTCGACATGAGGACTTCATCGCGCTCCTTCGTGAAGGCCGCGATGGCTTCCTCAAGGTCGATCTGCTTCTCGGTCATTACTGCTTCAGCTTCTGTTTCTCTTCGTCTGTGAAGGCCATCGCCTGACCAGTCGCACCATAGGTGCCGCGCTTGCTGGCCATAGTCGATAGGGTTGCTCCATAATTTCGCACGGAGGACTGCACAGTGCTGGCAGCAAGGTTGCCGTAGCTTGCGGCTTGCCCCGCATTATCGAAGTTTGCGCCCAGGAAGATCACCTGCCAGTTCTTGGCGCGGCATGCATCGAGCAGCTTCTTCGCCTGCTCCACCGAGAGTTCGCGACTGTTATTCTCGTGGCCATCCGTCATGATGATAATGGCCACCTTGTCGTAGCCGCCTGCGTTGGCGAGGGCGACGATCTTGCCGGTGGCGTCATTCAGCGGGGTCATACCGCGAGGCGGGGCCTCGGTCGGATCGACTGCTTTCCAGGTTTGCGGCGTGATGCGGTCCCGCAGAATCTGGAAGTCCAGTTTCCCGCTTTCGCTATCAAAGACGGCCAGCGTCACGCCGGTATCCACTTTGTCTTCGGCCAGCTTCTTGACGTAGGTATTCACCGAGTTGATGGCCTCAGTCCACTGAGCTTCCATGGAGCCTGAGCGGTCGAGAAGGATGAAATCATGTTGCATTTTACTTTGCTCCTTTTGAGCGTTTGGTCGTGGTGACCGGAATGGTTTCCTTGATGTGCCGCAGCAACTCGAAGGTGAGTTGGCACAACATCAGGATGGTATGGGCATCCGGGCTGTAACCCCCAAGGCCCTGCCGGGTGGATATCTCCTTGTGCAGGATCAGTTCGTAGCGTTCGCAGTCCTCGCGTGACAGCACTAGGCCTTCTCCATCGGATGCTCGCGCTGCATGTCAATGGCGCGCTGGAACCAGCTTACGACGGTCTGCTGGTCGGTGAGATTATTATGATTCACAATATCCCAACGGGGATCATGACTGCCCTTTAATCCCTGTGGGACGGCGGCATGAAGCGCAAGAATATGTGGGTCGCATAATTCTAGGTTGTTGGCCCCAAGAATTCCTCTCACGGCATCCAAAGCACCCAGGGCACAGTGAGCATACCCACCCTCTTTACGAGGGGTTTTCCGAACATGCTTTGCGTAACCGCCCGGGCGCGCGATCAGGTCTCGCGCCTTCTCCAAATTCTCCACCACTCTCGTCACATCAACCATGATCTTCCTCCAGTTTCAGTAGTTGCTTGGCCAGCGACTGCACTTCGGCTTGTCGATGGTTCGGTACTCAAGACGCTGCATTAGAATACCTCTTATAGGTATGCCAGTTCATGCGGATGCAAACCAGATTTGCGGCCGCAAGGCCCAGATTGATGATGCCCAGCACCTCGGTGAATGCTCCCATATGCAGCGGGCCAAGGCAGAGATACGCCACATAAAAGCAGAAGGCTGCTACCAAAAAGTGCAGCACCATCAATACTATGGCCATGTTTCTAAGGGACACGACGAGCCTCCACGCTCGGTTGATGTGGCCCATCATGTGTCACTTGGAATGCAGTTGTCAAGCGCAAACCCAAACTGGGTTAATTGCTCTTATATGTCAGGGGCTTGACGGGAGGCTAAGGCTGAGGCACAAAAGGGAGCCCCCGCGAGGCGCAAACCTCCGGGGGCGTGATCGGTGGATATCTTGCTTGGGCAGCAGGGACCGATGGGTAGTAAATACCCTTCCTAGGTCCTCCACGCAAGCCCCAAGCCGCCAATCACACAGTCCAACAGACGGGCTGCGTGCCTCCGTGAACAGAGCGGGGAGCCAGCGAGGGACAAGCCTACCAGCACAAATAGGATGCCTTGAAACAGAGGCAGGTGATTCGGGCCGATGGTTGGACCCGATGAGCTACCGTCAGATGAAGCAGCGGAAGGACCGACAGGCTGACCCCGGCCCATAATCTCCGCTCAACCATGAAAGCCTGCGCGCCGTGGCTCCATCAGTCATGACCGGCTACTTCGGCCAGGGATGGTCGAAGTCTGCCCCGCCTTCCGTTCACCGCTCAGTCATGTACTATCTTATTCATGAACCAAGCCCTTCTCCTCGCAGCCGCAGCCAAGAAATACAGGGAACTGGCTGAGCGAGAGCAGTGTGAAGATGATCTCTACAAGTTCCTTCAGGCAGGCTGGAAGTACATTGACCCCGCCCCTTTTGTCGGCGGCTGGCATCTGGAGGCCATCGCAGAGCACCTGGAGGCGGTCACCAGGGGCCAGATCAAGCGGTTGCTGATCAACGTGCCGCCCCGCTCCTCCAAAAGCTCCCTGTGCTCTGTGGCATGGCCAGCCTGGACCTGGGCGCAGTCAGTGCAGGGTCCTTGCTCAGGCCCTCACGTCCAGTTCCTCAGCGCGTCCTATGCGCAGACCCTGGCATTGCGTGATTCGGTCAAGAACCGCCGCCTGATCGAATCGCCATGGTTCAAGAAAATCTGGGGCGAGCGATTCCAGATGACCTCGGACGTGAACACCAAGGGCCGATTCGAGAACAACAAGGGCGGGTACAGACTCGCAACGTCTGTAGACGGGGCCCTAACTGGGGAAGGCGGACAGGTCATTTTAGTGGATGACGCCCATAATGCCACCGAGATCGAATCAGACTTGGTGCGCGAATCCACCATCATGTGGTGGGACGAGGCCATGAGCACCCGCCTCAATGATCCGGCCACAGGTGCCTTTGTGGTGATCATGCAAAGGCTTCACCAGGAAGACTTAACGGGCCACATCAAGGACAAGGACCCCAACAACGACTGGACGTGGCTGATGCTGCCCATGGAGCACGACCGCTCCAGGCACTGCATCACCTACGCCAAGAATGAATACGGCGAGAAAGAACAACTCTGGGAGGACCCTCGCGAGGAGGAAGACGAGCTTCTGTGCCCCACCCGCTTTCCCCGCGAGCAGGTGGACCGCCTCAAGGCCCAGCTAGGCCCCTTCGCAGCGGCGGGCCAACTTCAGCAGAGCCCCACGCCCAGAGGCGGCGGTATCATCAAGGAGGAGTGGTGGCAGGACTGGGAGGAGGATTCCTACCCGGTATTTGAGTACCTCATTGCCTCTGTGGATACGGCCTACACCGAGAAAGAGGAAAACGATCCCAGCGCGCTGACCATCTGGGGCGTCTTTCGCGAATACCGCACCGGCAACATGAAGATCATGCTGGTCTGGGCCTGGGAGGGCAGATTCGAGCTACACGACCTCGTGGAGGAAATCCTAACCACTTGTACGGTCAGTCCTATTTCCAATACACGCCAGGAGAAGCACGCAGGCAGGCCACGCTTTCCGGTCCATCTTTTATTGGTGGAATCCAAGGCTTCGGGATTGTCGGTGGGGCAAGAACTCTACCGGCTCATTGCGGGCAATGCGCCCTTCAACATCCAATTCCCCAACCTCAATAAGGGCCGATACACCCAGGACAAGGTGGCCCGGCTTTATTCGGTCCAGCATATCTTTGCGGACAAGATGGTCTACGCCCCACTGGGTAGAACCTTTGTGGACAAGGTGATCGATCAGGTCTCGGCCTTCCCCAAGGTCTCCCACGACGACTTGGTGGATACGGTCTCCCAGGCGCTCAAGTACCTCCGAGACACCGGCATCTTGGTGCGTCGGGACGAGCAGGCACTAGATTTAGATAGGGAAATGGCTTACCGTCCCAAGCAATTACCATTGTACCCAACCGGCTAGGGCATGGGCCAAGGCGCACAGCACGAATTCGAGGTTGTGACTGACTACTGCATCCGATGCGGATGCTCCCGCATCGATGACGTTCAGGGCTTCCGGCATCACTGTGATGAGGTGGGGAATGTGGTGGGGATTTCGCATCTGGTCTTGCTGAAAAGGTGGAGGAAGCCACTCGATGAAATCTGCAAAGAACTCAGCGAGCATTCTAGCGCCGCCAAATCCGGCTAACATCGATATGTTACGCAAGATTGTGGAGGACCTTTCCCCGCAAGCCCTTCCCGAAGGCGCAGCCCTGTTCTGGAGCCCCGATGGTGGCTTTCAGCTTCATGTGCCGGAGCCCCCAGCAGGCGAGAGTATCCCGATGCCAGCCTACATTATGGGGCTCTGCTTTGTCCGCCTGACGACTGACCCGTATTTCAAGCAAGAAATGATGAACTGGGCCAACCGGAACCAGAATTAATGGACCACGCAATCACATTGGGTGATGTTCTGGTGGTTCTGGCCGTGTTTGTCGGCGTTCTGGGCGCGCTCGGTCTTCTGGTTCTTGTGATCAGCCTTACGAATCCATTCAGGAGCGGCCATTAATGGCGCGCAGGCCCTCCGCACTGAAGCTGGTCCAGCCGGAAAACGCCCTTCCGGGCCCCGCCAGCGTTGACGTGCCCCCGCAGGGGCCTGATTCGCCTGTTTCGGTCAAAGATGGCGTCCTTTCCATCGAACATCCGGACGGTGCGGTCACCATCGACTTCAATCCGGACCTCTCGAACCCAGACAAGAAGATTTCAGGCGACTTTTACGCCAATTTGGCGGGCGAAATAGACGAAGGGACGCTGGAAACCATCGCTGCTGATCTCCTGGAGGGCTTCGACCGCGATGTGCAGTCCCGCAAGGAGTGGCTGGACACCCGGGCACGCGGAATCCAGCTTTTGGGTCTCAAACTGAATGACCCTAAGTCTGCCCCGGTCGATGGAACGGCCTCAATGGAGGGCACGTCCCAGGTTACGCACCCCCTGCTGCTGGAATCCACCATCCGCTTCCAGGCCACCGCCCGTGGCGAGCTTTTGCCTGCCTCAGGGCCGGTCAAGGTGCGCAACGACGCGGTGCCGAACCCGAAGCCTGCCCCGCCGATGCCGCCCGTGGCCCTGCCGCCGCCGTCCCAGGAGAACAATCTGGGCATGGTGCCGGACGGCATGCCTGCTCCAGGCTCACCTGGGGCTGCACCTCCCGCACCGTCTCCAGGGCCGCCACAGGGCATGCCAGGGCCCGCAGGAGGCGCTCCTGGGGCTCCGCCGCTGCCTGCCCCGCCCCCGCCTCCTCCTGAGGATCAGCCGATCAGTGACGACGATCTGGCGGGTGCCCTCGAAAAGGATATGAACCACTACCTGACGGTGACGGCGAAGGAATACATCCCCGACACCGACAGAATGCTGTTCTACATCGGCTTTGGCGGTGACGGCTTCAAGAAGGTCTTTAATTGTCCCCTGAGGCAGCGCCCGGTCTCGGAGAGCGTAGACGCCGAGGACCTGATTGTATCCAACGCTGCGACTGCGCTGGCCAATTGTGGGCGCATCACGCATCGCATCCGGATGCGCAAATCCATCCTCAAGCGCATGCAGATTATCGGCGCGTACCGGGATGTGGAGCTTAATACCCCCTCCCCGCCGCAGCCGACCCCCGTAGACGTAAAGAAGGCTGAGATCGCAGGCGAGAATGTCAACGTCCAACGCCCCCAGGATCGCGACTACGAGATTCTGGAAATCTACTGCGAGCTTGATCTGGACGACTTCGCGCCCAAGCACCTCAGGAAAGAGGGCCTGCCGCTGCCCTATCGGGTGACCATCGAGAGGCAATCCAGGCAGGTACTCTCGGTTATCAGAAACTGGAACGAAGACGACAAACAGGCCCTGCCCAAGCAGTTCTTTGTGCAGTTTCCCTTTGTACGTGGCCTTGGCTTTTATGGCCTGGGCTTCATCCACATTCTGGGCAACACCACTATTGCGCTTACGGCTTTGTGGCGCGAAATCATCGATGCCGGAATGTTCGCCAACTTCCCGGGCTTCCTCTATCTCAAAGCGCTGGGCAGGCAGCTAACCAATCAATTCCGGGTGCCTCCTGGCGGCGGCGTGGGTCTCGATGGAGGTCCCGGCCAAGACATCCGCTCCATGGTGATGGCGCTCCCCTACAAGGAACCCGGCGCGGCCATCACATCCTTTACCTCGCACATCGAGGAGGTGGGCCAGCGTCTAGGCATGACCGGCCAGACGGAGGTGGGCGAGGGCAAGCAGGATGCTCCAGTTGGCACCACGCTGGCCCTGATCGAGCAGGCCACCAAGATCATGGACTCGGCCCACAAGCGGCTTCATGCCGCCCAGGCCGAAGAATTCCAGTTGCTCAAGGAGCGCTTCAAGGAAGACCCAGAAGCGCTGTGGCGGCACAACAAGCGCCCCACATTGCCCTGGAAAAAGGAGATGCTCTTAAGTGCCCTGGAGAACCATGATCTGGTTCCGGTGGCCGATCCGAACAATCCCACGTCGCTGCATCGTGTGGCCAAGGCGCAGGCCCTCCAGCAGCTTCAGCAGACCTATCCGAACCTCTACAATCCGCTGGCGATCAACCAGCGCATTCTGCGCACGGTGGATATCGACCCAGAGGGCCTCTTCAACGAGACGCCGACTCCGGATAAGCCAGACCCGAGACTGGTTGCGATCCAGGAGAAGGCTAAGGCATCGCAGATGCAGGCCCAGTTGGGTGCGATGCAGGCCCAGTTGCAGCAGACTGTAGAGACCATGAAGGTCCAGAATGCCCAGCAGGACCGCGAATCACGCGAGCGCATTGCTGCGGCCAAGCAGCGCCTGGAAGAAACCCGGCTGGTGATCGAGCAAATCAAAGACTCGGATCAGTGGAATATGGAAAACGCTCAGCGCATCCAGGAAATGTACCACAAGGAAATGGCGCAAGCGGCTGACCTGGAGAATGAGCGCCGCCGCATGGTCATGGATGGCGCGCAGAAGCACCAGGAGCTTCAGCAGCAGGGCGTGGAGAAGGCCGTTGAGATACATCACGATAACATTGCCGCCACGCATGAGCATGAGCGAGCTAAGCAGCAGCATTCTGCCGATATGGACATGGCCCAGCAAAAGCACGAGCAGGCCATGGAGCATCAGCGCCAGCTTCACGAACAAAAGCTGGAGCAAGCCAAAGCCCTTGCGGCTCAGGCAAAAGCAGCTAAACCTAGCAAACCCACAAAGGGGAAAAGCTAATGGCCCAAACCAAAGAGCTTACCAAAGGTCTTGTTGACGAGACGGCAGCCACACCTGCCCAGGAACAGAAGCCACAGGCCTATTGTGATCGACAGGGCCCCGGCTACGACAACGATGTCTCGCTCAAAAGCTGGCTCCGCAATGGGGATGCTACGACCAAGCCCGGCTTCGATCACACAGGCAAAGGCACGAAGGAGAAGGTCTGATGGCCCATCCTTATGCCGATAAGATTCCAGGCCGGGCTAAAGCGCAGGCAATGTGTAAAGCTGACGGTGGTATGGTCGTAGCCACTCAGGCTCCTGTGAATGAGCAATTCCCCGGAGCCTCTACAGACAATCCCATCGATCAGTCTCGAACGCGGCACTTCCAGCGCCAGCGCAAAGACTATTCGTCTGAACCGAAGGTGGGCTAGATGGCGCACCCCTTCAAAAGCACAGCCAAGAGCGGTTCACGCGGCAAGTTCAAGGCGCTGACCGGCAAGAAGAGCCGTGCTGAAGGGGATGTGGACGGCTCACATCTTCAGCCAGCCCACAAGCGAATGGCCGACATGGGCATGGTCAAGGGCGATAAGTCGATGCCCAGGATCGATAAACGGGCCCGTGGTGGCCGCACCAAGTCGAAAATCAACATCAACATCATATCTATGCCTCATGGCGCTGAGCAGGGGGGTCCTCCTCCACTACCCTCCGCTCCGCCGATGGGGGCAGCCCCCGCCCCGGGTCCTCTCCCGTTCTCGGGCGCGGGGGCACCTCCCATGCCTATGCGCAAGCGTGGCGGTCTGGTCAAGATGACGGGCGGCGCTGAAGGCGGCTTAGGCAGGCTCCAAAAAGCTCGCAACGCAAAGAAGATGCGCGGTGGCTAATCATCCGTATCTGCGCAAGGTCCAGGCCAAGCTCGAAAAGGTCCGCCAAGAGCAGACCGCTCGCATGATGGACGGCCAGTGCAGCGACTACGCCACCTACCGTGAATACGTCGGTATGGACCGTGCTATAGGCATGGCCATTCTGATGTGCGACGATATTGAAAACGAGGAGAAGCAATAGATGCCGGTGGCATTTGCCAAGAAGACCGAGGTTATCTCTCAGGCCGAAGACCCTGCTGAAGCCATTCGCAAGGCCATCGGAAACACCAAGGATTTTCAAACCTTGGGCGATTTGGTTCTGGTTGGCACGTATATTCAGCCAGAACAGCGCAAAAGCGGGCTTTACCTCCCCAAGGAGGCAGTTCGAGAGGACGAATACCAGGGCGTGGTCGGACTGATCATCCAGATGGGGCCTGACGCTGAAGCGCACGCCAAAGAGATCAATGGCCCCATTGTGGGCGACTGGGTTGTCTATTCGGTCAATAATGGATGGTCGATGCACCTGCGGGATACCGCGTGCCGACTGGTGCCCTACGACAAGCTCCGCATGCAAATTTCCAGCCCAAGGCTAATTTACAATGCCTAAACTCAGAGCCGTTCGCACCAAGGAAGAAGCTGAGCTTGTGCCCCCGACCGAGTCGGTGGCCATCGATCTTTCGCCCGCCCCCATTCCTGCGGAGAAAGAGCCCGATATCCAGGTTGCGCCCAAGCAGCCCGAGCAAGTCACTGAGCCCCCGGCCGAAGACAGCATCAAGCTCCTCAAGGAGCAGCTTGAGCAATCCAAGAACGCCGAGAAGGCCGCCCAAGACGCACTGATTGCGGCCCAGCAGCGCGAGCAATCGCTGGCGCGGGAGCGTGATGAAAGTCGCGCCCACGGCACGACTCTCAAGCAGGAGGCTGACGAGGCCAAGTATACGGCCGTGGTGAATGCCCTGGGCGGAGCCATCGCAGAAGCAGAGGCTGCCCAGCAGGCCTGGGAGGCTGCTGACATCGCGGCCGACTCCAAGAGCAAGGCAGAGGCCCAGCGCAGGCTTACGCGCGCCGAAGCCAATGTGGCGCGCTTTGAGGACGCCAAAGACAACATGGAGGCCCGCCGCGAGCAGGCCAAACGTGAGCCCCCGCCGCGTCCACAGGCCCCGTCCGATCCGGTCGAGGCTGCACTGGCCACAATGCCAACGCTACCCTCGAACGCCCAGACATGGCTGCGGTCTCATCCAGAATACCTGACGGATGTGCCCAAGAACGCCAAGCTCCAGGCGCTGCACTGGGAGGTGGTCCGGGCAGGCCATCCACAATTCTCACAGGGCTACTTCCAGGACCTGGAAGAGCGCCTGGGGTTGCGCCAGAAGGCCCAGCCCACGCAAGAAGACATTGAAGTCGAGGAGCCACCCGCTCCACAGCCAAGGAGAACCTCTGTGCCCTCAGCCCCGCCGTCTCGCGATGTCCCGTCTGGCGGGACAGGCCAGCGCAGCAAGACCCGTGTCGAGCTTACCCCGGAAGAGCGCGAGATCGCGCGCCTCAGCGGGGTAGACGAAGTAACTTACGCCAGAGGCAAGCTCGAACTAGAACGCCGCAAATCCAACGGCCTGTATCAGGAAAGAAACTAATCATGGCTTGGCCCAAAGGAAAACCGCGTGGTAAGACTGCTCCTTCGGTTGCTGACCTTGCAGGTGCTCCAGCCACCCCAGTGGAACGCGCGCCCCTCAAGGCTCGCCCCACTGGGGTGAACCGCTTCAAACTCAAGGCGGGCGCGAATTGGGAATCGACCGATGATAGTCTCCCGGACGGCATCGACCGCTATCACATCGACAAGGAAGAGATTCCAGAAGGCTTCGACCTTCAGTGGGTGACGGTCAGCGTCCTGGGCCAGGACATGCCGCGCGAGCGTGCAGCCTTCGAGCGTAAGGGCTGGACGCCTGTCCATCAGGAAGACTTCGACGGCACCTTTAATGGCCGCTGGATGCCTCGCGATGCGGATGGCGAGATCAATGAGGGCGGTCAGGTGCTGATGGCACGCCCGCTTGAGATCAGCCTGAAGGCCCGCAAGCGCGATCAGCAAATGGCCCGCGATCAGATTCGCGTCAAAGAGCAGGCGCTGTATTCGGGTGATCTGCCCATCTCGGGCGCGGATCACGTCTCGGCGCGTAAATTCAATTCGATCAATCGCAGCGTTGAGAGGATTGCGGTTCCCTCGGATGATTGATTCCTATTCTGCTGCGAGGGCCGCAGGCGCTAAGAAGTATTTTACTGGGAAGCCCTGTAAATACGGTCACCTCGCAGAGCGGCTTGCTTCGACTGGCTCCTGTACACGATGCAATGAGATTAATAATCTATTGTGGGATGCTGCGCACAGGCAGCAGCGAAGCGAAGCTGCAAAATCTCGTCGTCAAGAGAATCCGGAAAAACAACGGGAGGCTGTGCGCAGACATTACATTTCCAATAAAGAAAAAAGGCTCGCATTTGCGAGGCGGTATGCTGAAAAACACAGAATATTAATTGCAGAAAAACGAAGGCTTCCAGCCAGCAGGGTCAGGGACCGGGAGCGGTTGAGGAAATGGAGAAAAGATAATCCAGAAAGTGTAAAAATGAGCACTAGCCGCCGCAGAGCGGTAATTGGCAATCATAGTCGCGCAGACATATCAGAGATACTAGGATGGCAGAGAAATAAATGCGCGTATTGTCGTGTGAGTCTGCGGAAAGGTTTTCACCTGGATCATATTTTGCCTATCGCTAAAGGCGGATCGAACTTTAGAGCCAATCTTCAGGCCCTATGCCCAGACTGTAATCTGCGGAAAAATGCCAAACACCCTATTGAATTTGCCCAAAATATTGGATTGCTGCTCTAGAGAGCTATTGACGCCATACCGCCAATAGCCTTATAGGTAATTGATACACCCAGATAATGGGTGTGAGCGCGCCGCTCAAAATCCAAACATCACACGCCGTGGTGGTTCCGGTAGACGCCCAATCATGGGCTCTACGAGAGAGGAGCCCTGCACCATGGCTAATACGAATAACGCATTTGGTTTCCGCTCGTTTGGCCATCAGGATGGCTCCGCCCCGACGATGGGGCTTCAGCGCTATTTCATCAATTCCAGCGACACCAACCTGTACTTCACGGGTGATCCGGTGGCGCTCTCGTCCGCTGTTGGCGGCGGCAACATCCAACCCTATAGCGGTAGCTCGCTCTCGGTCATCTGCCTTGGCATCTTCGCAGGCTGCGAATACTACAACACCAACGTCCAGAAACAGGTCTGGTCGCCATACTTCCCGGGCAACGTCGGCTCTTCGAGCCCTTGCACCGCCTACGTCATCACCGATCCGGAAATGCAGTTTCTGGTCCAGGCCTCATCGGGCCCGGTGACCTCCAGCTATATCGGCTACAACCTCAACATCATCTCGGCCGTTTCCTCGTTGGGCAACACCACCAACGGTATCTCCAACGTCACCATCAACTCGTCGGCGGGCACGCTCGGTGGCTCCTCGCAGCCCTTCCGCGTGATCGACGTTTATTCGAACTTCGCACCTCCGGGCGCTCCGGGTGCTGATGTCACGACTGCTTTCAACTGGGTTGTTGTCGCGCCGAATAACTGGGCTCGCCGGACCCTCACGGCCGTCAGCACCTAATCATGACAACCGCCCTCGCCAATAACGTATTTCTTGGTCTTGCGCTTCCTGGGAAGCGCAGCCAGGATTTCGGCTGGCGATTTGCCTTGGCTTCCAAGAGCCAAGATTATTGCGATGGTTTCTTCGGTAATAATGGCGCTAAATTCGGAACCGTCATCGATGTGTCGCCACGAACGACCAGTGACGATACTGTTGACTGTGCCGTAGGCGAGTCCAAGGGACTTGGCCACCGCGACTTGCTGCTCGCCTTCCGTAACGCGGCGTTTAATCTCCCTTACTTCATCTTCCGAAAGCTTTTTTCGCCAGCGGCCAGCGTGCACAGAATCACGGATGTTTTGTCTGTGCGAAAGCCATTCGAGGTTGCTGGCCGCGTTGTTCATCGGATCATGATCAATGTGGCTGGCGTCAGAAAGGTTTTCCGGGTTGGGAACGAAAGCAATCGCAACCAGTCGATGGACCAGGAATTGGCGCTCATTTCCATTCTTGGAAAGGACGACACACAGTCGGCCGCCTTGTCGGCCCCCGGCAAAGTTGGTGCTCGGCTTCAGAACGTGGCCATTCCGGCGAATGCTCCGACCCCGGCCGTCCGTCACAATACGCTCGATGCTTCTTACACGGCCAAGGTCGCTAACTTCATACAGGCCTTCGTAGCCAACCACTGCACGCCATTCCTCAAGAAACATTCTTATTCTCCATTCATGGAACCTAACAGGGTTTATGTAATGGATGCTAATAAGCTTGTCAATGGTCACCACAAATTCCTCTCAGGCGACTATGATACTGCAAAAAATGCAGTTAAATCAGCGCCTTATTTGGGAGTACTATAATGCCCGTAGCTCTTTCGCAAATCCGCGATTTGCTGCTCCCAGGCCTCTGGGGAATAAGCGGTAAGTATCCTATGATTGAGAGGCAGTGGCCAAAAGTTTTTCGGCAAACCGAATCCAACATGGCGCTCGAACGTCGCGCGGCCATGAGGTATCTCGGCTACGCGCAGCTTAAGCAGGAAGGCGCTCCGACTTCCTTCGATAACGCGGCTGGCCAGCGCTACATCTACAATGCAGAGCACTTTGAAATTGCTCTCGGCTATGCCATCACCCGTAAGGCCATCGACGACAACCTCTATAAGTCAGAGTTTGGTCCCAATAACGACGGCCTGATGGAGAGCTTCAAGGAGACGGAGGAGCTTTACGCTGCCAACGTCTTCAATCAGGGCTCGACTTATAATCCGGCTATCGGCGGCGACGGCGTGGCGCTCTTTAGCACCTCGCATCCGACTGATGCGGCCACCATCTCCAACATCGCATCTCCGGCCGTGGGTCTGAACGAGACCTCACTGCTCAATGCGCTCATCACCATCCGCACCACTTGGCTTGATAACGCGGGCCTCAAGATTCACGCCCGTGGCCGCAAGGCTGTGGTGCCTCCGAATCTGGAGCCGATTGCGCTGCGACTGTTCCGCAGCGAGTTGCGCCCCGGCACGGCCAACAACGATGTGAACGCCATTCTGGGCATGAACGAATCCCTCAAGGAGGGATTCCTGACATGGGACTATCTCACGTCGTCCTTTGGTTGGTTCGTTCTTACCAATCATGAAGGCCTGATCTTCTTCAACCGCAAGCCGTATGAGACGGATATGTCGGTTGAGTTTACGACTGACAATCTTCTGGTGAAGGGCTATCAGCGATACGTGCCGACCTACTATGATTGGCGCGCGGCCTGGGCTTCTTACGCCACGTCGTAATAGGAATAGCGGCTGGAGACCAATAGATGACGATTAGTGCATGGACTGGCCCAGTAGTCAGCTTTGGTACTGTCCTTAATTCCACCAATGGCCTGACGGGCACGAGTGCGGATAACAATCCGCAGAATGGCCCGTCCATGTTCGCTAATGGCGGGGCGCTTCTCGATCCGCGTGCTGCCTACCAGTATTTCCCTGGCGCGGGCATCTCGACGCCGGTCTATGGGTTTATGTACGGCGATGCGACGGTGGACTATGCTCCGTCTTCGGCCTCGTCCAATGCCTTTGCGGTTAGCTCTGCAACCCAGCCCGGCGCTAGCTCTGCGATCACGCTCACGCCCTCGGCGGCCAAGGGCACATTTCTCACCACCATTGTGGCTCCTGAGAATGGCCAGACTGTTTCCGTTATCGCCATCGACTCGACGGCCGCATTCCTGAGCTTTGGTTCAGACGCCAACGTGCGCGTTTGGAACCCGACCGCAGGCACGGGCCGCTGTATCTCCATCACCACGTCTTCGTCTGGTGACCAAGGAAGCTGGACTATCGCTGGCCGCGATATGTACGGCTATAAGATGACTGAAGTGATCGCCACGTCGAGCGTCACCTTCACCACCCAGAAGGCCTTCAAGTATCTGAATGCCAATGGCGCGATTACGGCCTCTTCGGTTGTCACCAGCACGGGTGTTAGCGTCGGTCTATCCGATACCTATGGCATGCCATTCCGTGTGAACCATGCAGGTGTTGTGAACCTCCTTCTGGCGATGTCGTCTGGAGCGGGCGGCGGCTTGCTCCTGACAACGGTAGCCCCGACTTCTGGTAACCTCGTCTTCGGCTCGACTGCTCTCACGGCCACTGCGACAACTGCCGATCCGCGCGGCACCTGGGCCTCTTCGCTGGCGTCCGGTAGCTCGAATCGCATGCAAATCCAGGTGACGCCGACTGCGGCGGCCCTGGCCTCGATGACCAGCAGCAACATGCAGCCGTTGTTCGGCTATCCACAATTCTCTTCGGTCTAAGGAGCACCTAGACAATGGCCAATCGTCACAAGATGGCTCGCAAGAGCGGTGGCAAGGTTTACTACGATGGCGGGTCTTCCAAGGTCGCCAAGGAAGCCAGCGAGCGCAAAGACGGTGGCTCGGTCAAGCGCGCCGAAGGCGGCAAGGTCCCAGCCAAGGCAGCGGGCGGCCGTCTGGACAAGCGTGCTCGCGGCGGACGCACAGGCGCGGACAAGAGTCCATTCTCTTCGGCGGCCCTCAAAAAGGGGTAACAGCGTTCGCGAGCGGGGGCTGGATCGCGGGCGCGGTGAAGCACAAGGGAGCCCTCAGGCAGGCCGCGCATCGTGCCGGAGAGAGCACGCACGAGTTTGCAGAGACTCACAAGAATGCTCCAGGGACTCTAGGACGCAGAGCTAGATTGGCCCTCACTCTCTCAAAGCTGAGGAACCGCTGATCCCATGAGCTTCCCCTACCTTCAGCGCAGCATCGCGGTCGGCACATCCTCCACAAACGCCTATGCGGCCAACCAAACCATTGGGGGGCTGAATCAGATTCAGAACGTGCCATCCGGCATGTTCATCCAGGCTGTAACCATCACCACGAAGTCGTGCAACACCGGCCAGATGGACTTCCTGCCGTTCAATTCCTCGATGCCCAATACGACCTTTAGCGATCACAGTTCGATTGCGATTTCATCACAGGATGTTGGTTCGGTGATGTCGCCCATCCACATTACCGACTGGACTGCGCTGGGCACGCCATATGTGGGGACAGCCAATGGGCTGGCCTATGTCTATCAGGTGCCATCCAATGCACCGCCATCCCTCTATTTTGCGCTGGTGACACGCGGCACGCCTACCCTTGCTTCTTCAGCCGACGTGCAGGTGACTGTCACCTTTGTGAGCTAGCCTCACATGCGCGGGATCATGTTTCCCCCACTTCAGGGTTTCGGATATCTGCCACAACTGGCGAGGAGCGGGATTCCTAATTGGGTTGTGGCCCGGTATGGTAGCGTCGGCATTCCGAATATTGCCGCCGATTTTGTAAATGATCGATACTGGGTCAGCGGGATAGGCTCTGTAAGTCTTACACAGCTTTTATCGGTCACGAGAGCCTCTCCAGAGACCGCGACTGATTCCTCCGGCAACGTGTTCTCGTTCGCGAACAATGTGGCCGCGCGCACGAACCTGGGCCTCGGCGTCTGGGAGGGCCGCACCAACAGCGTCCCCACGTCGGACATGACGGGGGCGGTGGCGATCGACAACGCGCTGACGAACGGGTTCTTCAACAGCCCGAGCGGCGCGGGTAGCGGGTGGACGCCCTTCGTGGGCGGAAGCGGGTCAGTCACGTTCACGACCGGGCAGGTCAGCATCGTCGGTGACGGCACCAACAACTCAGGAATTGATCAGCAGTTCACCACCGTCAACGGTCAAGTCTACGAGCTGAATTACACGCTCGCTCCGGGCTCGATGAATGTGTCGGTCGGGACCACTCAGGGCGGAACGCAGTACGGCACACCAGGCACCTCGACCGGACAAAATATTTTCAGGTTCACGGCCACCGGAACGACGGCTTGGCTCCGGTTCTATCGAAGCGTCAACGCCGTCAACGCGGCCATCAGCGCCGTCAGCGTCCAGGCCGAGCTTGTCACCAACGGCGACTTCGCGTCGAACCCGATCAACGCATCGCAGAACACCACGTCGAACGGCTGGCAGTGGAATGCTGGCGGCACGTCTGCGCCGACCTATAACAGCGGCGCTCAGAACGTCACCTTGACCAGTGATGCTGGTGGCGATGCGGTCAACTTCAACACTATCCTCTTTGCGACGGTCGTGGGGGTGACATACACGATCCATCTTGACGCGACGCTTAGCGGCGGCGCATTCACAATGCGCGCCGGGACGTCCATTGGCGGCAATCAGCTTTTGAACTCGACCGGTAATACATCGGGGACGAACAAGCAGTTTCAGTTCACTGCGACCACGACGACTTCCGGCATTAGCATTGTCTTTGGCGCCGCGTCACAGACGATGCTGATCGACAACGTGTCCGTGCAGAGCGCGGGCAAGCTGCCGAACAACTGGACGAGTTTCCCGGTCCCTGGAACGATCAGGACTGTTGTCGGGGTGGGGACGGACAGCGGCTTTACAACAATCGATGTTCGTGACAGCGGCACGCCGACCGCAAGTTCTCAGGCGCTCATGGGCGTTGCCTCTAACGGTTCTATCGCCATGAGTGTCGGTCAAGTTTGGACCCTCAGCGGCTATGAAAGATTGGTGGGTGGCTCTTACACTAACGTCACATCGCCAGTGTTTTCGGCTCAAGCGCAGAACAGCGGCGGAACGTTCACCGAGTCGTTCATTACCACCAATGCGGTAGCGACATCTGCGGCCTTGGGGACGCAGAGATTTAGCGCCACAAACGCTCTGGCCGTCATAACGTCCGCATTCAATCGCGGGCCATTCTACGCCTATAACACTACGAACGGCAGCGCGATTGACATAACGCTTCGTCTTGCTGCCCCGCAGCTTGAACTCAACCCCTCGACCCAGGCGCTGACCGCGCCGACGACGGCGGGCGGCTCGCCGGGCACGCCGGGCACGTTACCGACGACGAGCGGCAACTCGTGGTCGGACAACTACGTTGCGGCGGGCATCCCCACACGCACGCTCGCGTTCGCGACGCACGGCGGTCAGAGCGTGATGGATGCAACCTATTCCGGGGCGGTGACGAACCCGCCCGGGCTATTCGTGCTGCCGAACCCTGACGGCTTCACCGGACCGGCCGTAAGCCCCGGTGAGCAGGTCGTTGCCAGCGTCTATTATCAGACCGTCACTGACGACGCGCACATAACGTCCGTGGCGCTCGAAATGCTGTTCTTGAACGGCAGCAATGTGCAGCAGGGCAGCACCGCCAGCGTCTCGATCAATAAGGCGACCGGGTCCGTGACGCAGTACAGCGTGAGCGCGACGGCCCCAGCCAACACGACCAAAGCGATCATTCGCCTCAACCATGCGACGGCGGCAGGTTCCTATACGCTGGCCTACGAAGCCTACATCGGCCCGTGGTCCCTCACTCCCAATCGCGGCATGGCGACGCCGTGGATCAGCACCACGAGCGGCGCGGTGGCGAGGGTTGTGGATGTGATTAGTGTCAATTCAACTTTTGTTCCTCAATTTGGTGCCAGCAACACCGGCTATTATGCAGGAACACCTGCCTCGCCAATCGCATATTCTAATTTCCAGGCCGGACTGGAGCTTGACGACAACTCACTGAACAATCGTACTTCGGTTTCCCGCGCAGCCAGTTCTGGGCAACCGTTTGCAGTCTATCGTTCTGCTGGGAGCGTGGTTTTTAACACGACTGTGACGGGCGGCCCCTGGGCACAAAATGTTGCCGGTAAGACCGCGTTTGCTTACGCAGTTTCTGACCAAGCAGCATCGTTTAACGGTAATTCAGTCACAACGAACAATTCGGCTTTGGTGATTTCTGGGTTGAACACTATTCATGTGGGAACCGACACAGGTGCCTCTCCTTGGAATGGTCCTATTACCGAGTTCGCTGTCTGGGCCACTAGGCGGTTAGCGAACAGCGCTCTACAGGTTCTTACCACATGATAGACCTTCACCCGGCCCCGATATTGGCTGCCTATCAATCAGCCCCGTCAAACTATGATTATCCCTATGCTGGAATGGTGATCGAGTTCACAGACACGGCTGAGAATGTTGAGCATCATTGCGGGAAGAATGCGGGAGCCTGCACGCTGATACTGCCGAATTTCAGAGGAGATAAGTGTTATATCCTGTTGCCGTTCGTGGGCCGTGGCGGGGTATCCCTCGCCACCCAGGAATTGCTTCGCCATCACGAGGTGGCCCACTGTAATGGGTGGAGGCATTGAGTGGCTGTCAATTATAGCCAGACTGCAATCAACGACCGGCTTTTGGGGGTTATTGCGGCCATTGATGGGGGCGCGACCAACGGGAGCCTGTTACTGATGGCGGGCTCCATATTGGTATCCACAATTCAATTGGCTAGACCTTGCGGGACTGTGAACGGCGGGGTACTAACCTTTGCGGGTACTCCGCTCCTGGACCCCTCGGCCGCAGCGACTGGAAACGTGGATAGCGCCATCATTCAAGACGGGAATGGTTCCACCATGGTCTCCGGCCTGACCGTGGGCATCCCCCTTTCAGCCAGCGTCGATATCGTCATCAGCAACGGCCTGAACAGCACCCTGGTTACGGCAGGCCAGACCGTCGAGCTTCTTGCAGCACAAATAACGGGATCGTAATGGCAAAACTGACCGAAACCTTTAATGATCGCGCTCGTGCCAATGGTGGCATGATCCACATTGAGCCGCCGCATGAACCCCTGACCAATGAACCGTACCCCCCGCTTGTATCGGTTACAGCCGGGCTGATAACTCCCCAGCCAGTTCCGGAAGCCAAGCCACAAGAGCTTAAGGTGGCGCTGATCGGGACTGCGCCCTCCTCGCGGCTCCTGGCCCCCTTCAACGACAACTCCTGGCAAATCTGGGCCTGCTCGCCGGGCAACATGAACACCATCCCCAGGTGGGATGTCTGGTTCGAGCTTCACGGCAATCTGCTCTGGGAAGAGAACAAGGGCTATGGCGAGCCTTATATCAACTGGCTCAAAACCCATAGAACGCCGGTCTATATGCAAGACCAGCGTTATTGTCCCAATGCCTCGACCTTTCCCATGAAGGAGATGGTCCAGGAGTTCGGTAGGGACTTCTTCACGTCAAGCTTTGCCTGGATGATGGCCTTCGCCATCCACAAAGGGGCCAAGGAGATCGCCATGTATGGCATCGATATGGCGTCCCGTGACGAATACATCCTTCAGCGGCCCGGCTTCTACTTCTTCCGGCACCTCGCCCAGCAGCGCGGCATTAAGGTGTCAGCGCCTCATGAATCTGATATTATGCAGTCGCCTGGGCTTTATGGTTATTCGGACGTGACCCCGATGGGCCGTAAAATCCTGGCGCGCGAGCAAGAGATCAACAAGAGGCGGGACGGCATGCGGGCCGAGCTTCAGCGTCTTCAGCAGAACCTGACCTATCTCGATGGTGCCTCGGAAGACATCGACTATTTTAAGAGTATCTGGATGGGCCAAGGGTCCGCCGTGCCCGAAGGGGGGCTAAACAATGGCTAACTTTGCTGTCGCCAATTCGACCACTGCTGGCCTTGGTAGCTCGCAGGCTCCGCTCACCACCACCTACAAGACCATCTGCTGCATTGCAGCCTCCTCGCAGGCCAATACGACGGGCGGCTCGATGCTCCGTCGAGGCAAGCTCTACGACATCCTGGTAGGCACCAACGGTACGCCAGCCGATAACTATGTGGAGTACCGGGTTTCTCGTGCCACGGTCTCGACCTCCTCGGGAGCCTGGGCAGGCGCGCTTTCCAGCGTCTCCAGCGGCATCACCCTGGATCAGGCTGATATCTCGGCGGCGGGCCTCATCGCAGTCAACAGTTCCGCTGAGACCCAGGTCACGCTCACCAGCGTGGGTGATCTTTGGTATGTGGGTGTTAACCAGCGCGCCTCCTATCGCTGGGTTGCGGCCCCTGGCTCTGAGTTTGTCTACCCTGCCACCTCCAGCAACGGTCTGGTGCTTCAGGCGCGCTCGGGTGGCTATACCGGCACGGTGACTGGCACCATTCTCTTCACTGAGCAGTAATGCGCAAGCCGCAGGGATACGCTGTCATTGTTACGCCTGAGGATGCTCAGGTTAACTTTGATGGTCTTCGCTGTGAGAATATCCAGGCAGGTTCTTTCGAGGTAGAAACAGTTTCTTGCGGCCATTGTGGACGGGTGATCCATGTGCGCCCCAGAATGGACCCGGCTGACATGGGTGGCCTCTGCAAGCAGTGCTACCGCTTCGAATGTCCATCATGCGTAGGGAAAGGCTGCTCTCCCCTGGAGAAAAAGCTGGAGGCCATGGAGAAGAAGCAGGTGGCGCTGCGATCTTATGGCCTGGACTAAGAGGATGGCGTGGAAGACGCAGGCACGAGAGAGATTTACCAGCACAGCGCGCCTCTCTCGTATGTAACGCAGAGAGTTCCTCTCTTTATCACGACTTCGACTGCTAACCTCAACGCCAATAATGCAGGATTTGCAGGCTTTAATGTCAGGCAAGGCGTGCCTGCTTCGTCTTTTGCTACAAACGGCACTCCGATACGCTTAACACTGACGCCCCCATCTGCGGGGACTTCCACTGTTATTGGAGGATTATGGGTTGGAACGACGACCTCATTCCCGGACTTTTCAGCAGCCCCCACTCAGGTTCTTTTTTCCGGAAGCTCCACGGTAACCCTGACAGCAGGTGGCGCTGTTGTGGTGTCCGATTCAATCGGAATTACCTTGCAGTCGTCTCTGCAATTTATGGCATCCTTCGCCATAACCTCTGGTGATATCCGGTTTAACACTGGCGGCCAGTCAAGTTGGACGAATTATTTCCATTCTTTGGCTTCTAGCCAATCCAGCAACACCCTCAATCCAGGCTCCGGAACCATTCAGAATAACTCTGCCGGTATTATCAGCCTTATCCAAGCGATGGGTTGATAATGGCCAGGATTATATTTCCGACCATTACGCAACCGCCGCTTGGCACTTTCCCGGCAATTGCTCAGTTTGAGGCATCATGGCATCAGCCATGGTCTGAGCCGGTCAGGACAAAACCTCGTCTTCAAACCGGACTTCAGCAGGCATTCTTTCCACCGGGCCAGATCGTCCCAACCGATATTGCTTGGTACGCCCCATTCACCAATCCGGTCAGGACTAAGCCCAGGCTCCCACCGAGCGAAAATCCATTCTTCTTCTTTGAGCCAGAGCCTCCCGTCTTTGAGCAGATGGCTTGGTATCAATGGCTGTCGGAGCCCAAGCGCTTCAAGAAGGGACTATCCCCGGAGCTTCAGCACTACTTCGAGGGGCCACCCAGATTACTGCCGACCCCTACTGTCTTCGTGACCATGAATGCGACTGAGATTAATACGGACGTGTTCCTGGGTGCTATCAATGTGTATACTCCCAGCGGCATAACAACTTCAGGGGCGGGTGCTAGGGTTTCTATTATGGAAGTCCAGGTTGGAGGAGACCCGATCAGCATCCGGGAGACCTAATGACGGTCTTTAATAGCGGGCCAATCAACATTGAGGCAGGCAACAGCGCGGCCTTTACCGTGGAGTTTCTGGACTCGTCCGGGAACATCACGGTGCCATCCGGAGGCTCCCTGGCGGTAACCTATCTCAATGCAAGCAATTCCAGCCAGACCGATACAGTGACCCTGGCGGGCAATGGCTCGTTCTTCACCGGAACTTGGTCCTCAACCTCAGCGGCGTTGGGCACAGCAACCTGGGTGGCCACAATAACCGGCAGCACCATCACGCAGTCTGCTGGGCAAGTGCGGATCATCCAAAGGCAGAGCACATACTGATGGGCCTCTTTCCCACCACACAAGTCTATAGCGGAAGTTATGACTTCGCGCCCTCTGGCGGTGAGATTGTCGTGGCCGCCTTCCAGCGCATCCAGGTGCGACCAACAGAGCTTACGCCCTCGCATCTCCAGCAGGCCACGGTGGAGCTAAACCTGCTCCAAGCCCGCCTATCTGGGCTTCAGCCCAATTTATGGACGGTGGACCTTCAGGCTCTTCCCTTGGTGCAAGGCCAGAACACCTATTCGCTCCCGGCTGAGACTGCGGTGATTACTGATGCGTATATCCGCACCGGCTCCGGAACCGCAGTTAACGACCGGATTATCTTCGGCATCAGCCGCACTGAGTATGCATCTATCTCCAATAAACTCACTCAGGCCTTTCCCAACCAGTTCTGGTTTGACCGGCTGATCTCACCCACAATCACATTCTATCCCACGCCAGACGGCAATGGGCCTTATACCTGCTACTACTATCGTGTTCGGCTTCTTCAGGATGCGAAGATGCCGAATGGACTGAACGTCGAGATACCGGCCTTGTGGCTTGATGCGGTGGTCTCTGGCCTCGCGCACAGGCTGGCGCGTGTCTATGCGCCGCAACTTGAAGACAAGCGCAAGATGGATGCTGATGAGGCCTGGGCTCTGGCATCCAAGCAGGACGTGGAAGATGTGCCGATGCACATCACTCCAGGCATGAGTGGATACTTTCGGTGAGCTTTCGCCCGCACGGTCGCGCCAGTATCAGCCCGACCAATCCCAGAGCTCTGGGTATCTGCGACCGTTGCGACGCGCGTTACAATCACGATCAGCTAAACTGGCAGTTTGCCTGGGGTGGTCCCCGTATCTACAATACAAGGATTCTGGTCTGCCAAAGCTGTCTGGATAAGTTGCAGGAAAATGGATTACGTACCATTGTTCTACCCCCCGATCCAATTCCTATCGATAATGCGCGGCCAGAAGCTGACGTACAGGATACCAATCCGCTCTCAGGGCTTGGCATGAGCGCCAATCTGTTCATGCCGCAGTATGGCTCCTTTATAGGCAACCTAACCGGAGGCGGTGGTCTTAATGCTGCCTTCGATGCCAACTCGGCCAAGCCATCGTGGCAATCGGCCAGCAATATGGTCTCCAATTCCAGCTATAACAATTATGTCGGTATGAACTGGGCTGGCCGCGTTGATAACCTCAACATGCCATCGAGCCTCAAGCCGCCTGTCATTAGACACTCTCTGGTTGGCTTCTCGATCACGGCACCAAATGATCGTTCGTTCTTAGGGAACGGGCCTACGTCCTTTGTGGTCCAGGGCTCCCCCACGAATACGGCTCTCTATGGAGCGTGGACCACAATCTCAAGCGGCACGACTTCGGGCACGCCGGGTGAGACCATCGGCGGAGAATGTACAGGCTCTCTCTATCAATTCCATCGCGTGGCCTTTCTGGGCGATCAACTCAGTCCAGTTTCGATAGCCCAGGCCGCATTTAACGTCGCGCAAATCGGCCATATCGTTACGGCGGGGTCTTCGTGATTAGTCACTCCGAACTTTGTAGGAAGCTTTCATACGATCCAATTACGGGATCGTTTAAGTGGCTTATTCGCCCTCGGCAAAGAGTTGTGGTGGCGGAGAAGGCTGGTTGTATTAATCCATATGGGTACAGACAAATCTGTCTGAATCAAAAACTTTACAAGGCCCACCGACTTGCATGGTTCTATATGTATAAAGTGTGGCCGCCATCTGCCATTGATCACATCAATGGGGATAGAGATGATAATCGAATAGAAAACCTCAGATTGGCTAATTCGCAACAAAATCAAGCCAATTCTAAAGTCAGAACGAATAATAAATCTGGTTTTAAGGGAGCCTCGCTACACAGTCTAAGTGGTCTCTATATGTCGAGAATTATGGTTGATGGAAAGACCAAGCTTCTTGGGTATTTCAAAACACCAGAAGAAGCTAACGTGGCTTATACGAAGGCTGCCAAAGAAGCCTTCGGTGAATTCTCGAATGGAGGATAATCGTGTCCTCGCTCAATTATACCACTTACGTTCAACAGATAGCTAATCTACTCGTGGTGGCATCATCCGATCTTAATTTTCAGACGATGTTGCCTGGAATGATTGACTACAGTGAACAAAGAATCTACCGCGAACTGGATTTGCTCTATACGCAGGTAACGGATGCCACCACGCAGGTTTCCAGCGGCGTTCGAGACTTCACGCTGCCGACTGACCAGGGCAGCTTTATCACGGTCGATAACCTGAACATCATCCTGCCCGCAGGAGCGCTCTCATCGCAGGGATCGCGCGTTCCGCTGACGCCAGTGGATCGCTCCTTTATCGATTTGGTCTATCCTTCTGGACAGACTATCACAGACACCCCGGCTTATTTTGCGCGAGCCTCGGAGACGGTGGTGATCTTTGGTCCATCGCCGGATGCTGCGTACTATGCGGAGGTGGTTGGTATCCAGCGGCCTGCATCTCTCTCGTCCGCCAACTCATCCACCATTCTCACGCAATACATTCCGGACGTATTTATCGCGGCGTCCATGGTGTTTGGCACGGCCTATCAACGCGACTTCGGTGCTCAGGCCGACGATCCAGGCCGCGCCCAATCATGGGAGTCCCAGTATCAAACGCTGTCGAAGTCGGCAGGCGTGGAGCAGGCCAGAGCCAAGTTCGAGGCCGAAGGCTGGACCTCGGAATCCCCCTCTCCAACGTCGACGCCGCCCAGGGTCTAGCGCATGGCGATGCAAACCGTCAGGCTTCGTCCTGGCGTCAACACACAGTTCACCAAGGCCTTTAACGAGGCTGGCGTTTCTGTATCGAATCTTATTCGCTATAAGGATGGCTTGATCCAGAAAATCGGTGGCTGGGATCAGTATTATCCGCTCACAATCTCATCCACGATCCGTGCCATCCACGCATGGCAAGGAGCGGCAGGGCAGCAATATGTTGGCGTTGGCGCAACTGGCTCCCTGAGCATTATCACGGCAGGCTCGCTCTCAGATGTGACGCCACAAACTCGCACCAGCAACTTCACGCCAAATCTTTCGATCTCATCTGGTAGTTCTATTATTACCGTCGTGGATGTTGGAAGCAGTGTGTCCACATTTGATGTGGCATATTTCAACACCCAGATGGCCATCGGCGGCAGCTTTATCCAGGGACCCTATCAGATCAATTCGGTGGGTGGCTCCAGTTCATATACCATCGGGTCCACTGGTGTTTCCTCCGTCGCTGTGACCAGCAGCGGTATTCTTCCGATCTTCACCGCCACGCAAAATAGCGGCGTCGTAAGCGTTGCTCTTCCGAACAATAACTATCAGTCCATTACTGGATTGTTCGAGCCATATATTGCGCCAACAACGGTTGGTGGCCTGACCATTCAAGGTAGGTATCAGACCAGAACTGTTATCGACTCCACCAACTTTACGATTGTCTCTCCTGTCCAGGCCCTCTCTAACGATACCCAGACGATGAATGGGGGGCAGGCTCAGGTGGTGTACTTCATCACCATTGGACCGCCCTCTGGCGGCAGCGGCTATGGCATCGGTGGCTATGGCCTGGGTGGGTATGGCATGGGCTCCCCCACAACGGGGGGCACTGGCACGCCTATCACAGCCACAGACTGGACTATGGACAACTGGGGTGAGATTCTTCTGGCGTGCCCTGAAAACGGGCCCGTCTATGCGTGGTCTCCGGATAGTGGGTACTCAACGGCTGCTGTGGTTGCGACTGCGCCATTCTTCAATGGCGGCATCTTTATCTCGATGCCTCAGCAGATTTTGGTGTGCTGGCGCTCCACGCAGATCACGGGGGTCCAGGACCCACTGGAGGTGGTCTGGTCTGATGGCGGCGACTACACCAACTTCCAGATCAACAATCAGACCTCGGCTGGCAGTTTTCACATCCCGACCGGCTCCATCATTATGGGCGGCATCCAGGCCCCGACCTATGGGGTAATCTGGACCGATGTGGATGTCTGGCTCATGCAGTATGTGGGCGGCGATGTGGTGTTCAACTTCTCCCGCGTCGGCAATGGTTGCGGCCTGATTGGCAAGCATGCGGCAGGCAAGATCGGCGGGAACGTCTATTGGTGCGGCCTGAATAACTTTTTCCTTTTGGCGGGCGGCCAAGTCACCACGCTGCCCTGCACGGTCTGGGACTTCATCTTCCAGAACCTGGATACGGCCAATCAGGGAAAAATCTGCTGCGCCCCAAATAGCACCTTTAATGAGATTGCTTGGTATTTCCCCTCCATTAACGGGGCGGGCGAAAACGACTCCTACGTGAAGTACAACATCACAGAGGGCGAATGGGACTATGGCACGCTATCCCGCAATGCCTGGGTGGATGTGAGCGCGCTCGGTAATCCGATCTCGGCCGATACTGTCAATATCTATCAGCAGGAAGAGGGCTATAACGCCGTCACGTCCCCTATCAATAGTCTGTTCCAGAGTGGCTATTGGTCCATTTCGGAAGGCAATGATTTGGCTTTTGTGGACTGGTTCCTTCCGGACATGAAATTCGGAACCTATAGCGGTTCCCAGACTGCCTCGGTCCAGATCACCTTCCTGGCCGTCGATTACATGGGGGATACGCCAAGGTCTTATGGACCCTATACCTTCAGCCAGAACACCCAATTCCTCGCGCCTCGACTGCGCGGTCGATTCATGGCAATAATCATTCAAAGCAATGATACGGGGAGCTTTTGGCGTATTGGCGGGGCTAAATATCGCTGGGCGATAGCGGGAAGGCGATAGTGACTGACAGTAGCAATGGCGGTGGCAAGCTTACGGAACTGCTGACGGCCATGCAGAATGGCGTCATTGCCATCAATGAGCTTGGCACGAAACTCGGCAATATCTTCCCGCAAGCCACAGCGCTATCGACCACAGCGGCCATCGCCGGGACTATCACCTTCACCTCTTCTCAAGCCGTTACGTTCATGACAGTCCAGACAAGCTCGGGAGGCACCTACAAAGTGCCGCTTTATACCTAAATGAGCAGCCCAACCCCGAATAAAGGCTATACCTATCCGGTACACGGCGGGGCCGTTAACGCCTGGGATACGCCGCTTAACGCTGACTTTGACGCCATCGATCTTAACCTTGGTGGCATGTACCCGATCATCATCGGGTCTTCGATTGTTGGTGTTACCTATGGCTCGACTGCGCTGACTGCATCGAGCACAGCAAATGTGCTGACGCTGCCGTCAACCCTGGCAGCCAATCTCTATTATCCGGTCTCAGGCACGCTCATCCAGAACCTGGATATTGCCTTCCCGGCCGCTGGCGGCATTTATTCGATCAACAATCAGTCGTCCGGAGCATTTGTACTCTCGATCTACCCCACAGGTAGCTCGGCAGGCTCGGTAAGCGTTACGCAAGGCGCTGCTTCGTTTCTGGTGTTGAATGCATCTGCTGCCACTGATGCTGATGGCAACAAGGGTCGTCTTCCCCCTCAAAGCAACAATACGTTGGTCGGCAATGTATCTGGCGCATCTGCCGTTCCGGGGGCCCTTACTATTGGTACTGGATTGACCCCAGGCAGCAGTACCTCGGCTACGATATCCGCTCCAGGCTTTGCTCCGCCATCTTCGTTCAAGAATCTTGTCATCAAGGTTTTGACTAATACAACAATCAGCGTGTCGGCTGATTTCGTCACGACGACAGATGGAACCCATTATCAAACCACAGCAGTTAATTCGACCGTTAATATGGGAACCACAGGAGTTGATGCTTTGATCGGTGGCTCTGGTGCTGACGGCACCATTACTGCGGGTACTTGGTACTATCTTTGGGTAATTGTTCAATCAAACGGAACCACCAAAGTTGTTGCAGCTACAGAATCTACGGCAAATGCAACATTCCTGGCAAATCTAGCGAACATAGCTTCGGGGATTTATACCTATTATGCAAATATAGCTGCTGTACCAACTGCTTCTGGTGTGGCTCAGCTTATGGGCCTCTATCAGGAAGGTAGATGGGCTCAGTATATTCTTGGTCTCGCTCAGACCACAGCCTCATCCGTTATCATGAGAAGTGGTGTTACCGGAGCCTACAGTCCAACAAGCCCTACAGGACAGTCTATTACTGTAGCTGGCAATGGTCTATTGGTTCCAATTACAGCATCAAGAATTACAATGAATATAACGAATACATGGAAGTTTAATTCGGCTTCCAATGTCTTGATTGCTCCAAATGCTAGCTGGTTCGGTAGCCAGAATGGACCGGGCGGAAGTAACGGTGTGGTATGGCCAGTTTATCTCCAGCCTGGAGTTGGCACCAACGCTCAGATTTCCATGATGCTGGAATCAACAGCGCTGGTTATGTGCGCTGATACTTCTGGGTTTGCCGTAGCCTGCCTGGGTTGGGAGGTAAACCTGTAAATGCCTTACAAGTCCCGCGCCCAAGCTGGATACTTCCACACGCACAAGGCTCAACTGGAAGCCCAGGGAGTTGATGTTGCGGAATGGGATAAGTCCTCGAAGGGCAAAAGCCTTCCGTACAAGGTCAAGAAGACCGCGATGAAGACTGCGCGCCGCTATGGCGGCCGTGCAGAGGGTGGTCCTGTTTTCGATGAGCGTCCCGATGAGGTTCTCGGCCGCGCCGGTAAGGCTGCTATCGACTACGTGAAGGATGCAGTCGATCCATGGAAAAAGGATGAGAGCGGAAAATATTACGCCGACCAGCCCCTCGCATCGCCATACGGCAAGACGCCTGAAATCCGCAAGGGCGCGGCAGACTATGCCCAGACGGCCATTGATGTGGGTTCCAACTTTATCCCGATGGGTGGCGGCCCGGCCAAGTCGATCTTCCTGGGCCCGCTGGCCACCAAGGCCCTACGCGCCACGATGCAGATGCATCCTGCCGTAGGCTCTGCGCTGACTGCTGCTGAGCAGGCTATTCTTAGGCGCGCGGCAGAGAACGGCCCAGAGGCGGTGACTGCGGCCCGGCGCGGTATCCAGAATAACCGCGATGCCATCGCAGCCATCGACCTGAAGAACAATCCTGCGGCCGATCCAGAGCGTGATCGCCTGCGCTTTGCACTGACTGGAACGGCCCGCAATGCTGCTGAGCAGCCTGTTAAAGAAGCTTCCGACCTTGGAGTTGGTCTTAAGCCAATCGGCGCTGATAGTGAGTCATGGCGCTTCAAGATCATGCATCCGGAAGGTGATTTGCATGAAGCGCTTGGAATTCCGGCGGTTAAATTCGATTCAAAGATGAATCCTGGCGAAGCGGCTACCAACCGCAAGACTAATGAAATAACTCTAGGCGGAATGCCTTGGGTTAAAAGCCACATGCAGAAAGCTCTCGGGGCCCTGGTCCATGAGCTAGATCATGTGGCTGGTCTCAAGGACAATATGCCGATTGGTTCCTCTCCAGCCATAGAACCAATTTTCCCACAAATGTATCATCAGGGCCTTGGCAAGGAAGCGCCATCGGATTCTGAGCAAGTTATGAAAGCTTTTGCTGCGCAGAATTTTGGTATGAGAGCACTTCCGGATTCTGAAAGAACTGCGGCATTTGATACTTATAGACGCTCGGCTGGTGAGGTTAGCGCTGAGAATGCCAGAGGCAGGCGCGCAAAGGGCTATAAGTATCTCAGCTATCCCGAAGACACAGAGCATACTGGACGTGGACAGCAAATCATTCGGTTTGATCGAGACTTCGACAAGCGCGCCGAAGAGGTCAATAAGGCAGACGGTGGTGCTCTGTCCGACATGGGACAGGCCGCAAGCTCTTACTTCGATCCAGACAAGCTGACGCAAGAGCAGAAGTATCAGCTTGGCGTAGCGCTGCTCAAGAAGCAGCTTTTGGCCAAGCCGCCGACTGATGATGTGGCGAATGATCCTTTCTCAAAGCTGATGTCTCCATTTGATGACGGCCCAACCGTGCAGCAGCAGGAACGTGACTATCAGAGACTTGATGCGCCCAATGCCAATCGGCTGCATGACCTGGAAGGCACGATGGAGGACAATCTTCAAAAGCCGTGGGGAGATGGCCGTGCCATGAAAAATACGTTTCCGATTGCGATGGCTGGCGGCGGCAATCCGTATGCACCAAAGCAGCAGAAGGCCAGCGACATATCCGGCTATATGTCGCGTAAAATGATCCACAAAGCGGTCAGCCCAGGCATGCTCAAGAGCCAAGTGCCGGGCCGGACTGATAAGCTGCCGATCAGTGTTCCGGCAGGCTCATACGTCGTGCCCGCCGATATCGTCTCGGGCCTGGGGCAGGGCAACTCAGATGCGGGCAACGCTATTCTGAGCAAGATGTTCAAGAGTGGCCCGCTGGGCATGAAGGCGGCGGTGGGACCCCACACCGGGCAGGCGAGCAAGCTCAAGACTGGCTTTCTCTCGAAGGGCTCAAAGAGTTCAGCCCTTGCGGCTGGAGGCGCAACCGATCAGGTTCCGGTCATTGCGGCTGGCGGAGAATACATTCTCCATCCAGAACAGGTGATGGAGGTTGGTGGTGGTGACATTGATCGAGGCCACGAGGTTCTGGATCACTTCGTCAAGCACACACGCAAGCATCTCATCAAGACCCTGAGGAAGCTCCCAGGGCCTGCAAGGGACTAGTAGTATGCTGGCAGTTTCCCCGTCACTCGTGCGTGCCGCCACGCCTTCTGACCACCAAGAGGTGTGGCGCATGTTTCTCATGGCCCACCATGAGAATGGCATCTTCAAGCTTGCGCCAAATAAGGTTGAATTCTTCGTCCAGCGGGCCCTGCACCCAGAATTGATTCATCCCGCTGATACGGGGCCACGCGGCCAGATTGTGGTGATAGGTCCTGCTGGCAAGCTAGAGGCCATTTGCTTCGTCATTATTGGGAGCTTTTGGTATTCGGAAGACCGGCACATTGAGGAGCTATTGGTCTTTGTTGACCCCCAATACCGTGCATCCGGTCATGCCAAAGCACTAATCGAATGGATGAAGAAGACTGCCGATGCCTTGGGCATTCAAGTTCTTAGTGGTATTATGAGCAATACTCGAACAGAAGCAAAGGTTAGGCTCTACAAGCGCCAGATGCCAATGATCGGCGCTTTCTTCCTTTATCCTAACAGCGGGGGCTAAAACGGGCACTAAAGGCCAGAGCACGTCGAATACCAATTCGACGCAGACCTATACGCCTAACCCGCTGACGGCTGGCGCGGCGACGCAGTCGCTGACGGCTGCGCAGCAGGCCGCGAGCCAACCATTTAATCTTCCAGCCCAGCCGGTTGCGAACCTAACCCCCGATCAGTTGGCTGCCTTCCAGAATGTCCGCAACACGCAGGGTGTGGGTAATCCATATTTCTCACAGGCCCAGAATCAGTTCCAGACCAGCGCGTCCCCTGTCACAGCGCAGGACGTAAGTCAGTTCTACAATCCGATGGCTGGCAATGTTGCGGCCCAGCTTCAAAACATCTTTGGCCAACAGCAGCGCAACACCACGAGCCAGCTTACGCAGGCGGCCGGTGGCGTGGGTGCCTCACGCATTGGTGTCGGGCAGGCCAACCTTGCCAACCAGCAGGGGCTCGCGGCGGGTCAGACCTTCTCGAATCTCTACCAGAATGCGCTTCAGAGCGCGCTCCAGACCAAGGGTCTTCAGCAGAACGCTGGCTATGGCCTGGAGGGACTGGGCACCACCGTCCAGAATGCCGATCTTCAGGGCGCGAATGCGCTGCTGGGCACAGGCGGCCTCCAGCAGCAGCAACAGCAAGCACAGCTTAACTCGCCCTATAACCTTCAACTTCAGCAGTTCGCCTATCCATTCCAGACCGCCCAGTATCTGGCAGGCGTCACCGGCTCGCTGTCGCCCGCGCTGGGCGGCACGCAGTCGGGTCAGTCTCAGACTCAGACCACCCCGGCTCAGCCCAGCTTGTTCAGCCAGATCGCAGGTGCGGGCCTTGCGGGCATTGGTCTTGCGGGAGGCTTTGGCGGTCTGGGTGGCAAGGGCTCTTCTCCGGCCTATGGAGGCGGCAATGCCCTCAGTGGGGACGCCTATGGTGGCAACTCAGCCAATCCGCTCCCAGGCCTCTCCGCCTCGGATTATGGAGCGGGTTTTGCGGGCGGCGGCGCTGTCGATCCGATGGACGCTGGCCACGGCTTTGATGACGGCGGCCCGGTGGTCCCGGACATTACCGAGTATGCGAACTCCATTGTTCCCAAGGTGCAACTGCACCCGGGGGCCTATCCGCGTCCCATGAGCATGCCGTCAGGCCCTGGACCGCAGGCAGGCGCAGGGGCCTCGGGTGCCAGCGGCCTTTCTGGTGTGCTGGGTCAGGCAGGCCAGCTTATGAATCTGGGCAAGTCGGCAGGGTCCCTCTTTGGGGGCGGTAGCGGAGCTAGTCCATTCGCCAGTCTGTTTGGCGGCTCGGGCGCAGGCGCTGCTGGAGCAGCCGGTGGAGATGCCGCTGCGGCCGGGGCAGGTGGTGGCGAGGCGGGCATGAGCATGGCCGAGATGCTGCCCTTCCTGCTGGCCGCACGCGGCGGAGCCATCCACAAAGATGATGGTGGTGGCCTCTCCCAGGAAGATTTCGACGCAAGGTTTCCTCAGGCTGGAGATATCAATTCCGGCGCTGATGTGATGAGCAATCCACTGGCGGCAGCGGCCAAGCTTCGGGCTTCAGCCATGGGGGCTGCGCCTGTCCCGCTCCCCCGGCCACGACCCACCAACCCCTTTGCCACAATCCCGGGCGGGAACGTGCCCCTGGGCAATTCTGGTGCGGTGCCCCCCGGCGCACTAGGGATGGATGATGCGCCTCCGGACGATGGCAGCGATGCCCAAGCGCAGGGCTCGGGCAATGATCTCCCGTTGCGTCAGTCCGACCTGACCGCTCCACAATCCCAACTGCCCTTCCCGAACGCCACACAGGGCAATGCAGGCCAGGACTTTGCCAAGAGTCCTTGGGCTGCGCTCACATCTGCTGGCCTGGGCATTATGGGTGGCTCCTCGCCCTGGGCTGGGATCAACATCGGCAAGGGAGCCCAGGAGGGCCTCAAGACGCTGGAGAACCAGCGCAAGGATACGCGCGAGGAGGTCTCCTCCAACCAGCGGGCCCAGCAACTCTTCCAGCAGGCCCAGCAGGAGCTTCTCAAATATAATCGTCCGGACGCCAATACGACTGAGCGCACCCAGCTTGAGCGCGAGAAGATGGCGCAGGAGCAGTGGACTCCGACCGGCACCACCGACAACGAAGGCAACCCGGTTCTCTTCAACAAGAAGACCGGCCAGACCAAGGTTATTAAGCCACCGGGTGGCGAAGCTGGATCGAGCCCAGCTTCTCAATCGGCCTATGACTGGGCCAAGGCCAATCCAGATAATCCGAAAGCGGCAGCACTTTTGGGTGACGCTGAGCGATATCTTAAGACCGGCACAATGCCCACCAATCTGGGCTCCAGACAACAGGCTGGCCAAGAGGGCCAGCGCATCCGGCAAACTGCTTATGCGATGGCCAAGGAACGCGGGATCGAAGCGGGCGATCTTCCGAAGAATTGGCAGACCTTCAAGAGCGAACAGACGGCCATTACCCGCTTCATGTCGGGGCCACAAGGCAACACGATCCGCTCGCTTAACGTGGTCACCGACCACGCCGACACGCTGCGCAAACTGGGCGAAGCTCTGAAGAATGGGGATACGAGGGTCTTCAACACCGTGGCCCAGGAATGGGCTCGTCAGACGGGCAAGCCCGCCCCCACCAACTTCGACATGGCCAAGCAGATTGTGGGCGCGGAGTTGATCAAGGCCCTTGGCGTGGCAGGCGCTGGTACAGCCGAAGAGCGTGCTCAACTAGGCAAGTCGATCTCGCTCGCCAGTTCTCCGGCCCAGATTACGGAGGCCATCGACAATGTTATGCGGCCTCTCTTGGGTGGCCAGCTTCGTGGCCTACGTCAGCAATTCACCACATCGACTGGTCTGCCTGAAGATCGCTTCAACGGCATGCTCTTCCCGGGCACGAGACAGTTCATAGAGCCGAAAGAAGATAAGAAGACGGAGACCAAGCCAGCGGCAACCAATCGCCCAGAGGGTGTTCCTGAAGGGTCGCGCCACGGCAAGAAGGGCGGTGTCTCCGGCTGGATGACCCCAGACGGCAAGTGGGTGCCAGATTAATGGCTGATGATTTTGTCCCAGATGCTGACTTTACGCCCGATGATGATTTCAAGCCGGATAAGCCGACTGGCTTGAAGGATACGGCCATTGATGTTGCGAAGTCATTTCCGACTGGTGTCGTTAAGGGTGTTGCAGGCATTGCTGGGGCTCCCGGCGATCTCCAGAACCTCAAGGGCAGCGATTACAATCCATTTAACTGGCTGACCAAGAAAGCCGCTGAAGTTCTGCCGACATGGTGGACAGAGCACAGCAAGCAGAATGCTGAGCGCGCTGGCCTTGGCGAGGGTATGAAGGGAGAAACGGGATTGCCCTCATCGGCCCAGATTGAGCAGGCGGTTAAGCCAGTCACAGGTGAGCTTCATAAGCCGGAAACCACAGCCGGTGAGTACGCCCAGACAGCCGGTGAATTCGCGCCCAATATGCTGGGTCCAGGCGGACTTTGGCGCAAGGCGTTCATGCAGTGGCTTGGTCCGGCCGCCGCGACTGAAACGGCAGGACAACTGACCAAGGGAACGGCCGCTGAGCCTTATGCTCGCGGTGCTGCTTCGCTGATCACGCCTTACGCCATGTCGCGGGTACGAACGCCGATCAATACATCTCCCGGCCGCGCCGATATGGTGGATGATCTTGTCCGTGAAGGGGTCACCGGGCTTACAGCAGGGCAGCGCACCGGCAGCAAGAACCTCAGATATTTCGAGAGTGTTCTGGGCGATTATCCAGGTGCTGGCGAGGGGGCCACTCACGCGCAGACTCGCGCCAATGAACAGTTCACGCAGGCTACGCTAGCGCGCCTGGGTGTGCCGCGCAATATGCCGCCCACGCGAGCTATCCTGGATCAGCGCATCGAAGACCTGGGGACCACTTTCAACCAGATTTCAGCGCGCAATAACGCCAATCTGGATCGTCAATTCACGCGAGATATCTCCAACGTAGAGACACGTTATCAGCGCAAGCTGGACAGCCAACAACGCCAGATTTTCTATGATATCTTGGGAGATATCCAGAACTACGGGCATCAAATGCCCGGGACGGTTTACCAGCCCCTGCGCTCAGACCTGACCAAGATGGCGTTCGGCGCGCGTGATCGCGATCCATTATTTGCAGACGCTATTCGGGGTCTCAGAAATGCTCTGGATGGAGCCATGGGCCGCTCGATCTCTGCGCTGGACAGAAATCTCTGGGAGCGCACCAGACGCGAGTGGGGCAACTGGAAGACTGTGGCCGGTGCAGCCAAGAACACAGACGAGGCAGGCCATATCCTGATTACGCCAGCGGCGCTCAAGCAGGCAGCCAGCGCCAAGAATCGTGAGGCCTTTGCTCGCGGCGATGGCCCATTCGCCAATCTTGCTCAGGCAGGCTCAACTGTCATGCGGCAGCTACCACAGTCAGGGACGCAGCCTCGCCATGTGGCCGTCGCCATTCCATCCGTTATTGGATCAGTTCTGGCCGCGCCTCATGCTGGGCCGGAGGCCGCAATCGCTGCGATGGCGGGCCTTGCTGGCCCGGCTGTGGCAGGCCGCGCGCTCATGAGCAGGCCCGTGCAGCGCTATCTCGCCAACCGAGGGGAGATGGGGCACGCCAGAGACACGCGCACGCGCGCTTTGTTGCGGGAAATAGAAGCATCAACTGACCAAAGAGAGAAACCATGATATTTTGGGCTTGGATTGGGGGATTTTCGGGCGGGTTCTTCGTGGGGCTGTTGGTCTTTGAACGGCCCGTTTGGGCCACAAATCTCATCGCCAAGATCAAAACCAAGATCGGATTATCATAATGGACCAGAACTTTAAGATTTGCTTGGCGGCTGTCCTCAAGGAGGAGGGCGGCAACGATGATGATCCGCGCGATCCGGGCGGTAGGACCTCACGGGGCGTTATCCAGCGTGAGTGGGATGCATGGCGCAAGTCGCATCCTGGGCTGCCTGAAGATGTCTGGAACGCACCTCAGGTCCAGATTGAGGCGATCTACCGGGAGCAATACTGGCTGCCGTTGTGCCCAGAACTGCCATCGGGGCTCGATCTTGAGTTCTTCGACTTCTGTGTGAATTCTGGACGGACGCAGGCCGTCCGCACGCTTCAGCGTGCGCTTGGCGTCGGCGTAGATGGCATGGTCGGCATCTTAACCAAGCAGGCCATTAAGGACGCCAATATCCAAGACTTGATCAGAACCTATTCGCAAAAGCGTGAGGAGTTCTATCGCTCCCTGGACAAGTTCGATGTGTTCGGCAAGGGCTGGCTGGCGCGGACGGCTCGCATCGAGACCTCATCGCTCGGGCTCGCTAAGAACGATCTTGTGACGCATCCGACCATCGACACGCAGCCGGGGCTGCCTCAGGTTACAGTGAGCCCCAAGGCCGATCCAAAGGATATCGCGCAGGCCACCATCAGCCCGAACACGGCGTCGGCAGGCACCATTGCCAGCACAGTGGGCGGCGCAATCTCGGACCAGCTTCAACAGACCAGCACGGCTCTACAGCCGCTGTCAGAGACCTTCCTGTATGTGAAGTACATCTGCATCGGCATCAGCATTATCTGTGCTGGCTTGGCCATTTACGCCGTGATCAAGAACCGCAGAAGTGCAGCCGCGTCATGATCGACTTCCTGTGGAATACGCTATGGGGATGGTGGGGCGTCACAGGGGTTATTCTTGTGGTCTGTGGCGTGATTGCGTGGTTGATCCCAACACTACGGCTGACAATGATCGAAGCTGCCCTCGCTGTGCTTGCGGTTGTGGCCAGCTACACCAAGGGTAATCGTGATCAAGCCAATCTGGAACAGCGCCGCAAGGATGAAGCGGTGCAGAAAGCGAAAGAGGACTATGCCAAGATCGATGCTCGGCCTGATACCCCTGATGATGTTGCTAAGCGGCTGCGCGACAACAATTTTTGACCCACGCGCGTGCCCAGATGTAAAACCTTATACCAAAGCGCAACAAAATCAGTTCCTGGCGGATTTACCCAAATCCCCACCCTCTATCCAGGGACTCGTGGTTGACTATGGCAAGCTCAGGGACAAAGCCAGGGCGTGCTCGCACCCGGGGCAAGTTTAAGAGCATCGTGAACCGCAATCAGCCGACTATTGGAGGTTGGTTTTCCAACCAACTGTGGAACACCAGTCTTCCATGGTTGCTGGGATTGTTCTTTATTGGAGCGGGCTTTTATTACACCACCACGCTTCGATTGGCCGAACTCGACAAGAAGGCTGTCGAGCTTCAGGTAACTCTCACGGAGCAAAAGCAGGCTTTGGTTGAAACCAAACGCTCGGACGCCTCGGAGCGGGAAAAGACCAGGGATGTCTTCATGGCGGATTCCAAGGCCACGGCTCTGGGCATCGCAGAGCTTAACAAGCAGACTGCTGTGATGGCTACCACCTTGGCGGGGGTGCAAAAAGAGCTAGAGAAGATCGGGGCGCGTCTCGATGCGCCACTCGTTCCCCCTAGAAGATAATCCATAAGTCTGATATACCCCGGGTTGAACTTCCCCAGGCTCCAGGTAGGCACCGTGGATAGCAGCAACCTCTGGGTGCTCCTGGCGATTGCCTTTTTTAATGCAGTCACCGCTATCGCTGCTCTGATGACCAAGCGAGATATGGGCCGCCTGGAGAAGAACACCAATTCCATTGTGGCCCAGTTGATTGTTTCCACACGCTCTGCGGCTCACGCGGCAGGCATGAAGGAAGAAAAGGATAATCCCTCATGAGCGTGTTTTCACAGATTGTGGAGTTCCTGCGAGCCCTGGTCAGCACGCCACTGACTTATCCCGAACTCGAAGGAGCCCTGGATAAGTTGGCGAGCGAGAATCCAGAAAAGCTCGACTGGAGAAACTCCATCGTAGACCTGATGAAGCTCACCAACCAAGACAGCGGATTGAAGAATCGGGAAAAGCTAGCCCAGGAACTGGGCTATCCGGGGCCCTATAATGGCTCAGCCGACATGAATGTCTGGCTGCACCAACAGGTTATGGATGAGCTAGCGAAGACACTTCCTCGCTAGCCCCAAGCTCCATTAAGGCGCTGCGGCTTTCGCCTTGGCAACCTCAGCCGTATTGGTGGTAATCAAGCCACGGATGGACTGAACGGCAGCCGCCACATCGGCGTCAGACGTACCCGTTGCCGTGATCTTGGTCAAAAGAGTTTCGATTTCAGCATTGTTGTCAGTGAGAGCAGTGGAAAGGTCTGCAATGGCAGCCTTCAGGTCATCGATTGCGGCCACGATCTTATTCTCCATTTGTTGCAGTTTTCGCATCAACTCATGATCTGAGTTATCATGATGATGGGGTTCACGGCACATCTTCAATCCAAATGTTTCCAAAGACGGCCAGATTTTATTTTTGCGATGGTAGTACCATGAACTCCAAATCTTCTACCTAGTTCCCTAGAAGAGCCATTCGCGCTTCGAATCTCTCTTACTAAATTCGGGGTAAGGACTGAATTGCCGTTCTGGGCCCCAGCAGGACCTCCGATCCCGTATCTGGCTTTTGCCACCATGTCCTGAACATTATCGTGTTGGGTTCCCAAGAATAAATGATCTGGATTGATGCAAGATGGTGTATCGCACCTATGTAGAATGCACGCCCCGTCTGGAATGGGACCGTTTTTTAACTCCCACGCAAGCCGATGGGCTGCTTTAGTTTTTCCCTTTATTCCTAGCTGCCCGTATCCATTTGAACCAATATTACCAACCCAAATATGACACCCGCATTCGGGGACCGGCATGGAATAAAATTCCAGACGGTCGGATATCTTGGTCCCATGTTTCATGGGCTCCATGCTAAGACGTTGACAACACTCAATCAATAGGCAAAAACCTCCTGGGGATAAATCACAGGGGGTTCGGGATGAACAGATTTCTTCTTCTGATCGTGACGATCTTGGTCTTCGGTGCGTCTTCAGAGCAGGCCCAGTCTCGTGCCTACAGCTACGAGACTCCCACCCGGTTCTCCCATCCCATGGGCTCCAATTCCTGGAGGTGGTGGGCCCCTCCTGTATACCAAGGCCATCGACTGCGCTGCATCCACCAAGGCTGTAAGATAGCTCATGCCAAGAAGGCCCATCCAAAGGCCCAGAAACGCTCACCCATTAAGATTGCGGAGCGACTGCTACCCCACCCCCCAGGGTGCCCCAGAATCCGCTTCTGTGGCTGCGGCGTGGCTCTAAAGGTGTTCGGTAAGCCAGTGCGTAAGCTCTATTTGGCCGCCAATTGGCTCAAGTTTCCCAAGGCCAAGCCAGCCCCGGGGATGGTCGCGGCCAGATCGGGCCATGTCTTTCTGATCGTGAAGACCGTGGCTCCAGGGCTGGTCCTGGCCTACGACCCCAACAGCGGCGGCCACAGGACAAGGCTCCACCTTAGGAGCCTTGCTGGCTTCTCAGTCAGGAATCCCCGGGCATAGGCATTGAGGCTGCCTTGCGCATGGCTGCCGCAACCTCTTCCTTGGTGCGGCCGGGGCAGTCATTCCAAGTTGGAATATAAACCCCATGCGACGAAAGCGGACTATCCTCGCCATACACGACCTTGGCCAAGGCTCCAGCGGCCTTTATTCCAGTGTCCGAGAATTCCCAGCGGGAGGCATGACCACAGGTCACTTCGCCAATGGCTCCCAGAGCGCAAACATTCATGCCTGTATGACCAAGTCGACCCTGGCACCACCGCTCCTCCACAATCTCAGCCGCCTTCATCAAGGCACAGCGTACTGGATTGTCAGGAAGGGTAACGACCTTCTCATTCTCGTCCATGATCTTCTCCCGTGTTAGCGCAGCCGATGCTTCGACTTGCCCTTGTTCATATGCTCCAGCAGGTAGTTATAGAGGATCGGGGTCACCATCGTGCCGCCCGAGGCCAGCCGCCGGATTTCCGGATCGTGGATCGGGAAGGTGGCCAAACGCTGCCGCGTCTTCGTATCCACAAACATGCGCTTCTGATCCCCATCCTTCCACAATTCCGCATTGCGGGAGATGAAAAAGGCGAGCGTCATCAGGAAGTTGTTGCGCAGATGGGAATGCGCCGCGCCAATCTGGACGCTGCGAATGCCCCAACAGCTATCGATCAGGTCGAAGATGTCATGGATATTCTGCCGGAAGTTGGCCAGCCCTACCTCTTTGGCCACACGGTCCAGCAGGGAGGACATGGTGGCGGCTCCGGAAGAGGTAAGCCGTGCAGGCCCCTTGCCAGAGTTGGTCACGCCATCCGCCTGGGTGCGGTGGAGCGCCATGGCTGTACGCAGGAGGGAGGAGGCCGTGAGAAGCTCTCCCTTCCCCATGCGCTGGTTCCAACAGACCCGCCGATAGAGCGCAAAGGACGGATCATTGAAGGTCAGGCCATAGGCCGTCAGAACTGACGGATGCTTGTCCCGGGAGTTGCGCAACAGCACGTTGGGGGAAACCGGCGTGCGAAGCTGGTTCAAGTCCGCAAAGCGCTGCTTCTCCCATTCCTTTGTGGAGTTGAAGTGGATGGTGGCCCCAAGGGGATTGAGAGCCTCGATCATCTCTTCCTTGCCCTCTTCCTGGAGCTTGGCCATCTGGAGGAGCATGGCGCTGACGCGCTGGAGTCCGTCGATAATGTAGACGGCATCGTGCAGGATGGTGGTCTTACCCTTGGTCTCGAAGTGCTGGCCCCGCATGCCCAGTTCAATGTCAGGCAACGTCACGCCATTGGCGATGCCGCGCTGAAGCTTGGAGGAGCGCTTGCCCCCCATGCCGGTATTGGACAGCACCTCACGCTGGTAATCATCGGTCTTGAGTCGTGATAGCGTGTCAGTGTCGAGTACGCCACGTAGGATGATGGTGCCACCCTCGCGCTCCTCCAGGGAGCCATTGATCACCCGGATGCTACGATCATTGTCGTAGACATCCACAACCTTCTTCTCGGTCTTCATCAGCATGTCCTCCTCCACGAGGTATTTGGGCGGGAGCGGGCTGGACGGTTATCCCAGCTATTGCAACGCCTTGGTGGCCCGTGTTGCGTTTGTCCACCTGCTTCTAGGCCGCGTACCGATTTTAACGCTGTACCGCTCCCACAAAGGATCAGTAATCCATCTCTGCATGGCCATTCACACGCACGTCCTTGACGCGATGATTGACCCGCTTCTTGGCCTTGCCGCCCTTGCCTTGATGGCTGCGGGCCTTGGCGTCCTTGTGATATTCACGCTTATCGGACGGCGAAATGGGGAGCAGTGTATACTCGCCCACAATGAACCGGCCGCCACGGTCAAAGGCGATGATCTCGGATCGCAGGGAGCCTGGGGTCTGGAAGCGCATCCACTTCTTCTGGCCCGGCATCCGCAGGAAGACTCGTGAAAGATGGACCCGCGCCTCTTCGGCATGAAGATCACGGACGCAGGCTCTGGCCGCAACACACCCGGCTGGGTTCTGAGCCTTGCTCTTGGGAATGTCGTGCTGGCCAATGTGCAGGACGACGGGCTTGATGGCATCAACCACCGGCATTCCGTCGATCTTCTGCGCCTTTCCTTTCGAACTCGCCATGGTATCTCCTTGTGGCTCAACCCTATTTGGGTAACCGATATGTAACCCAATTTGGGGCTTTGTCAACAGCTTGAGATTTGAGTGACTGTGATGATGCAGCAAGTGATTGAACTATCTCGTTCAATTGAGACTTTCCAATTGTTCCTGTCGTCTCCAGTTAGTTCCCTGGAGACCAAAAAATCCTCCCCGGCCTTAATGCGGTTTGATACGTCACCACGTAATGTTGCAGGAACGGCAATCTCAACACGAAGCTGCCCCGTGAGTTTTTCACGAGGCAGTCCGCGTTTCTGGAGTAGAAGATGTCTGTCGGCTTGGTCGAGCCAAGCGCGGTAGACCGGAGATTTGATGCGGCCCTTCCCGCGTCCGCCCTTGCGGTTCAAATAGAGCGCATTGACCGAAGGGGGAACGGGAAGTTCGAGCTTAAGAACGGCGCTCTTCGTTGAGGTAGACAACGGCATGTCCTTCGCACCACGCCAGCGCACGCGGCACAATCTCGCTCTTGACGTTGCGGACGATGACTCCACGGGAACGCTGCTCCCGGATAGCCACATTGGCCCCACAGTACACCGCCAGACCATCAGGCCCGGTGCCGATAATGGACCGACAGTGATGGTCCTTCAGGTCTGTGATATGGACGCCTCCAGGCACTGGCTCTATCTTGGGCGGGACCTTCGGGGGCTGGCGCTTAACCTCCGGAAACTTCATGGACTTTGGCTTTCGGACATAGGGCTTCTTGCCCGGGTTTCCTGCCACCTTTTTGGATGGCATTCCCAGTCGATGCGCCTTTCCGATGACCTTGTTCTTGTTCATGCCCATGATTGCACCAATTTGTCTGGTGGTAAGCGGTGGATCAGTCCTCTGCCATAAGTCGATCAGTTGCTGTTCTTGTTCCGGATGCCAGGAGGCTTTTACGAACACCATGACTCTATCCCTCCCCGATTACGCTTTAATGATACCAGTCCTCTTCGGTAACGCAGTTGTCTGTGATTTTCTTGATACGCAGCATGTTCTTGGGACGGGGGATGCGGATGCCATATCGGTACTTCCGGATTGCGTAGATCGATAGCTTGGCTTTGCGCGCAAAGGCACCATCTGTAAGCCCTTCTTTCTTGAGGTATTGAGACAATTTCATGGGCAGCCCTCATCGAAATAGATGGGTATCATATAGCCCATCTTGGGCAAATTGCCAACGGCTGTCTTGACGACGAACCCAATACGGGCCATCTTGAGACCATCATAGTGGAGAGGATCATGGCGAACATCTCGGAGCGTGGCCGGAAGGCCATGAGAGCAGTCGAAGTCCTGACCGGAGCCCGTAACTTTCTCAGCAATAAGAATAATTGGAAGAAGGGCGACTGGATCAAAAGCCGCAGGGGGGAGCCGGTTGCCGCTTGCGCCCTGGGCGCGCTTGGCGTGGCCGCAGGTGCTAAAAGCAGGGATCAAATTGATGATGCCTCTGTTCGGGAGAAGGCGGCCTTTCAGGCCTTGGCGGATGTGATTCGCCCCGAAAACGCTGCCTTCCATCAGAGGTATCAAGCGTCTTCGTGGTTTGTTGATGTCTTCGGCTTCAATGATCGAGGCGATACATCTCACGCCGATGTGCTGGCGGCCTTCGACCTAGCCATTGAAGGTCAGTGCCAGATCGTGCGGCAAGAGGCAGCACAGGAGCGCTTCGAGTTCGAGCCGCAGCAGAAGCCGAATACTGAAGTTAAATCGCGGCTGAGAGCATCCACATCATTCACCTCGGGGCCAACCTACGATTCCTCATTGTGGACAGGCCGTGAGAATGGCTGAGATTGGCCACAACCAACCGCCTGATGCTTTCGCCCTGGCCATCGAGCCAGTCCAGGACATGAGCGCATGGCTTCACATCAATCCAGTCATCCAGGACGAGACCAAGGCCAAAGAAGCGAAGGTCCTGGTGGACCGGGTTGTAGAGGCTCTGCGTGAGGTTGAGCAGGAGCGGGATGGCAAGGTGAGGCCCTTGAATGATCAGGTCGCGATTATCAACGGCCACTACAAGGCGCACCACAATACAGACTCCAAGAAGCCGGGGCTGTGGGACAAGACCCTGAAGGAGCTTAAGGCGCGCATCCAGGCCTTTATGGATGCCGAAGAAGCCAAGAGGCTGGAGGTGGCTGCTGAAGCCCAGAGGGCTCTAGCTGAAGCCGAACGGCTGGCCCGAGAGGCGGAGGAGAAAGAACGTGAGGTTATCTCAGATGCTAAAATGGGTGTCGAAGGTGACGTGGGCGCTGCTACGGCCGCCGCAGACCAAGCCTTCACCGAGTTCGCCAAGGCGGACAGGGCTGCCCAGAGGGCCGAGCGGGACTCCAAGGTCAAAGTCGCCGGAGGCTTCGGACGAGCCCTTGCATTTCGCCGCAAGGAAATCCTCAGCATCGAAACCATGGAAGACGCCCGCAAAGCACTGAACTTTATGGGACTATCCAATCGTGTGATTGAGGCCCTTCTAACCGACGCCAGGGAATGGCGTAAGGAAACCGAAGAACTCCCGCCTGGGATCACCCAGAAATACGAACGAGGAATTTAATGAGCACCGCAACGATCAAAGTCGCCTACGTCAACCAACCGAAGCCAACCAAGAAGTTTGGTAGCGTCAAGGATGACGGCGGAACCTATTACAGCGTGACCCCAGCCATGCTTGGCCAATTCTCTCCGGGTGGAACCTACACCGTGGAATATCGCACCAGCGATGCTGGCTATCACACCATCACCTCCATCACGCAGGCCCAAGCTCCGGCTGCTAGCGCGGCCAGTGGTGGCGGCAAATATGGATCAACGGATGATGCCACGTCTGAGCGCATCTTCGTCTGCGGCGCGCTGAATGCCTTTATCTCGGCAGGCCGCATCGAGCCCACCGCCCAGAATGTCACGGCCGCAGTCAATGCGCTGCGTTCGTCATGGTCCAATACCTTCGGCGGAAAGGCTGTCGTACCGCAGAAGAAGCAGACTGAAGAAGAACTTAACGACGAAATTCCATGGTCTTAAGGCGTGGCCGGGGAAGCGGCCCTAGCTCAACTGGATAGAGCAGCTTTTTTCTAAAAAGCAGGTTCGAGGTTCAAGTCCTCGGGGCCGCACCAAATACACGGGAGAAAAACGATGTCGAACGAAGTACGAGTTGTTAGCGATGACGAAGCAGAGGCGGCACAGTTTATGGTGTGTGCTAGAGCCGATACGAAGACACCATTTACAGACAATCTGTATGATTTCTGTTGCGGATGCGGCGTTAAGGTTCAGTTCAGGCCAAATGCCCCGACTGTGCCCAAAAAGATTTGCTTTGCATGCGCCATTCCAGAGATGAACAAGCATGCCGAAAATAACGATCTCCAGATCAACGTCTCAAAAGAAGGCGCGGAGATTATAAAGAGGAAATTGGGTGGAAACTAACCAGCCGATATCCGAACAGTTCAGACGCGCAGCCGATACGTGGGTGGACGCAGAGGCCGCAGCTTCTTTGCTCGAAGACCTGAAGAGCGCGTTCCTGGCCGAGCAGATGCAGCAGCATGCATCATTACCCATTAACCGTGCCGAGCAAATGGTGAAGTCATCCAGAGCATGGCGTGACTATATCGAGAAGATGGTTGGAGCTAGGAAGTCAGCCAACAAGGCCAAGGTGCAGATGGAGTATCTCCGGATGCGCGCAACCGAGTGGCAGAGCGAAGAAGCCAACAGACGAATGGAGGCTAGATTATGAAGCAACTCAGGAACAGAATGAGCGTGGGAGAAATCCTGCAAGGGGCTCGCAATCTGCTGGCCGAGCGTTGGAGCCAAGGCGCTTATGTCTCGGAAGACGGCAACGAGAAACACTCCCAGGATAACGACTTTGGCATCCCGGACGATGATGACGACTGCTATACCTACTGTAGCGATGGCGCTATGCGCCGCATGATCGTCAACATGATCCGGCAAAATCGCGATAACATGAGCAAGAGCAGGGCTGATAGATTGTTGGTATCTGCTCAGAATGCAGTTTCGTCTTCAATTATGAAAAAGGCCCAATCCAGCAGCCAGGGCCACGCTGCTTCTGACATATGGGTCTGGAATGATGCGCGAGGTCGTACCAAGGAAGAGGTTCTGGAGGTCTTTGATGACGCCATTGCGAACAACTGCCGCGTGGTGCAGCAACTAGCGGGAGAGAACCATGACAACACGGAAGAAGGCGCTTGAGCTTTTCGGCGATCAGGTCGTGAAAGGTGCGGACGAGGCGCTGGAGTTAGCGGACAAGATCACAGACTTGCTCGACGGCAAGTCGATGCCGGTCGGCACCTTTGCCATGGGGCAGGCCTTGGCCAGCATCATGGTCTGGGGCGGCATGGACAAGAAGGGGATGGAGCAGTTCGTCAAGCGGCAGTTTCCCACCATGGTGCTGGGCTTGGCGGACATCACCGCCGATCTCATCCAGAAAGAGGAAGAGGAAACAGAGGGTGGCACGCAGCACTAAGGAATGGATAGGTCGTCACGACAACGAGGCCGTCCCGCCCAGGGTGCGGCTTCGTGTGTTTCTGGAGCATAATGGATGCTGTGCTTGCTGTGGCAGCAAGATCAACAACAAGCCGTGGGACTGCGATCATAAGATCGCGTTGATTAATGGCGGTGAGCACCGCGAGAGCAACATGGTGCCGCTGCTGACAGAACATCACAAAGAAAAGACCAAGGAAGACGTTGCAGAAAAGTCCGCGACCTACCATGTGCGACTCAAGAACTACGGAATCAAGAAGGCCAAGAAACCCATGATGGGCTCGAAGGCTTCAGGTTGGAAGAAACGGATGGACGGCACAGTTGTGCGGCGGTGAGGAGAGGTTATGGAACAGCGCGCATACGACGATCGGATAGAGCGATTGAACACGGAAATAAACGTGATCGAGAACAGCTTCGGTCGCGGCCCGTTTTATGACGGCATCCTTCGGGAGCGCCTTGCTGACCTATGGCGCAAGCGCTCGGACCTGATGGAAGCTAAAATTCTCGAAGCTGTGGCCCGCTGATGCGCCCTGCTGGCTGACCGCAAATTTTGCATGTTCTTGGCTAGGCAGGAGCGATCGCCGTGGAAGAAGTGCCGCTGATCATGATGATCTGCATCGTCCTGCTGATCCCCTACGGGGTCTATCAGGACTGGATCAAGCCCCAGCGTCACTCATCAGTCATCGTCACCAACGGCACAAACTTCCGGCGCGTCAGATCATAGTTGAGCATGATCTTGGACGGATAGCCTAGCTCCTCGAAGCGGGCCTTTCGATGATAAAAGGCGGTCTCAGTCTTGCGCTCCGTGCCCTCATACATCTGAGGCCGGTGGATCGAGAAGCCCTGATCCACCACATTGTCCCAGTGCTTGGCCCCCGAGATGTCTTCCAAGGTTGGCGGCTGGCCCCGGCGTCCACTATCCATTTTAGCGGGATGGGCCAGCACCTGG
>Ga0265338_10000419_pt1 | contig 76060 bp, 102 predicted proteins | sample 42126metaG_FD_193579 | JGI IMG/M metagenome (GOLD analysis project Ga0265338, IMG submission 193579) | Rhizosphere microbial communities from Carex aquatilis grown in University of Washington, Seatle, WA, United States - 4-21-26 metaG | ecosystem: Host-associated > Plants > Roots > Rhizosphere...
CAGCTCAGAACAAAGCTCAAGCTACACCGGGGCATGAGCGAGGAACACCAACGCAGGCTGGTAGAGTGGTATCTTTACGGCCGAACAGAAGCACCAAAACCTCCACGAAATTTCCTATAACTTAAAATACGCAATGAGCTCAATAATCAATTCAGCTATCGAAAAGCCTTAAAGCGACTTGTGCTAATTGAGAAAAACAGAAAAGTTATTGAATTAATGCGGAAGTTTGCTATAATACGAGCATTGAAGGCTCGGCAGCGATGTAATGCGCAGGTTCTGAACCTTCTTTTTTTATTGAGAACAAATACTCCGTCTCTTAGTTTGTTAAAATATAGTGAGCTAGGTAGTGATATAAGCTAGGATAGACTTTCTAACCTGGTTCACCACCGAGCACCACGACATTTAACGGATACGAATGGTTCCTGAGTTTATTGCTTATTGTGCTCATTCTCGAACTCGCCTCTGTTATATAGGGTTCTAATCCCACTGACCGGACATTGCAAACTTCTTGTATTGACACAATCATATACTTTCAATATACTTTACATTATGAGTAACACAACACTTCATATACCAATGGATAGGGCTGTACGAGAACAACTGGAAACCAAAGCTAAGAAGCTGGGTTTTGATTCGGCTCAAGCATACATACGAGTTTGGGCCAAAGCTGAAGCCGAGGGTCGTACGATTAATTTTGGTGACGATTGGGGCGAACCTAGCCCGGCAGCCGTCAAACGACTCAATAGCGCTGCTGATGAAGCGCAGCGTGGAGAAAATATATCTGGTCCGTTTAATACTGCTAAAGAAGCAATTGATCATCTGAATTCGTTATGAAGCGGATCATTTTCCACCGCACATTTGATAAACATTACATAAAAAGAATTAAACCTTCGCCAAAATTGGTTAAACAGTTTGAGGAACGATATAAACTGTTCTTGGCTGGCGAGAGAGGATATCCTCTCGATGATCATCCGCTCACTAAAAAACTGGTTGGTAAACGAGCATTCTCTGTTGCTGGTGATAAGCGTGTTATTTACACCGAGACCGAAGTTGAAATCGTCTTCCTTGATGTTGGTACCCACAATCAAGTGTATTAGATGTCGGCACATGGACAACCCAGCGTTTCTAATTTTTCAGCGACACGTAGTAAACTTGGTAGCAGGGTGTTCCAAGTACGGGACACGAACCACACCATAGATATATACGATATGCAAACAATAACTATAGTTACCGGAAATGCTGGCAAAGTGCGTGAACTCAAGGGTATGACAATGGGCAAACTAGACTTTGTAATGCATGACTTGGATATCGATGAAATTCAAAGTTTGGATTTAGAAAAAATTGTAAAAAACAAAGCTCATCAAGCATACCAGCAAATTAAAAGTCCAGTAATTGTAGATGATGTATCTGCAGGCCTATCAAGCTTAAATGGCTTACCCGGGCCATTTATAAAATTTTTCAACAAGGAGATCGGTAGTGACTCACTTTACAAACTTTCTAAGTCTGAAAACGAAGAGGTAACAATCAGCTGTATAGCGGCATACTACGATGGCAAAGACTTTATTTTGGGAAACGGAACTATTAAAGGAAAAGTTGTAAGCCCGAGGGGAGAGAATGGTTTTGGATTTGATTCAGTCGTAATTCCGGATGGTCAAAATAGAACAATGGCTGAAATGTCTGAAGAAGAAAAAATGCAGGTAAGTCATCGGGGCAATGCTTTTAGGTCTTTGCTTAAACAGCTTAAGACATTAAAATAGTTCTAACAGTGTTTATCACGCTGCACCATATCTGTAAAGTAGTATAATTTTACTGCCTGGTTGTCCGTAAAAAAATTGTCAGGCTAAGAGCTTTTATCAAATTAGAGTTTTTAGCCCGGCAATGAAAACCAGCTTGCTTGTCAAGGAAGGTTGGACAACGGTAGCCAGGTCAGTCGAGCCTAACTCTTGGCTTACTCTATACTAGATATAGCAACTGGCAAGGTTAGAATCAAACAGGTAAAATAGGTTTATGACCAACGAAGAACTTGCTGGCGGCACAGTACACAAAATGCCGGACGACTTAAGAAAAGCGCTTACTGCTGACCCAGCAGCCCGAGCGGCTTGGCAGACTCTTACGCCGTTGGCGCGCAATGAGTGGATCTGCTGGACTGTGACGGTCAAGCAGCAGAAGACCAGGGATGAACATGTTAAGCGAGTGATTTCCGAGCTAAAAGAAGGCATGCGTCGCCCATGTTGCTGGATAGGCTGCATTCATCGTACAGATAAAGCCATAAGCCCATCAGTTCAGTGGGTGCTCAACAAAACAAAATCTAACTAGTCTTATAGTGAGATATGGACTGTTGATTCTCCGCAGACAACACTGCACCAGAAATAATCATGACTAGAAAGACTCATCAAAGACTCGTTATTATTGATCTGTTTATGCTTGCTCTTCTTATGATTCTGACGACTTTTGGTGTGTATTATGGGGCTACTCGTAACCGTGTACCTTTTTTATTGGCATCGCAATGTTAGTACTAACATCAATACTAACGATTACAGCACTCATAAGAGCAAAAGGATATGAAGATTAAAATTCTGGTTTTGTATAGCACCGTATAAGACCTCAATTTGTATTCCAGTATTCCTAGTACATACTTTTTTATTTGTCTAATACATTCTATACTGCTTGTGTATGCTAGATGTATCTAGGGATAGTAGCTGGTTTAGGATTTCGCTTGGCGTTGAAGCGGCTAATTTAACGGAATTTGTGGTTCGAGCCTCTGCCGAAGACGCCGCAATAACCGGATTGCGTAAGTATTGTGAGGATCCTGATACCAGATTGGGAGTTAGTCCGGCTGACTTTATGCCCTGGGGAATTGTGGTGAAGCCTTTGGATCCGATCGAGGCAGATTATCATAGAGCGCTTGAGGGTGTATCTCCGGATGTGAAGTTAGTGACAGATGCCAGACCGCTGCCGCTACCTCAACTAACTGGTGACTCGCTTGTTAATTCTTTTGAATCTAATCAAGATGCTCTTTTTTTGATGGATCGTTGGGGTAGGTCTACGGGTTATGTTGACCCTAATCCAAAACAATAACGATAAACATCACCAGATATAATTATGTTAAAATGGGTAAACTATTCTATTCGATATAGATTGTTTCTACGTGCCGACATAGCTCAGTGGTAGAGCACCTCCATGGTAAGGAGGGGGTCCCGAGTTCAAGTCTCGGTGTCGGCTCCATTAAACTTCGCCCAACACGACATCATGAATCAAGATACCTCAATCGTCATCCCGCACTACGATGCGGCATCCAGTTTTTAAAGAGAATCTAATATAGACTAGATTTCCAATCAAGTTGGGAATGACGACAAGAAAAGTGTAAAAGTGAATTTTGAAACCAAGAGTTGGTAGTTGTATAACACCTTAAAATATGCTAAAGTGCTACGAATGAATAATTTATTAAGCGTAGCCGGAGGTAAGGACCAAGGGTTACGCAAAGCCGAAGGCGAAGTTTAATGGCGAAAAAGGGTGATAAGCGTAAAATTGTTGGTCTAGTCAGCGAAGAAAGCGGACACCGGCATTATTATACCAAGAAAAATACTATGAATACCCCAGATAAGCTGCGTCTTAAGAAGTACGATCCTACACTACGCAAACATGTTTGGTATAGCGAGACCAAAAAGAGTCTCGGCCGCAACGAAGTCAAACCACGTTAGTTTAAGCAAGTAAGCGCTGGATTGCTACAGCGACCGCTGAATCTTTGAGGCTGGCTTTTTGCTTTTGAGAATACGCGTAGATCTTGTTAGTGGCTTTTACTAGATAGTCTTCGAGTTGTTGGTTTATTTCGATCTCTGTGGAATGTCTTTTCTGCTTGTTCTGAACCCACTCTAAGTAGCTGACAATCACACCACCGTCATTAGCAAGGATGTCAGGAATAATCATTACACCGTGCTTAGTCAGATACTCGTAGGCTGTCTCATCTACCGGTCCGTTGGCCAGCTCCAAGATAATAGAAGCTTGCACCCGGTTCATATTATCTTTAGTAATTACATCACCTAGAGCAGCTAGCACCAGTACATCGACTTTAAGCGTTAGCAGCTCGTCATTAGAAATAACCTTACCGGTTTTGTAATCTGATAATGTCTGTTTTTGAGCTTTAAAGGCATCAAGCGCCTTTGGACTGAAGCCTTTGGCGTCATAAATGCCGCCGCGGGAGTCAGTTGCGCCTACCAGCTGCCAATTTGGATGTTCCTGCTCGGCTATTAGAGTAAAGTATGACCCAACATTACCAAAACCTTGTACGGCGTAGGTGAGATGCTTGTCCGCTTTACCAAGTTTGGCCAATATTTCCCGCAGAACTATGACACCGCCGCGACCGGTAGCGGTATCTCTGCCCAAACTACCTCCACTGTTAATAGATTTACCCGTAAAGCTGGCGTGACTTGTGTCGCCCGTCTGTAGTTCGTATTCATCCATCATCCAGTCAATAATTCGGCTATCGGTATTAACATCAGGTGCAGGTACATCTTTGTCTGGTCCGATATGGGGCGCTAGATGCCTGGCATATTTACGGCTCAACTCTTCTAGCTCGGTATCCGTCAACTCCTTAGGATTAACCACTACGCCCCCTTTACCACCACCAAGAGGTAAACCACTGGCCGCAGTTTTAAGGCTCATAAGGGTAGCAAGTGCTCTGACTTCATCCAAATTAACATCCTGGTGAAACCGAACACCGCCCTTATAGGGCCCCCGTTTATTATTGTGCTGTACACGATAAGCTGGATATTTTTTACCGTTACTAAGTTTAATTTCAAAGGAATGCTCCTTGTTTATCTTTAGAATCTGATCAATTTGGGCAGTAGATAGTCCTAATTGTTCTCCGACCCTGTTTATTAAGGCGTGGGTTGTGTCTAACATGTATCCATTATCCCATAAACGGCTTATGACTATCCCTTGCATTTATCCGAGCATAGTGTAAAATAAACTACTTATGATCAGGATTAGCGATGCATGAGAGATTAAAGCCTAAATGGATAAACCCCGTTATTGCGGGTGGTTTGGCTGTCGCGGCATTGTCTGGTTGTGCCTCAAAACCAAATAACAATGCCCAAGTCTTAAGCGATAGTTTATCGGTAGCGCATAACCATGGGTTTGAGCATGCCATTCAGCGCGGGAGTGATCCCCATAATTTAAGAATTCAATTCGGAGCTTGCATGCTGCCAGCAACCGTCTCAAGAGAACATTTAGAACTCAAGGTTGAAGAAAATATGAAATATAACGTCGGCGCCGTGGCGGCAGGTGATAAAGATAAACTCGATAGAATGCAAGATAATGTTACGAGTGATGAGTTAGGCACGCTCACTCACGACGGAATAACTGGCCTCACTAACTGTCAAATGACTACCGAAACAATTGACCCATTACTCAATCAAATAGCAAACGCAAATAAATAAAGCTGTCCGCATATGGCAGGGGAGACAGGGGTCGATAAGGGTGAGCCCATGGACAGTTGACATCATGACAGCTTACCATTAAAATGTATTGTATGACTGTTAAAGCCACACTATATCTAGATTCAGAAATGTATAAAACCTTTAAACTGCAAGCGGTTGAGACGGGGCAGTCTATATCTTCACTTCTTAATGAAGCAATGCGTGCTCAGTTAAATGAGGATTTAGAGGACATAACCTCTATCCGCAAACGTTTAGCTAAAAGAGAGAGACCAATCAGCTATGAAGCGGCACTTGAAGAGTTAAAACAAAATGGACTTATATAGAGTTGAGTTACTGCCCATTGTCATCAAGAAAGATCTGAAAAAGATACCTCAAGCTGACAACCAAAGAATAATGGAAAAGATTAAGACTCTAAGCATAGACCCTAGACCGACTTGGTCTAAAAAACTGTCAGCTCGAGAAGAATATCGTGGGAGACAGGGAGCTTACCGCATACTCTACGTAATTGATGATTCGATAAAAATTGTCCAAGTAACTAAAGTTCGCCATAGAAAGAATGTTTACAGATAGCCTGGCAGGAGTTACTGGATGATTATAGAACCTTAATAGAGACGGACGAAAGACAAATTCCAATTAAGGATTACTGAATTCGAGAGCCACAGTGATGGTTGTATTTACTAAAATTACCCGATCCGTGTCTTCAATATAAAATTGTAACCATGACCATCTGTATCTTTAAATAGTCTGTTCTTTGATATTTTAGGGAGATATTGGAATATAACAACTTTCCCGAGCAGTTCACTTAAGTTTGATCTATCGTTAGACCCTAGAACTTCGCCGCCTATCATTTGACCGTCAATCATATATGCGTAGAGCGTGCCTTTAGTGCCAACATTCTTTCTGCTTAACATTCCTTTTACTTCGAAGACTTGTAGATCACTATCTTGAATAGCCTCTAATTTCTTTTCTTCTTTATGTATTGCAATGTATAAGGCAGGTACAGCTATTATGCCCACAATCACCAGTATTGATACATAGGCAAATATCAAAATAATTTTATATTGTTTGATGGTTTTGTTAATCTGATCTGTTAAGACTATTTTTTCATCATTATTTAAGGGTCCGATAGACAAACCTAGTGGTGTACTTGATTGCTCCATGACTTAACTGTATCAAAGAATTTAATCATAATCGAGTTGGAGGTGCAGAGTAGAACTAGAAAAGGGCAAATAGGAATCGAACTTTTAACAGATAAGAAAATTTACATTAAATTGAGGGGGCATATATAATGAAACGCTCTAAGGAGTTAAAGTTTGGTCAGATTAGTTCAAAGTTTACTTGGCAGGGGAGACAGGGGTCGAACCTGCGACCTTCGGTTTTGGAGACCGACGCTCTACCAGCTGAGCTACTCCCCTAAGAACAGTGCTCATTTTATCTTAGTTTGACTGTCAATGAAAACAATTCGGATTTGTTTTTGGTGTCATACTGAACTTGTTTCAACATCTTGTCCTAGATTCCGGATCAAGTCCAGAATGACGCGGGAGGCCGGCTTTAAAACTTTTCAAAAACATTCTAATCTGGTATACAATAATACTTGCATGAACAAGTATCGCCTCAATAAAACGCTTCTCATAATGCTATATGGCTACCCTGGCTCCGGCAAGACATACTTTGCCCGCCAATTAGCAGAAGATATAGGTGCTACACACTTAAGTAGCGACCGCTTGCGTTACGAACTGTTTGAAACACCACGCTACGATAAGCAGGAAAACGACATTATCGATCACCTTATGGAATACATGGCAGAAGAATTCTTAAAGGTCGGTGTGAGTGTAATTTACGATAGCAATGCCATGCGCTTTGGCCAAAGAAGAAACTTGCGGGACCTTGCCCGGCGCTCGCATGCCGAACAACTGTTGGTCTGGGTTCAAACAGATCAAACCACCTCCTTTGCCAGGCTTGGCGGCCGTGACAGGCGCAAAAGCGACGATAAATACGCCGCGGCCTACGATGGAGACGGTTTCGAGAGCTACATTCAGCAGATGCAAAATCCTCAAAACGAGGAATATGTGGTTATCAGCGGTAAACACACCTTTACCACCCAAAGCAGTGCCATTATTAAAAAATTTTATGATTCCGGCCTCATTGACGCAGAAAGCGCAAACAGCAAGGTTATTAAACCGGGTTTGGTCAACCTTATTCCAAGCCCTGCGGCCGGGCGCGTTGATATGTCGCGGCGTAATATCCGCGTCCGATAGTTATATATGTCTGTTAAGCATGTGCAAGTGCCAGGGTTAGGCAATGTTGGACTCTACCGGCGAAGAGATTCCCGCGCACTTAAAATAACCATAGATGGTAATAATCAAGTCCGCGTCACCATGCCTTCCTGGTTGCCTTATCGTGCAGCCCTTGAATTTATCAATACTAAAAAAGCTTGGATTGCTCAGCATCAACATCAGAGACTGTTACTTAAAAACGGAGATGCTGTTGGCAAGGCACACAGGCTGGAATTTGTCAGACAAATTGGAAATGCTCAAGTAAGTCACAGGCTCATAAAGCAAACAGTGCGTGTTAATATACCCTCAGATGCATCAATTGAAGACCCGATAGTACAGACTGCGGCTAAGCGTGGCGCCGTTAAAGCACTCCGTTCTGAGGCTGAAGCGTTATTACCTATCAGGTTACGACAACTAGCCAAGCAATACGGTTTCGTTTATGGTTCAATTCACGTCAAACAGTTGCGTTCCAGATGGGGAAGCTGCACTCACCAAAAACACATAACGCTCAATCTATTTCTTATGCAGTTGCCGTGGCCTCTTATTGATTATGTACTATTGCACGAGTTAACGCATACCAAGTACCTGCATCATGGTCCTGACTTTTGGGTCAAGTTGGAGGAATGCTTGCCCAATGCCAAAGCTCTGCGCCGGCAAATCAGGACTTTTCAACCTCAACTATAGGTAACCATAAGTAGTTTGTGGCATAATACTGCCATGCCTGATTTGCAAGCACCTACTCCGGCACCAGACGCCAACCTCGAACGGCAACGTCTAACCAGTCTTATAAACAGTATGGCCGACGGTGTAATTGCCATAGATGAACGGAAAGTGATTGTTATTTATAATGGTGCTGCCCTCAACATCTTAGATGTAAACAGTAGTATTTATAACAAGCCAATAGACCAAGTCTTAAAACTGCTTGATAAAAATAAGCAGCCTATAGGTGTCGTAGGACTAATTGATAGTATCAAAACATCCTTTTCGACTCGTGATTACCTCATTCAGTACCCAGATACCAGTACAATAAATCTATATCTAAGCATTGCACCGGTTCACCTTGGTTACGGCTATCAGGGTACTCACGGCCATGTAATTTTGTTGCGTGATATTACCCGCGAAAAATCGCTAGAAGAAGAGCGTGATGAGTTTATTAGCGTGGTCAGCCACGAGCTGCGTACTCCTATTGCCATTGCCGAGGGCAATATTAGTAACGCTCAATTTTTGGCCGAAAAAACTGGTGATATTAAGCAAGTAACAGAGGCTCTCAAGCAGACCTATAACCAAATTGGTTTCTTGGCCAGCCTCATTAACGATCTTGCAACTTTATCTCGCGCTGAGCGCGGCAAGCTCGAGGTGGAGATAGAGGATATTAACGCTCATGAACTAATTGACGACTTAACCTCTAGCTATCGGTCCCAAGCAGAAGCCAAAAACCTGCTATTACAGTCAGAAATTGATCCCAAATTAGAAATCCTCCATTCAAGCAAACTCTATGTACGTGAAGTTCTGCAAAATTTTATTACGAACGCTATCAAGTACACCGAAAAAGGCAGTATTGCGGTAGGCGCTAAGCCCAGAGATAAGGGTATATTATTCTGGGTGCAAGATACGGGCATAGGTATTAGCAAAAGTGACCAAGAAAAAGTCTTTGATAAATTTTTCCGTTCTGAGGACTTTAGAACCAGACAAAATAATGGCACCGGGTTAGGACTATATGTAACCATGAAGTTGGCGCGACTATTACACGCCGAAATAAACATGCAGAGCGAGCTGAACAAAGGTTCCCGCTTTGATATCTACGTACCCAACCTCTCCTAGAAAGTAATAAGCAATATGAAATAAGGGCAGAAGGGATTCCGGTCCATTCCTTTTTACTTTTTTTCATATTACCTATTACTTATTGACCTGGTCCTAGTCTTGCGGTACTATTGACAAGTGACGACCTACAATACTGTAGGTCTTTTATTTTGAAAGGCATAACACAAGGAGTCAGTAGTGGCCGAAGATCAGTCCGGTAAGGCTAATAAACCCAAGAGACGAATCCGTCAGGCCCCATCTGTGCGAGAGCAAAGTATTCAATCGGCCAATTCCACGCCCAAGCCGCGCCGGGTTCGGCGAGCAGCCGGCGGGGTTACTTCTATTTTCAAATCTATCTGGCGGTTTATTGTCATGTTACTTAGGCCATTCAGTTTCTTGCTATGGCCATTTAAGACGCGTCCGGTTCGTTTTATCGGCCGTGTCTTAGCGGTAGTATTGTTAATCAACTTCTTCAAAGGCGCTTTCAGCGAGCTTAAGGGGGTTGAGTGGCCTGATCGTAAACAAACTACTCAGTTAACGGTGGCCGTATTTGTATTCGCCATTATTTTTGGCATTATTATTGCCGCTACAGATTATGGACTAGACCGGATATTTAAACGGATATTACTTAAATAAGCCTCGGGCTTTAGGAGCGAAAGGTACATTAATGACAAAACGATACGATACATCTAAACAGTGGTACGCCATCCACACCTATAGCGGTTACGAAGAAAAAGTAGCAGAGAGTATTCGTCAGCGGGCAGAGAGTCTGGATATGAAAGATAAAATCTTCCAGGTACTAGTACCCAAAGAAAAGATGATTGAAGTTAAAAACGGCAAGCGCAAAGTGGTAGAAAAGCGTATTTTTCAGGGTTACGTACTCGTGCAAATGAAAATGAGCGAAGACGCCTGGTACATTGTGCGCAACACTCCATCCGTTACGGGCTTTGTGGGTAGCGGTAGCGAGCCGACGCCTATTGCTAACGACGAGATGGAAAAGATCATGAAGCGTATGGGCCGCGAAGAACCAAAACACAAGATAGACTTTAAGGAAGGCGAAGTGGTCAACATTATCGACGGACCGTTTAAAGGTTTTGATGGATCTGTTAGCGAAATTGATGCTCAAAAGGGCAAGCTTAAAGTCCTGGTCAACATGTTCGGCCGCGAAACCCCTGTAGAGTTAGACAGCTTGCAGGTCAAGCGCGTTTAGTATATAGTAAATTTCATCTAGTGGGTGATTTTGAGGTGCTTCCTTATGGGAATAGAAAATGATCATTTTGTTGGTAGGGCTGAGCTTGGTAGGACTCGATGGGCCGCTATCGGTGCGGCAGCTGGAACTCTATTGATAGGTGCATACGGGATATACCTAGATACCAAAGGAATTGATGTTTCCGCACACGTAACTGGTAGGTTTCTTGAGGTCGGTTCAGGAGCTGGTTTGGTAGGAAGCGGAAAGGCTGTTATCGACTACATAAGTGTACGAACAAGTTTTCTAAGACAGCATGATGATGCAGCCAGACATGTATTTAATGAAACCATGCAAGCCGAACTCAGTGTTGTACCCCACACTGAAACTCCTATAGAAGCTGGACAACAGGGGTAAGATAAAGTATTGTTACCAATAGTATGAGCGAGCTAGATCCTTATTATGAGTTTATTGGCGATGAGGTACCAAGACTAAAATTAAATGTGATGGAATTAGTTGGCGGACTAGCATTGACACTCCTAAATCTTAAAATCCATTCGAATTTCATTGAATCCATTGGTGTTGGATCGGTTGTTGTCGCCTGGGTCGATGTTACGTTACAGGGTTTGAATACTGATCACAACAGATAATGCGACTGGACAACAGAGGTAAAGTGTAGTAAACTTGTACAAGTTACGTACGAGCAAAGTGAGGCGAGCTTCTAACGCCGCACTCCATACGTCATCCTCGGGCTTGACTCGGGGTTCTAGCATAGAACTAGATTCCAGAGTCAAGTTGGGAATGACGGCATAAAGGAATAATTTTATATGGCAGAAAAGAAAGTTACCGCTAATCTTAAGATGAAAATCCCGGCCGGCAAGGCCAGCGCGGCGCCACCGGTTGGTAGCACGCTGGGTCAGTACGGTGTTAATATGATGGATTTTATTAATCCCTTTAACGAGCAAACCAAAGAGCTCAAAGGCACCGTGACGGCTCACATTAGTATTTACGAAGACCGCACTATGAGCTTTAGGGTGGTTAGCCAACCAACTGATGATCTAATCAGGGCTAAGCTGGGCATAGATAAGGGCTCAGGCAAGCCAAATAGTGAAAAGATCGCCAAGAAGTTATCGCAGCAACAATTGACCGAAATTGCCCAGGAAAAGATGCATGATATGAATGCAGAGGATATTGAAGCAGTCAAAAAAATTGTAGCCGGCACCGCCCGCAGCATGGGTGTAGAGGTCGAGGCATAATATGCCTGGCCCAGCAGAAAAGTTTATTGGCTTACCCGATGCCGCAAGAGCTATATTTGGAGTAGTTGATCCGGAGTCGGCAGTTGTACGTCCGGCGACTAATGAAACCCCTTCAACTCCATGGGTAGACTTAGATAGTAGGCGTTATGATGAAGTTGTAGGTATGTCATGGCAACTTCAAGGACGCGGAGATCATATTGCAGCCGCCAAATTATTGATAGAGAACGGGCTGAAGCAAGAGATAGAAACAGACGGTAGATAATTAATTTTTGTGGGAGTGCTTCGATCAAGCTCAGCACGACTGAACCACGAAGGAGGAAGTATGGCGGAAGCCAAGAAAGCTACAAAAAAAGTAGCAAATAGTAAGAAGCAAGTAGTAAGTAAAGAAAAGAAAGTAACAGCCAAGAAGGCAGTTGCTAAGACGCTGGCTGTAGACAAAAAGACAGCCAGTAAGCCCAATGGGGTTTCTAAGGTCGCAGAAGACGTTATTGTGCCGGTAGAAGCCGCGGCGGAACCGGTTGTTGCCAAGGCTGGCAGACGGAGTGCCAAAGCGCTTAAAGAGACTGAGGAGAAACAAGCTAAGGCAAGCCGCAAGGCGGCGCAGTCCTCTGAAGCTGAAAGCGAAGGGGGAAAGAACGAACTACCCAAAAAGATTCAGAAACCAGCCAGATCTAGACTTGATCGCCGCGGCAAGAAGTTTCAGGAAGTAGCCAAGCTTATTGATAGGAACAAGGATTACGCCGTAAAAGAAGGCCTCGGCATCTTAGTTAAAACCAGTACGACTAAATTTGATGCTTCTGTGGAGCTACACATAAATTTGGGTGTTGACCCCAAGCAAGCCGATCAAAACATCCGTGGTACGGTTGTATTACCAGCAGGTACAGGTAAGTCGCTTCGCGTGGCTGTTATGGCCGAAGCAGATGATGCCGCTAAAGCTAAAAAAGCAGGTGCTGATATTGCTGGTTTAGAAGAGATAACCTCACTTTTGGACAAAGAGACAATTAATTTTGATGTACTTATAGCTACACCATCCCAAATGGCCAAGCTAGGTAAGTATGCTCGACTGTTAGGCCCTAGAGGTCTTATGCCTAACCCCAAGAGCGGCACAGTTACAACCGACGTTACCAAGGCTGTATCTGAGGCCAAGGCGGGCAAGGTAGAATATCGTGTCGATAGTACCGGTATTGTGCATCTTGGCGTCGGCAAAGTCAGCTTTGGCGAAGTTAAGCTAGAGCAAAACGTTAGTGCGGTTATAGCCAGCATTAAGTCTGTAAAGCCAAACTCAATTAAAGGCGCTTATTTGAAGTCAGCCTATCTGACAACAACCATGGGTCCAAGCCTTCGTTTAACACTTAGCGGCGAAGCATAAACTTGTTACAATAGCGCCATGATATTAGTGGGCATAACTGGTCCTATTGGCCATGGCAAGTCAACGCTTGCGAGCGCGCTGCAGCAGTCAGAATCAAATTCACAAGTTATTGAAACATCTGAAGTTATAAACGAAGTTGTAAACGACCTAAACCACCACGCGCAGCAACTTCCCCAAAAAAATGACCTATCTTCAATTAATGAGTGGCTGAGTAATTTGTCACAAATTCTACCAAAAGTCATTCACCAACGTATTAATTGGTCGAGGTTGGAGCTTACAAACAGTGCTATTTCAGCCAAAACAAGAGACTATATCAAACTTTTTGAATACATTGACAGTTTGCATGCTAATCCTCAGCTTTTGCATCAAAATATTACCGAAACCAATAAAAAAGACTACCGTAGCATGCAACAATGGCTTGGGGGTTATCTAGTAACACACCTTGACGCCGATATTTGGTACAGCGAAATATTGAGACGATCTAAGATTGCAAGTAAAAACGGTTTAATGCTGTATGTAGTTGGCGGCGTACGCTTTCTATCGGACGCAGATTGTATGCGAAAAGCCGGTGCCCGCATAGTGGCTATCAGCAGGCCAGACGTAACAATCAGTGATATTGACGACCCTACGGAACGTGAACGTGCACAGATAAGACCGGATAGTACAGTCATAAACAATGGCAGCCTTAGTCAGCTAAATAACACCGCTAGGCAACTTTGGTCAGACTTACTCGCAGATCAACTAAGGCCCGAGTATCGCACTAACGATCTTTCTTAAATAAATTTGTTATTTTTAGTTATCTGGAATGGTGGATATGGGACATGCCTCTATTAAGGGCGTTTATGGTTCTGGTAAAACCGCGGATGCCGCCGCGGTAAGCAATATAACGTCCCTGCCAGTTCGGTTCATATTTAGCCTTAAAGCGGTACAGCCCGCTAAATGAGTAAAAGCGGTTGCCATTGGAGTACACAAACTCCAATGTGCTATTAATAATAGTTTTGTCGCCCGAGCCGCTAACTTTTAGACCATGTAACGGGCAAAGCCCTAGATTAAGCCGCTCAAATCCTTGCTCAGACAGATACTTCGCAAAAGACAACAGCAAAAAGTCATTACTATTGCCCAACGCTTGTTTGGTGTGGCGTAGCAAGTCATAATTTGCCTCTTTGGGGTCAAAGCTAGGGATTTGATTAATAAAGGCCTGTATGGTGCCCTCTGTATCCCTTAAGACCATTACGGGACAATTTCGTATATAACTTATATCAAAGTAGCCCATCATCAGTCCTCGCTCCTCACGTCCCGGTATACTAAGCCAATCTGATGACACGGTCTTTAGCTGATTCATGATCTTATCTGTATGTGGTGGAACCAGGAGCTCGGCCTTATACTGAGCTCGTTCAAACTTTGAAACTATGTTACGGAAATATTTGCCGGTGAGCACTTTATCGATAAAGTGGTTAAGTTCCAAAATCGCTTCTTCGCCAATTTTCTGCAACGCAAAATCGTTTTTTTTATAAAAACTACTCCACTTGGGTTCAGTATGTATAAAGGCGGGTAGCCAATCATTGGTATGACACAACTCCTCAAACATTTCCAAAAGTTGGTTGCAAGCATATTTATCGCCGGCGGGGTCACCAACTATCAGTGCCACCCCGCGCTCGACTCTAAACGCCAATCCTGCCGATTGATCTGGTGTCAGAAAATACTGTTTATCATAAGGATAAAGTTTAAAATAGTCTTCGCTTGAACCGCCGTGTTTGGTAAGTATTCGATCCATTGCCTGCCGGTTCCTGGCTTGATCGCTAAAACGGGCTCTAAGTGGTTGAAAAAGCGAGATAGCTGCATATATTAGGCTAAGCGTACTAACAAGTGATAATGAATAGAGGAATAATCTTCCGCGCTCGGTGTAGGCCTGTGCTGGGTGTGTGGTAGTGATGTTAAACTGGTCTACTGTGTAGTGGGCCGCCAGAGGCAGGTTAATTTCTTGATGGAAATCATGCCGGTCCAATAGCAAAAAACCACCAACACCGTAAAAGAAAGCTATCAGTAGAACCAAGGCAATAAAGCGAAGCGACAAGGTAAAGTTACGGATATCGCTTTTTACGGTGAATTCGTGCCGGTAGTAAGCCAGGCCACAGACCACCCCAACCGGTAGAATAACGGACCGTAACAGGTGGGAAAGTCCATAGCTAGATAGCGAATCTGCAGCCAATAGTGAACTTACGTTGATGCCTAGCAAAAATGCGTAGACAACTAGCGTAATGGCCCAGGCAGCCTGTTTGCGGCGAACAATAAGACTAGACAAATAGATAAGACTCATACCTATCACGAGCGCAAGGCTAATCCGCACATCGCTGCGCGCTACATGGCCAAAAATGAGCAGATGACTAAGTAGGGCGCTAAAAAGTACCAGCAGGCCGTTCATAAACACGCCGATGGCAACCAGTCGCAACATGAATTGCTTATGCAAAAAACGTCCAGGCCGAGCATGCTCTTTCATAGGTAATTACATTATTGTATACTGCGCATCCTCCCAACGCGACAATATTGTAAGGACTAGTACAGGCATTCCACCAACTTGACAAAACTACAACACAAAAGCTAGCCAATAACTTGTTTTTAGACCAAATCGTTTCGTACAATAGTTAAAGAAAGAGGGTGCTACGTGGGGGTATATAGCAACATTCAGATAAGGCAAGCGATTGACGACGGGCATATTATATGCACGCCTTTTAATCCTAAGCATATTGCCCACGCCAGCCTCGATGTGACCCTAGGCTATTACTTTTACCGCATAGAACGTATGAATGAGCGCAATCTGTATAATCCCTTTGATCGAGAGGACGTAGAGCGCTATTTTGATGGGCCATACAAGGCCATACCGCATGGCCAATGGTGCGATTTAAATGGCATAAAGCCGTTGACTGGTATTCCACTAGATCACCCGGTGATTGCCTTGAAGCCAAACGAACGTATTTTGGCACATACGCATGAATTTTTTGGCATCAAACCACCTGGTGCCTTTGACCTGAGGGCTCGCTCTAGCTGGGCACGCAATGGTGTAGCCGTCTGCTTTGACGCTGGCTGGGTAGATCCTGGCTATATTAACCGGCTAACTCTAGAAATATACAACCTCAATCAGCGGGAAACCGTTATTCTGCCAGTAGGTGAGCGCATAGCACAAGCCGTTTTTCACGAAACAGGTGAAGTGGCTGGTGATTATGGCCAGGGCAGAGATAAGGGCTTTAGTGGCAAGTATCAGGCTGGATCAGATCTAGAAACACTTATTAAGATCTGGTCACCAGATATGATGCTACCACAGGCCTACAAAGATACTCGGACTCTGCCTATCAAAATCGAAGGCATGGCTTATGATTGAGGCAAAATTATTATGAGCTATAAGGGAAAATACATTGTTATTGAGGGACCTGAAGGCGTTGGTAAAACTACCCAGATAAACCTGTTGGCTATACAGTTAAGGGCTGCAGGCTTTCCGGTGCGCGTTCTCAGGGAGCCAGATAGCCAAAGCGATTTAACCGCCCGCAGCATTAGGCAGTTGACTCAGGACCCGCGATACCCAATGAACTCACGAACAGAGGTATTACTATATAATGCTGCCCGTTCACAGTCCCTAGAGGTCATTCGACACAGCATTGAGCAAGGTGTTATATGTCTGGTGGATCGTAATTATTTAACGACTTTGGCAATCCAATATTACGGACGCGGCGATGTGCCGGATTACGAGACCATTAATCAGATTGTTCACTTTGCTGTTGGCGATATGGAGCCAGACCTCACCATTATTCTTGACGCCCCAGTTGGGGTGCTCCAGTCCCGTAGCCAAGACAGGCGGCATAAAGAGCGTTTTGATGACTTGGATGTGGCCTTTTTGGAACGGGTTCGGGCTGGTTATTTATGGGAGGCCAAGCAACGCGGTCTGCCGGTTATTTTTGCAACAGAGCCGCTAGAAGAAGTCTTTAAGCAGATTTGGCAGTTGGTCACAAAGCTCTTGGCGGCACCCAAAACGGCGCGAGCCAGCGTAGAAACGGAACCAGTCTCAATTAAAGAGATTCTGGCCCAAAAGCAAGTTAAACCTGCCCCATCAATCGAACCGACCATTCAAGAGAGTCTGCTCATAAAAGGAGAAGCCGGAATCTATACCATCACTCAATCTGGTAAAGATCTACTAAGTCAAGCAGTTACCAATACCACATTAGACGTCTACGCATTTACCGAACAACTTAGTCCGGTCACAATCGCCGCCGCTATGGCCCGTCTGAGCCGCCGGGGCGATGATATGCGCATTACACTTTTAGACGAGTTTATGGGTAGGGCCGGCAAGGATCAGCAGCTACTTCAGAGGGTCATTACCGCCTATGGTGATGACTCAGTCCAACAGCTAGCCGGTATTCATGTGGTGGTAGAGGGTGCCTCCAATATCCTGACTAAAAAACTAGAGTGGGGCCGGCTGGCGGCTTATCTAGAACAATCCAGCCGCTATATATACCTCGATCAAAAAGGTAAAAATGGACAGTACCGTTACTACGTTCCCAATGACTTCGATCAACAAATTAATCAGTTGTATTGCCGAACTATGGACGCGATTTTTGATAACTATTCCGACATGGTTCATAAACTAACAGATTATATACAGCAAAAGTCGAGCGTACCCAAGAAGGAGCAAGATGGTGCCTGGCGCAGCGCTACCAGGGCTCAGGCCTGTGACGCGGTTCGGTACGTATTACCCGTAGCAACCCGGCAGACAGTCGGCATTTATGCTTCCGGACAAGCACTGGAAAGTTTAATTATGCATTTGCAAAGTGATGATCTTCCCGAAGCCCGTCAAACTGGCCAGGATCTATTAGATGAAACCCGCAAAGTCATACCGACCTTTTTAGAACGTGCCGATAAACCCGACCGAGGCGGTGCAATGGTTGCATACAAAGCAAATACCTACCAGCAAGTCAGGGAATTGGCTCATAAATACTTGCCCGGTACGTACGGCCAACATGAAGAGCCCGTTATACTCACGTCGTATACTCCCAAAAATGAGCTTGATCTGGTAGCAGATATGGTTTATGAGCACAGCCACCTATCCTTAGTTGAAATTAAGCAGCTCACGGCTAATTGGTCTTATCGCAAAAAAGAAGCTGTTTTTAAGGCTTACGTCGGCGAGCGCCTAAACCGCCGGCACAAGCCTGGCCGGGCCCTTGAGACTGCCCACTATAGTTGGGATTTGGTTTGCGACTACGGTATTTTTAGAGATTTACAGCGCCACCGGATGGTGGATGATATGGAATGGCAGTTCTTGACGCCTCGTTATGGCTACGATATACCATCGTTAATTGAGGAAGCAGGTCTAACAGAGCAGTTTGAAGCCTGTTTTGACGCTAGCTTAGAGCTCTATAGCAGCCTGCAGGCCGCCGGTTATGAGCTAGAGGCGCAATATGCCACGCTGCTGGGCCATAAAATGCGCTGGAAGGTTACTTATAACGCCCGTGAAGCCTTCCACCTGCACGAACTTCGCACCAGCCCGCAGGGCCATCCGGGCTATCGCAAACTGGTACTACAGATGCATGATAAGCTGGCCGAGGTACACCCCCTGCTGGCGGAATCTATGAGATTTGTAAATCAGGGCGAAGATGCCGAACTCACCCGCCTGGCCGCCGAACGCTACACCCAGTTCAAACTGGAACAAATGGATAAAAAGTAAGCACTTTAATCGCGAGTATACCCTTACGTCATGGAATAGAGATCTAGGGTATCTATAGACCAATCAATAATGCTCCAAACTAGTTTGCCCTAGTCCATAAGGGCAATATTACTCATGGTTTACCGAATATAATGTGAAATAATTCGTGGTACCTACCCTTACAAGTATACGGTGTAGGAGGGTTTGGCAAATGAAAGTATTAAGCAATTACATAAAACAAAAAGAGAAAGAGAAAACAATAAACATAAAAATAGCTAACTATATAAATAAAATAATCTAAATCTAATCATCTATATATCTACTAATCTATGAAACTGCCTAAGCTAACCAATAAGCAACAAGAGATAATAAAGCTACTGTATAGATTTAGATTTCTAAACAGAATACAGATACAAGCCTTAATGGGACATAAAGACTATAAAACCATTAATCTCTGGCTCAAGGACTTAAGACAAAAACAATATATCGAGTGGATCTACTCAACACACTTTGCTGAACGAACCAAACCAGCTATCTACTACCTAGCTATTAACGGCATCCGTTATCTCAAAACTCTGAAAGATGATGACGGTAACTCGGCCTATCTACTAGATGACCTGCGTAAACGTTACCGTGAATTCTCACGGAGCCCAACCTATATTGATCGCTGCCTGCTGGTAGCCAATTGTTGCCTGACCCTAAAACGTGAGTCCAGTGACAGCGGTAACCAGAACACCCATTATTACTATGAAACAGAAGCTGAAATGCGTGCTAACGGCTACTACCAGTTCTTGATAGACAGCGAACTGGTTCAACCTGATCTGTGCTTCTCAGAAGACACGTATGATACTAAGACCAAAGAATCTAAAACAATGCGCTGCTATTTACTGGAGATATTTGATGCAACGCTTCCCAGATACCGAATTAAGAAACGGCTTAGTAATTATGTACAGTACTTAGATGACGGTGACTGGGTGGGTGAAACTGACAATGATGATCTACCCACCATACTATTAGTCTGTCCAAGAACCAGTGATCTTATCTACGCTAAACGACGAACCAGAGGACTTATAGCTGATACCTGGGAGTATGACGATGAAGGAAGAGAAGACATACATATTCAATTTGCGACCATGGACCAACTAAAAGAACATGGAGTAATTGGAGATATTTGGGAAGAAGCATAGACCCCGAGCCCATAGACTAACACGGGTCAACTTTTATTTATAAAGGATGGATCTTTTCCTTTTCCGATGCGTTTGGCAATAAATTATCTAGGTGAAATTCTAACTGCCAAAATCAACTTTATTCCCTAGTGCTTCAATTTCTTGCGCTGCAAGCCATTTGCTCTCTACGGGATATTCTCCCTGGCTTTCATGGTGATCTGGGTCAGCAAATTGTTCGAGTAATATATTACCATCAGAGTAAAAGGTATAAAGATCTCTTTCAATTCCATTTTCGCGCATGAACTCGGGCTTCAAATCATTTAACCAGCCAAGCTCACCATCAGTGGCGTGTACCGCTTCTTCGCCAAATAAATCTACGTGACTTTGTCTTTCGTAAGCAGTACCTCTTTCAAGGAAAAGAGTAGCACCATGGGCATCTCCTAAGTCTGGCATTAAAGCATCTTTCTCGCCATCCGCCGATGATGCAGCCGTGATGTAATCGTTTCCGCCTTCAGAAGTGCCCATCAATACTCTTTCGGGCTGGCCTTTTTCCCTCGCATACTTAAATAGGCGGGCATAGAGAGAGGTGAATGTTTTCTTATGTTCTGGACTAACCTCTGGCCGTTCGCCTTGTTTGGTTTTTTGTTCTTCAACAAAACGCTTTAGGCGTCGAACATTAACATGATCAGACATAGCCTTTACAGAGGTTTCGCCAGCACCTGGAGCTTGGAACGAACTGCCATTTTGATCTGATGGGGATTGATCGGATTCATCCATTTTGACTTTCCTTATTTGTAGTATTTATTTTATCAAACTTACGCTCACCATAACAAATAGTTGTCTCTTTGTCCAGTCATGAGCATTTTGGGATCGGCTACTTGCTCCTCAAGTTAACTGTATATAATCTTTTAAGAATATATCTTAAGGCGCTACAATTAACCTATGCCCAAAAGCGACGAAGAAATTAGAAAGAGCATCAAGCAGTACGAACGGTCTTTGCCTGACTCCGAACTAAACCCTAATGCCAAAGAAGATATTGAAGGTCTTATTGCACGTGCCGCGCAGCCACTTTCATCAAAGCCGGGAAAGCCGCGACATTCCGGTAGTTATACCGGAAAACGAACTCGTTCACATATAGCTGAAGATACTTCGGAGAAACGCAGTGATACGTCCCATCAATAGAGCGTTTGAGTTGCCCCCAGAAACCCTCAATAGTGTTGGTATGCACTCCAGATTTTACATATTCTAATTTGCTGTGGTTCACGAACTCATGAGTAAAATCTCTTTTTACTCTACTGTAGATACGACTGTCATCAGTATGTAGAGTAGAGCCAGCTTGGATGTTAGCTCTCAGGAATGGCAGAGTAACTGTGGCATCAGCCTGTTTAGTGGCAAAGGCTTTAACCTTACCAAAGTCCTTCTTCTTTTCAACGATGCCGACTACTGCCGTTTTATTATCGAACTTTCGATCAATCTTTGTCTTACCACCTATGTAGGTTTCATCAGCCTCAACTATACCAGATAACATAGTGCCGTCTTCTTGCATCATTAATCGGATTTGCTTAGCCATGCGCCAAGCTGTCTTGTAGGTAACACCCAGGTGTCGTTCTAGTTCTTTGGCACTGACACCATTCTTACCAACGCCAAACAAGTAGATAGCATAAAACCATTTCTTAAGTGATGTTTCTGATTTATGAAAGATAGTATTAGCTAAGGGACTTAGCTGATAGCCACAGTCATTACAGGCGTAGCATTTACGACCTTTTACACGGTAGAATCGGGGCTTCACCACTCCACACCTTGGACAAGCCGCTAAGTCACCATAGAACTGCTCAAACATAAAGTCTAGACAAACATCATCATCTGGGAATTGCTCATGCAAAGCATCTATAGTGTAGCGGGGAATCTTCATACTCTAAGTGTACACCTCTGTTACCTTGACGTCAAGGGATAGTCTCGACTTTAATGTACTTGTCAACTGTCATTATAGGTGGTATTATCTTTGGCATGATTGGTATTAACTGTTTGACACAGCTCCTCCTCGGCCTAACCGGGCTGTGCTTCAACACGGTTGGAGCCTAGCGTTTAAAACGCTTTAGCACAGCTCACCAAACAGGCTTCAACCAGAAGCTTGTTTTTAATTTTAAGGAGAGTAAGAATGATAAATACAGAAGATATGCCTCATGAGGTCATTCTGGATGGCGGGAGAAATAGTGCGCCACGTATGGTGGGAATTACCCCAGTCTCAGACCGCAGGGTAGAGATTTCACCAGTCTCAAAGGAACAGCAGCGTGAACATGCCAAGATGCTAGCAAGTCAATTGAATCCAGGAGATTCTTTGCCTTCTGTACTCATTGCAGACGCAAAAAGAGCGGCAACGGTTACTGGCCACATAGAAGGAGACCGCGCAATAGTCCACTTCAGCGATAACCCCTTAATAAGCGTGGGGTCTCATCGTGAAGGTAATGAACCAAGAGCTACCCTATCCATCGGCGCAAAGCCTTACGGTGAATCGGACCCTCGGTTTGTAGCAGAGGTTGCGGGTGTTGATCAAGTTGGAATGGGGTTGGTGGTTGACAGCGTTACGGAACAGCTTGACCACTGGCAGAACCTTGATCCTGACACCAAAATTGCTGTGACTCAAGATGTTAGCGGCATTTTTGATGCTGCGAGGATAAGAGCGGGTACGGGTGACTTTGAGCCTGCAGATGCGGATAGAATATTTGATCTTTACACTGCTCACATGGATGCGATATCTGGCAGAGCGCATGTCCTTGAGTCGTAAGGCTGCAAGGAAGAATATGACTGAAGTACCGGAACCAATGTTTACCAGGGATGTTGATGGAATTCCTCTAACAGAGGAGGATTGGTTGCGCATGCACACCATTGATAGCGCCGGGGATGACCCTGTCGGGCTATATTATGGCGATAAGCCTGTCCAGGCTCGTATAATTGCGCATGAAAGAGAAGCCTCTGATCCATCTGTCGAAGCTTGACTTTTTACCTTCCTAAGAGCAAGATATGTTTTATGGCTCAGATAATCATTAACCAGATTATTATTACCAGCATCCACGTGCGGGCTTGAGCTTTATATATTTAGCAAACCAAAACGGCCCGCAAGGGTCGTTTTTAATTTAAGGAGATAAAATGTTAGAAAAATTTAGTGACGAGGCAAAACTCAGACAACCAAGATCGTTTAATGACTATTTAAAAGAGTTTGAGTCGGATCCCAATACTAATTTGCGCGCACAGTCAGAAGCCGTAAGACGACCCTACGGTGGTATGGGCTCGTTTAGGGATCAATTAAGAGTTGGATTCGAAACGCATCAAGATAGATCACTAAGGGCCATTAAACTTGGTAAACAACGAGGGTCTTCTGGTGAAACGCCGGTACAAGTTATCTCCATAGAAATAGCCGACAGCTTAGTAGTTTTTGAGGTTGTAAAATTACTCGGAAGACCGTCGTTCGCAGAAGAACACGACTACGTAGTTATGGACAATCAAGACCCGAATGCCTATGAAGCAAACCTTGTGACAGTTTGGCGTCAACAAGAAGAGCTGGAAGAGCCGAGACCTGGCATGGTACGGGTTGACTCAAAAGCCTCTTTCTTATAGAATTAAAAGAGTTACCAAAGACAGTGACCGTGGAAACACTTAATCCGTTTGACGGAGTCACCGAGGTAGAAACAATATATTTTGTTTTCTCGTAATAGTCTTTGGATTTCCAAAGGCTTTTTTATTACGGTAACTCGCTTACAACAGGTCGATTGTAAGCACATAACACTCATATAAGGACAGACATGGCACTATCAAAAGATAAGAAGCATGAAGTAGTTAAAGAAGTCGGCGAGTTGTTTGACGGCTCTAAACTAACAGTTGTAACTGCCTACCGCGGTACACCGGTCAAGGCCCTACAGACATTACGTCGCCAGGGCCGAGAGACAGATACAGTGGTAAAAGTTATTAAAAACCGTTTAGTGGTTAAAGCCTTGCAAGCCAGTGACAGATTTAAAGATGTAAACACATCAGCCCTTGAGGGCATGTTGCTATATGCCTTTAATAGTCAGGACGAAGTGGCGCCAGCCCAGGCTATAGCCAATTTTGCCAAAACCCAACCCACACTAGAATTTGTGGGTGCCTTTACAGCCGATGGCAACTTTATGGTAGCCGATGACGTTAAGGCTTTGGCTGCTTTGCCTAGTAAAGAGCAGCTACGAGCTATGTTGGCTGGCACCATTGGCGCCCCACTTAGTGGTTTTGTAAATGTTATGGCAGGCAACGTACGTGGTGTTTTGAATGTACTAAACGCCCGTGCTGAGGCCCTGGAAAGCTGAATGTTCAATGCTCAAGTATCCATGTTCAATGAATGTAGCAATGATTCAATCATTAAATGCATTCCTGACATTGGCTATTCATTGAGTAATGAGCATTAATAATTGATCATTAATTTCGATAAAGGAGAAATTACGATGGCAGACGAAGACAAGAAAGATGAAGTGAAGACGGAGGCTGCTGAGCAATCAGAAGCTAAAGAAACTAAAAAGACAGATAAAGTTTCTGTTCCTAAAGAATTTGAGAAGCTGGTTAGTGAGCTGGATAAACTATCAGCTTTGGAAATCAGCAAGTTCGTAAAGTTTCTTGAGGAATACTGGGGCGTAAGTGCCGCTGCTCCAGCGGTTGCTGTGGCTGCTGCACCAGCCGGTGATGCTGCACCTGCCGAAGAAGCTAAAAGTGAGTACGATGTAGTCCTTAAGGATGCCGGCGCCCAAAAGGTAGCTGTCATCAAAGCGGTTAAGGATATCACCAACTTAGGTCTAGGCGAAGCCAAAGCTCTAGTTGATGGTGCCCCTAAGACAGTACTTGAGAAGGCTAAAAAAGATGATGCCGAAGCCGCCAAGAAAACCTTGGAAGATGCCGGCGCCACCGTTGAGCTAGCATAAATAGTTGAGAGTAGTTGAAATTGCCCACTTCGGTGGGCTGTTTCATTTTTTGAGGAAAGTTCATAGAAATTGTTTAGCACTCTTAATTTTAGCCTAGTTAACCTAGGATTTTAATCTGCAGGATTTATTGATATTTCTCTTGTTGCTCCAAGTCCTACCATACGACTGGGTAATTCTCGCTTCAGCGTTCGTTCAAAGTTTTTACGATTTAGCCCACGGCGCGTTACTATCTTACCAATCTTTAACAAATGCATCGGATCCCTGTCTGATTCTAACGGTCTATCTCTAACGGGTAGTCCAAGTGCTTTCTTTATTGCGGTTTTTTCGTCGTATAAAGAAGTTGCAACCACTCCGTCCAGGTATCCTCTATCGTATAAACTTATCCCCAGCTTATACTTTACACTTTTGCTTCTTGGTCCAAATCTTCCTTCTAGAAAGACTGATTTTATGCCTACATTGACTGGCTCTAGCACTACTGGGTTTATTTGTTCCTTTTGGACGAGTGAATCAAGATAATCTTTAACACGTTCTGCCGCAGCACCTTCTTCATCTATGCCCATAAGACTAGCTGTGGTCACTCTTGCTAAATCTTCTCCTGACACAAAGTTGACTGCAGGAGTTGGCCGCAGATTTACTCTGGCGTCATTAGGAATTAACGTTTCAACTATGGTCAGTGCATCTGTTAGCCATGCTCCCATAACAGGACGACCTATTCCAGTCATAGTATCTTGAGCATTAAAATGTGAGTGCTCTTCCGGACCTTTAATTGCCATTCAACTATACTGCCACTACTATGATTACGATGCAAGCATAAGCACAAAGTTATATCTATATTCCTTATGAGCGTACACATCGCCGATTTAGTTCGGGTGTCTTGACTACAGAGTCGTCGGTTTTCCACAGCTTTCTAGCTTGCATCTTTGACTTGTACATGTATTCATGGTAATTTTAGGCGAGAGTGTACCTACAACAAACACTTGGGAGAGCACTAGGGATATGGCAGACGTACCAGAAAAACAGATAAAGAGGCTCCGAAGTTTGATACAAGAAGCCGAGACCAGCCTGGCAGCCGCTAAGGAGCTGCTAGTGAGTTTAGTGGGCGAAAACCCTACGGAAGTTGTGGCCGCTAAGGACGAGTCACTCGGCAAGGCCATAGAGGGCGTCTTTGATGGCCAAAACATGGTTGGATCAGATAGCAAAACATATCCAGTACCTGCCAACTACGCTTCAAAATCCAAACTGGTACAAGGTGACATCTTAAAACTTACCATTGGCGATGACGGTGCCTTTATGTATAAACAAATAGGCCCTATCCCGCGCAAACAAGTAGTAGGTAGTCTAGAGCTCAAAGACGGCCATTATTACGTTACTGTCGGCGATAAGCAATATAGAGTACTTCTGGCCAGTGTCACGTATTTCAAGGCCAAACCAGGCGACCAAGTCAGCGTAAACATACCAGAAGACGATGCCAACGCCGAGTGGGCAGCACTAGAAGCAGCTTTGTAGGATACTCTAGACAAATTATTATACTTATGCTATAATAATGCTTATGAATGGTGTAGACGGTCAAGTTCCTGACTTAATGATGGATAAGGGTTCCCATAATGTTGCTTATGATTCAGCAATAACTAGGGGTCCTGCTAGAGTATGGGAGTGGATTGCTGATCCACTAATAGAAAACATTTATGGTCCAATAGCAGAAAAAAACCATACACTTGGAGTTGTTGCGGTTAATGGCACCCTGACTTTACCGAGAATTCCTCTGGAATACGGGTTCGGTAGGCTTTATGAATACGGATTATATAGAAAAGATACACTTGGAAAAGTGCTTGCTAACGTCGCAATCGTAGGAAAACTTGGCACAGAGGCAAGTGATGGTATAGACGGGCCAGTAGCTAGAGGTACAGATACAGCCTCTCAGATTGGCGCAATTCTTGATCCGGCTGCTGACATGTATGGTGCATACGATAGCGGCAAAAGAATTAAAACACAGGCTAGAGCTGAAGGTGATTTTTTAACTGTCGCACTTATGAACATAAGATTAGGTGTAGATGCAGGCATAGCCATTGCCAGTGGCGCTGAATTACTAGCACAAAACAAACTTAAGACTATGGGTCATGAAGTACCAGACAATGAAAGGGCTAAGGCCGGCGTTCCAGGTAAGATAAAGTTCACGCTATCGGCTCCTGCAACAACTGCCCATCTTGCTAGTTATAATACCGACAACGCCGATGCAGCTAAAAAGCTAATACGTACTGGACAAACCCTGACAGGCGCATCTATTGTCGCTGGGGTGATATCTATCGCACAACACTCTCGTTCTGCCGTTAAAAAGTGGCGACTAGTTCGGGAACTCCAAAAAGCTGCTTAAGGGCAGATTAAACAACGGCATTTTCTTGCTTGCTCGGCTATAATTAGAGAGCAATGGGACAAGCATTATATCGTAAAAATCGGCCTAAAAAGTTAGATGAGGTACTGGGACAAGAGCATGTGGTGGCAACGCTGCAAAATGCTCTTAAGAGCGGCAAAATTAGCCATGCTTACCTCTTTACAGGCCCGCGCGGCGTCGGTAAAACCAGCGTAGCCCGGATTTTGGCTCACGAGGTTAACAATCTACCTTATACAGAAGAGTCCGCACAGCTGGATATTATAGAGATTGATGCTGCCAGCAATAGGCGCATAGATGAAATTAGGGATTTGCGTGACAAAGTCCACATAATGCCCACCAGCGGCAAATATAAAGTCTACATCATAGACGAAGTCCACATGCTTACTAAAGAGGCTTTTAATGCTCTACTCAAGACGCTGGAGGAGCCTCCTGCCCACGTAATCTTTATTCTAGCGACTACAGAGGCCCACAAGTTGCCAGAGACCATTATTAGCCGTACTCAGCGCTTTAGTTTTAAGCCGATTGAAAACAGTCAGGCCGTAAAACGGCTACGGCAAATGGCTACATCAGAGCGTATCGATATTGATGATGACGCTTTGGAGCTTATTGCCCAGCACGGCGAGGGCAGCTTTAGAGACAGTATTAGTTTGCTTGATCAAGCTAGTAGTAGTACAAAACGAGTGAGCTTAGAAGACATTCAACAGATGTTAGGTATTGCCCCTGCCGGGGCTATAAAACAATTAATTGAAGTAGTCAGCGGCTCGTCGCCACAAGAGCTTCTTAATCTCCTTAGCCAGTTACGAGAGCAGGGCTATCAGGCGGCTAACTTAGCTAAGCAATTAGCCCAGGCCTTACGTCAACAAATGATAGAGGGCAATAGTGTTCAGGATTCTAGTATCACCATAGAGCTCCTAAAACAACTGCTTGAAATCGCTTCTAGTTCACAGCCGGATAGATTATTAGAGATTGTGCTGCTGGGAGTGGTCTTAAGGTCCGCGAAGCCAGTTCTGCAACCCGCACCAACAGAAATTCCCAAAGAAGAAGCTAAGGCACCAGTAGAGACACCAAAAGCTACAAAACCAGCTAAGGTGGAGTCAAAAGTACCGTCCGAGACACTCCAAGTAAAAACGGCTAAAAAGGGGAGGTTTTCGCTAAAGGACTGGCCAGAAGTGCTGGCAGCGGTCAAAAACCAGCACAATACACTCTATAGCATGCTTCGTATGGCTGAGCCGGCCCTTGATGGCCAAACTCTGATCTTAAAGTTCCAGTTCTCCTTTCATAAGAAACAGCTAAGTGAGGCCAAAAACCAGCAGTTATTAGCAGATATTATTGGTACCTATAGCCAAGAGCCGGTTCTGATAAGTTACCAAACGGTCAAAAAAACTACTATTCCTAAACCAGCACCAGAAACATCACCCGTTGAAACCATTAACAATATTTTTGGTGATAGCGAGGTGCTAGAATCATAACTACTAAGATAAAGAGGTGTATTTGTGGCAGAACCTAAGAAAGCCGTTATTCCACCCCAAAACACAGACGCTGAGGCCAGCTTGCTGGGTGCCATTCTGATTGATAGCGATGCGATTGTAAAAATTGCCGATGATGTACAGTCGGTTGACTTTTATGACCCCAGGCACGAGCGTATTTATGAAGCCATCGTCCAGCTTTATGAAAAACACCAGCCAATTGACGTCTTAACACTATCTGAACAGCTTAAAAACAGTGGTTTTTTGGAGTTTATTGGCGGAGGTGCCTACTTAACGGAACTTACCAACTTCGTACCAACCGCTGCACACGTTGAACAATATGCAAATATTGTCTCTCAAAAAGGTATGCGCCGGCGACTTATAAAGGCTTCTCAAGACATCGCTGAGCTTGGCTACGACGAGCGCCAGAGCCTGCAAGAACTTATCGAGGAAGCTGAAAGTCGACTATTTGAAGTCAGCCAGCAGCATGTTAAACAAGATGTTACTAGTCTAGAGACTATTTTAAGCGAGAGCTTCGACAGGCTCGATGAGTTGCACAAAGACAAGGGTAAAATGCGCGGCGTGCCAACTGGTTTTAAAGACCTAGACAGCCTTCTGGCCGGCCTGCAACGCTCTGACCTTATTATTTTGGCCGCCAGACCGTCTATGGGCAAAACCGCACTGGCGCTTAACATTGCCCATAACGTTGCCCTTAAGGCAAACGAAGCAGTCCTGATGTTTAGCCTCGAAATGAGCAAAGAGCAGCTCGTAGACCGCTTATTGGCCATGGAATCAGGTGTTGACGCTTGGGCTCTAAGAACAGGCAATCTAAGCGACAGTGATTTTGAAAAGATAGGACAGGCTATGGGTTCGCTAAGCGAGGCGCAAATGTTCATCGATGACTCTCCAGGCATAAGCGTGAGTGATTTGCGTACCAAAGCTCGTCGCGAAGCGCATCATAGGCCGTTAGGTTTGATAATTGTCGATTATCTGCAGCTAATGAGTGGAGGTGGGCGTTACGGAAATGAGGGCAACAGAGTATTAGAAATATCTGAAATATCACGAGGACTCAAGGGAATTGCACGCGAGTTGCATGTACCAGTTATGGCCCTGAGCCAGCTTAATCGCTCTGTCGAAAACAGAAGTCCTCAAATCCCGCAGCTGGCTGACTTGCGCGAGTCGGGCTCCATCGAGCAAGACGCAGATGTGGTAGCCTTTATCTATAGAGAAGACTTTTATAATCCTGATACCGATCGTAAAAACATTACCGATATTATTATTAAAAAACATCGTAATGGTCCGATAGGTGGCCTAGAACTCTACTTCGATAAAGACAAGCAACGATTCCGAAGTCTAGAAACAAAGCACAGCCAGCCTTTTGCCGACTAGTTATTTCATGATGCTATACTAAAGCGAGTCAAATATGAGTGCTTCAAAACGTTTGCGATTGTATTTTATCCGTGCCCGCGAGCCGTTGGTGGCCTATGTTTTTGGTTTGGCCGCTATTTTGGGATTACTTTTCTTTAGATTAGGTAGTTTAGTGCCAGGTATGAGCAGTTCAGAAGCTGCAAACTTGACTCAAAGCCAAACCATACACCAACTCATTAATAATCCTCTTAATCTACCGTATAAGTTAGTCGATTTTGCACTTGTTAGTTGGCATCACGGTTCAGTTTTTGCTCTGCGTTCAGTTAGTGTCGTTTTTGCGCTTTGTATGATCTACTTGTTTTATTTTTGTTTACACCGCTGGTATGCGGTTAGAACGGCTGTTTTGGGAACAGCCCTCTTTGCTTCTTCGAGCTGGCTACTGCACTACGCTCGCTTAGCCCAACCAGACATTCTCTATACTTCTCTAATGGCCGCACTGGCTTATGGCGTTTGGTTAAGACAAACCAAAAGAAACAGTTTAGTGATTGTTGTCGGAGGTATATTAGCGGCTTTTCTAATCTATATCCCTGGTCTTGTATGGTTGGTTATTTTGGGCGGCTGGTGGCAACGAAAAGCTCTCTTAAAGCATTATAAACACCATACCTTGTCTGGCTTGGTTGTCATAGCTACGACTACAGCGCTGTTGGTACCGCTCATATACGGCCTGGCTCTTCATCCCAGGCTCATTAGAGGGTTGTTTGGAGTTCAAACATTTGGAATACCTAAACCCCTGGCAATAGTACAGCATATTTGGAATATACCGTTCCAGCTGTTTATACGCGCCAATTATAATCCGACAGTATGGCTGGGCCGTTTACCTCTACTTGATATCTTTGCTGTTGTCATGCTGGTTCTTGGTGCCTACGCATACTATTTTCTACGCCAGTTGGATAGAGCACGAGTACTGCTGGGCATCATTGTAGTTAGTCTTGTGTTGCTTGGTCTGCACGGAGGCGTTAACCCACTCATCTTGATGCCTTTTTTGTACATTTTAGTAACGGCAGGAATTGCCTTATTACTCCAGCAATGGTTTACAGTCTTTCCCTTGAATCCTTTGGCTAGACTGCTGGGTACATTACTAATTAGTATTACTGTTATTCTGGCGGTTTTCTATCACGTCAATCATTACTTTATCGCCTGGCCCAATAATCCTGCCACAAAGCAAGCTTTTGATATTCGGCAATAGCAGCTGATATAGTTCTGTAAACAAGAAGATTTGTTACAATAGTAAAGGTATTGATTAATTGCGGAGGACCGATATGAGTCGCTTTGACCAAGCAAAGATGTTGATGAAGGTTAAAAAAATGCAGAAAGAGCTGCAGAAACAGATTATAACGGTAGAAGCCGGCGACGGCGCCGTAAAGGTAGAAATTACCGGTGAGCAAAAGATTAAAAAAATACACATAGACCCTGAATTTGTGGATTTGGACGATATTGGTAACCTAGAACGTTGGGTCGAGGACGCCGTAAAAGATGCCATAAGCCAGAGCCAACGAGTTGCCGCGGAAAAAATGCAACCCTTTATGGGCATGCTCGGCGATCTTGGGCTTTAAGTTATCATTTAGTAACAGTTAGCTTTGACGGATGAATATATTACCTCCTGCACTAGAAGAGTTAATTGAATCTTTAGGCGCATTGCCGGGGGTTGGTCCACGAAGTGCCGAACGGTATGCCTACTTTTTGTTAAAAAACGACCCTGGCATATCCAATCGGCTTGGTCTTTCACTAGAAAACCTGCATAGCAACATTGGTTATTGCAAAAAAACGTTCGCTCTCGTCAAGAATGGGCAAGAGCTGTCCGATCTTTATACAAATCCGGGAAGAGATAAGCGGCTAGTGGCGGTAGTCGCTGAACCATTTGATATTATGGCGCTCGAGAAAACCAATCAATTTAAGGGTACCTATCACGTTCTTGGCGGTTTAGTATCGCCAATAGACAATATAACTCCCGACCAACTACACATAAAAGAACTAGTAAAACGAATCGACGATGATAAGGTTGAGGAGATAATACTGGCTACTAATGCCAGCGTCGAAGGTGAATCTACCGCCCTTTACATTCAGCAACAAATTGGTAAGCGGAAGGTCAAAATAACGCGCTTGGCCCGCGGCTTGCCAATCGGCGTTGATCTGGAATATGCAGACCAGATTACCCTCGGGCGCGCTCTAGAAGGCCGAACGCAGCTTCCAATGTAATCTACAGCCAAAATTTCAAGGCTCAGCCTTGTTACAAGGCTGAGCCTTGAAATAGGAATAGCTGATTTTGGTTCATGGATTATGGATTTTTCAGATATACTTGTACTGATGAAATATCCGAAAGCCAAGGAAATATCCGAGATTCTAAAAACTGCTAAAACGGCTGTAATTATCCAGGCCGATAACCCCGACGGTGATAGCCTATCTAGTGCGTTGGCTTTGGAACAAATTTTGGGCGACCAAGGTAAAGAGCCATATATGTATTGTGCGGTTGATATTCCTGACTATTTAAAACATCTGCCAGGGTGGGACAGAGTAAACAAGGATATGCCCAGCAAGTTCGATACTAGTATTATTGTTGATACTAGCGCCATCTTATTGCTAGAGAAGCTCGACACCAGTCACTATCGTAATTGGGTAGTCGCTAAACCAGTGATTGTACTCGATCATCACACCGATGTTGTTTGTGATATACCCTATGCGACCATTGTTATTAATGACGCTGATGCTGTTGCTACCGGTGAGGTTATATACAAGCTGGCCCAGGAACTTAAATGGAAGCTAAACTTGCATGCTAAAACGTTTGTGGCCAGCTCTATATTAGCCGATTCACTTGGTTTAACGAGCGAAGGCACCACCGCCAATACCTACAGAATTATGGCGGATCTTATTGAATCCGGCGTTGACAGGCCCAGGCTAGAAGAAGCTAGGCGGGCTTTATCAAAAATGCCGGAGGTAATATTTCGCTATAAAGCCGAGCTTATTAAGCGTACTGAACTGCACGCCGAAGGACAATTGGCAGTCGTGACCGTGCCCCACAATGAACTCATGGAATATAGTCCGCTCTATAATCCGGCACCGCTAATACAAAATGACATGCTGCAGATTGACGGCGTCAAAGCTTCTATAGTACTCAAGCAGTATAACGGCGGCAAGACCACCGGGGCCATCCGATGCGGCTACGGTACAAAAATAGCTGCTAAACTGGCCAAACATTTTGGCGGCGGCGGCCACCCATACGCTGCCGGCTTTAAAATAGAAAACGGCAAATTGTTCTCTGAAATCAAGGCTGAGTGCGTTAAAGTAGCTACAGAACTGCTGTCCAAGGAATAACTATGAAACTCTACAACACCCTTACCAGGAAAGTTGAAGGACTGAAACCTATTAACCCTCCAAAGGTGACTGTTTATAGCTGCGGGCCGACGGTTTATGATTATCCGCACATTGGCAATTGGTTTACCTTTATCCGTTACGACATATTGATCCGTGCCCTAAAAGTAGCCGGTTATAAACCTGACTGGGTCATGAATATTACAGACGTTGGACATCTGGTTAGCGATGCTGACGAGGGTGAAGACAAGCTAGAAAAGGGAGCTAAACGTGAGGGTAAAAACGCCTGGCAGGTGGCGGAATTTTATAGTGATTACTTCGAACAGGGTCTAAAACGGCTTAACATCCTCGAGCCGCAGCAACTACCTAAGGCTACCGAGCATATTCCAGAACAAATTGATCTAATAAAAGACCTAGAGAAAAAGGGTTATACCTACATCATTTCAGACGGCGTTTACTATGACACCAGTAAGTTCCCTGACTATGGCAAGATGGCCCAGCTTGATATAAAAAATCTTAGGGAAGGCGCACGCGTAGAAGCAAACCCAGATAAACACAATCCAACCGATTTTGCCCTATGGAAGTTTTCATCCAAAGACTCTAAGCGGGATATGGAATGGGACAGTCCGTGGGGTAAGGGTTTCCCGGGTTGGCATTTGGAATGCTCGGCTATGAGTATGAAATACCTTGGCCAAACACTCGATATTCACGCTGGCGGCATAGACCATATTCCCGTTCACCATACGAATGAAATTGCCCAGAGCGAGGCAGCTACTGGCAAGACATTCGCTCATTACTGGGTACATATGAACCACATCCTCATTGGTGGTGATAAACTTGCTAAAAGCAAGGGTAATGGCATCACTTTAGAGGATATTGAAAAGAAAGGCTACTCGCTCGAAGCGCTAAGACTGCTCGTTTTAGAATCACACTACCGAACGCAAGCCGAATTTAGCTGGGAAACTTTGGAATCCGCACACAACCGCTTAAAGGATATTCAGGCATTTGCCGACCTAAGATATCAATTAAACGATACTTCAGAAGTGAATAAAACAATAGATTTTGGTGGCCACATAAAAAAATTAGCGAATGATATAGCCGACGATCTTAATACTCCGCAAGTCCTTGCAGATTTAAGCGGTATGCTTCAGCTTATGGATATCCACTTCAATATGCTCACTAAAGAGGTCGGAGATTCTTTTGAATCTTATTTGCAATTTCTTGATAACTTACTCGGACTTAATTTGGCAAGCAGACAGGATATTTCTGATACACAAAAACAGCTTATAAAAGACCGCCAGCAAATTCGAAATGAAAAAGACTGGTCAAAATCCGATGATTTACGCCTAAAATTAGAGGAGCAGGGTATTGGCATTCGTGATACTAACTATGGGTCGCAGTGGTTTCGTCTGTAGTTGGTACGGGCTCAATTAATTTATTTCGGTTGAGGTAATCAAGCACGGCAATGCGCAGACAGCCCGCAATTGGAATTGCGACTAAACCGCCCAGGAGGCCGCTGAAGCTTACACCAATAATAACCGAGCTAAAGACCAACAGTGGAGACATATCGGTAGCGTTGGCCTGAATACGTGGTTGTACTAGATAGGTTTCAAGCTGTTGGTAAAGAATATAGTAGCAAAAGATAATGATGGCCGCGGGTACGGAATGGAACAGGGCAATAGTGCTGATAATAACAGCGCCTATGCTGTGGCCAACCAAGGGAATTAAGCCGCATATAAAGATAATGACCATTAAGGCTACCGGATAACTTACATGTAAAATTAGCAATGGGATAATGATTAATACAGATGCTAAGGCTGCCAAAAATACCTGTCCGTTGACATAGCCTTTAATAACTTTGTACATATCATGGGCAACCTTTTTAAAATGCGCTTCTTTGCTATCGGGTACTAAACGTTCCGTAACCGCCGCCCAGCGAGGTCCTTCTATAAGCATCATAAAAGTTAGCACAAGAACCGTGAGCACAGAAAAGACACTGCTGGTTATCCGAGTAACTGTACTGAAAGCCGAACCGCTGAGAGCTTTAAGTCGCTCTGAGAGTTGCCGGCTAAACTTATCTATTTGTGCAGACAGGTGATGATTGCGCACAAAGGCACCGACGCTAGTGTTTTGATTGTGTAAGTCCTCTACAATACGCGGTGCCTGATGAATAAAACTACTGGTTTGGCGTGCCAAAGGCGGAGCAATACTGGCTATAAAGCCGCCCAGCAATAAGACGATCGCAACAAATGCCGTTGCCGTCGCAAGAGTACGATTACCACGACTGGATCCAGGCAGTCTAAGTGCAATCCAGTGCACGGGTGCATTAAGAGCTAAAGATAAAAAGAAGGCGATAAACAGTAACGTTAGAGCATGCGTTGCCTTGCGTAATGCTGTCAGAGCCAAGACAGATACTAAAATAAGCAGTAAAATTCTTACGACCGTACTGCTGGCAATGGTTATTTCTACCTTCGAATACTTTTTGTTACTATGAATTCCAAGCATAAAGGTATTATCTCACGTCTGACTGCTGATGCAATGAAGTTTATACCTTAGTTTTATTAACCAAGTTAATGGCCTTTTGATACTGACCAACAATTGCCTTGCCAACTTCCTTAACGTCGTACAGACCAACTTGTGATTGCTGCCATTTATAGGCTTGCTGACGAGCTTTGCTGTTGCGGATAAAATGGAGGAGGGACTTACTAAAACTTTTTATATCTTGGGGGTCAACCAGCTGTTGACGCTGACCAGCCATAACGGAACGATAGCCAGTATTGTTACCAGCTAATATTGCTTCTGACCCGGCCGCCATAGCCTCTATTAAGACAATACCAAAACTTTCGCCGGCTAGACTAGGGAAGACTGCTACCTGTGCCGATGCTAAATAATCGGCCTTGTGGGTTTCGCTAACATAACCCGTGAAATGTACAATATTACCCAGATGGTGTTTATGCACATAGGCTTGCAATTTAGGCTCTAGCTGACCTTTGCCGCAAATTAGAACACGAACATTCTCTAGATGATGCTGCCGATGAAGCTCTTCTAAAGCCTTCAGAAATTCCAGACAGCCCTTACGTTCAACCAATCTGCCCAAAAACACAACCGTAATCTTGCCATCTTGAAACTTCTTAATCTTACGACCTGACTTCATTAACTGAACGTCGACAACATTCGGGACGACAGTACTTTCAAGTCCAAGGCTTGTTTTGGCAAACTTTGCAGCCGGCAGTGAAACACTTAATGTAACTTGTATGCGTCGTAAGCTACGAGCAATCATTAGTCTCAACAAACGCGTTGCTATACGCTCTAGGCTAGAAAAGGGCACTATATGAAAGGTTCCCACAATAGCGGTCTGTTTGGGCGCCGAATTTATTACGCGGGCCCCTAACATCGGACTATAAGGAAGCTGAATATGAAGAATATCGAACTGCTCCCTATTCAATAGTTGACGGAGATATTTCCTATTAACGGGATGGGGGATGGATACTCTATTACCGTTAAAGTTGACTGCTACATTGCGGCCAAGGCTATGCATATGGGCAAGGTCTTTACGATGTGTTTCACCGACTAAATAATGCACTTCGTGGCCATTTGCACCCAACCAGCGGCCAAGCGTAGTTATATATTGTTGAACACCGTCAGACTTGTCTAGACTATCATCAAACACAAAACCAATTTTCATTTTTAAACCTGCTTAATTGCTTGCTTATATAAATCTGCATACTGGGCAGCTACTTGCTTATAGCTAAATTGCTTGATGTATGTTTTGGCCCACTGGCGCCAGACTTGCCTAACCGTGTCGTCATAAAGCAGTAACCCGAGACGCCTGGCAAATTCCCGGCTATCTTTAGGATTTATGATAGATAGCGCTCCCTTGTCTTTAAGAACCGAGGCATAGCCCGAATTATTACCCGCCACTATCACCAGCCCGCAGGCCATAGCTTCTAGTAGTACTATCCCAAAACTTTCACCGTATAGCGCCGGCGAACAAAACAAATCAGCTGTTGCCAACAAGCGCAATTTTTCGGCTTCGCTCACATAGCCGACAAATTTGACACGAGGAATATTGTGTTCTCGTGTGAATTCTTCAAGTTTAGATCTATCAACACCGTCACCAGCTATCACGAGTTGGCAATTGGCATCTTGCTGGCAAAGAAGCGCAAAAGCTTTTAGGAGGTACTTCACACCTTTTCGTTTTTCGAGCCTGCCAACATATAAAATAGTGCCCGCTGAAGTTTTTGCACCTGAATTCGACCAGCGGTATTTAGTTAGGTCAATACCATTGGGGATTATTTGTACCTCACGAGGCGTCAAACTCTGAACATATTCACCAGCAGCCTCCGATACCGCCGTAAGCTGATCTAAGTACTTCATGACGGATTTAGTATATGGCGTAACTACGCGCTCGATTGTTCTGCTCATAATGGTTTCTGGCAGCTTAGCGTGGAAGGTAGCAATGTTCTTAGCCTTAGATCGGATTAATAATTGCCGGCTCATAATCGGCACCCAGGGCTCATGAAAATGTAAAATATCAAATTGCTCGCGGGTGAGCATGCTATCGATCTCGTCAGTATTTAAACTCACTGACACTTGGGCGGTAGTATGGAAAGGTGATTTAACATTCGCAGATGTACCCACAAAGATTATACCGTCCGAACGATCACCACGATAGTCGCGCGGTAAGGGTGTGATGATGTGCGATTGATGCCCCTGGTTGAGCATCTCGTCGTGTAGGGCCAGCACAACCTCCTGCACGCCACCGCCTCGAAATATATTGTATGGACAAACCAGGCCGATCTTCATCCCTTTAGACTCCACATAACCATTGCCTAAAAATTAATAGACGAAAACTAGTGCGCAGTTCAAAACGCCTAACAACCAAGACAGCCCCAAGGAATCTAACGGGATTCATTTGTCAGTAGTATAAAGCATGATTCACTTTGATGCTAAAAGCCGTCTAAATTTGGGTGGGAAAAAAGGCGCTACGTCTTTGGCGGTGGCTATTACCGTATGAGAATGTCCTTTCATGTTAGATTTTATTTCAGTTGCCAAATCATAAATAACACCGAGGTGTTGTTCTACGACCTTATGATCAAAAAAGTGGTCAGGTGATACGCTAATGTGATAAACGGGTAAACCAACGCGACTGTTGCACAAATCAAGGTTTAAGATACGGGACGAAATATACATGTAGGTTCGGACATCATTTATTTGCCACAAGCCGACCTCAAAGTTAATACGGCGTTCTCGCTCGGCTTCGTCTGCATCTTTGAATTTAACATGTTTATTTTCGACCAGTTTATAGGCTGTACGAATAAATGTCGGACGCAGAAGAACCTGCTGAATAAACCACGCTGGTAAACGGCCGGCCAATATGCCGCTTGCATAGCGCAACGTATAAAGGTTACGTCTTTTGAATATAAAATCGTCTCTATGTACAAAGCCAACAATACTGACTAGCAAATCAACACGCTCAGCGATCTCTGGATATTTTTGCAGCATTCTTGTGATAACCACAAAGCCTAGCGATAAACCAATGATAGAAATTCGACGTCTTTTATAGCGAAACTTAATAAAGGCTGCGAGATAATCGGCCATATTATCTATAGACGGCTTCATGCTGATCTTATAGAAACTTTCCATGCCGCCCAGTCCAGGCAAGTCCGGCATAGTTACTGCACCATATCGGTTAAGCGCTTCGGCAAAACCAAACATTCTCTCAAGGCTGGAATGGTGTCCATATATAAATAGAAACTCACGATTTTTACCTTTTGGCGCTGGTGCATGCAACATGCGGCCTTGCAAGCCATTTATATTAAGTGGCTCTAAATAATCTGACATACTTCTAGTTTTTTTAGGTGTCATAGTCTATCAAAATGTACGCTAAAACCGCTACCAAGGCAAACATATGTGGTTATAAATGCAAATAGTTGTATAAAATACTGATTTTATCTAGTTTGCGGGCCGTAAAATCCGCCAATACAAACTTGGCACGGGAATTTTTGTACTAAGAAAGAGTGGAAACATTTTTGTCCCGTTGCTGGTTCGAATAGTAACTTGGCCAATTTTTTGAGAGGGGTCCTGGGTATAATTCAAATCATAGAGATTTATATTAGTCTTTGGAATATCTCCTTTCCAGCCAAAAATACTGATATCTTGTCTGGTAATGGCAGTTATTTCTCCACCCCATGGTGCCGAATAATTGCCAACGTATTGGTTAGCTTTTAAGATAGGTATTCTGCCGAAATTTTGGTATGTACTACTTAATAGTGGAACGGCACTAGTCATGGCAGTAACAAGATCCTGGGCGCCCATAACAGCACCCACAACAGTCACGTTTTGGTTCGAACCATAGTTGCGACGGGCGGCAAATAGGTAGCAGCCACCAGCTTGGCTGGTGTTTCCGGTCTTAATGCCGACAATACCATTTTGACCAAGTAAATAATTAACATTTTTGACAGTTCCGGCCACTGGTATATCGGCTTGGCTCTGGCTCACAATTTGGGACAAAACTGGGCTAGAAAGAGCAGTCATACCAAGTACTATTAAGTCAGAGGCACTACTGACGGTTTGGGCAGAAAAACCGCTGGCATCAGCCATGTGAGTTTGGTTAAGCTTTAGACCGACAACCATATTATTAGCATAATTTAGATAATTATCCATTGAACCAAAGGCCCAGATTGCCAAAGTATCCGCCATATTATTGGCCGATGGCAATAGCATAGCCTCAAGGGCTTGGTACTCGCTCAGCTGCTCTCCGTCATTAACTGGTACCACCGAGCCGTCTTGGGCGGCATAACTATCATAGAGCGTAACGTCATTACTTGTAAGCGTTAAAATAGGCCCTTGTTGGCCCTCAGCCAAGGGGTGTTTTCTTAAAACGGCTAGTGCTGTCACTACCTTAGCAACGCTGGCCATCGGCACAGACTGCTGGGTGTTATTTGTAGCTAACAATCCATAGCCTACCGCACCGATAGCTGATTGGCCGTAGGCGGGCCAGGTTAGTTGAACAGTTTGCGCGGTCGTCGTTTGTATGGTTTTAATTTTTGGCACCAAAACTGGCAGTGGCCTGCGGTAAGCCTGGACTGCATAGATAAGACCGGCAATGATAATCAACACTAGCATGACTGCCAACCAGCGGTGCCCCATAAGCCTTCGGCGAATCTTATGGCGCTTTAAACGAAACTCCTTTGCATCTATAGCTCGCATGACTTAAGCTTACAGGCATAAGCAGCTTGCTCATAGTAATTTTGTACAGCATGTGCATAACACCTCCAGACGACATTTCTTATAAGGTACATTCTCGAATGTAGATATAATTTATACAAAAAGAGAACGTACGTCAGGCGCACTAAGAGCATTGGCGACAGATAGAGATATTGTAGTTGCACATTTAGATAAGGGATATGCAGTTGAGGCGTTTTCTGACCATGAAGCTCGTGTCGAAGAAAAGGCAAGGGCAGTCTACCTGGGTGAAATAAGATTTGGAAGTTTAGAAGAAGAAGCCAACGCAGCCTTCACGCGTTGGCGAGCCACAAGATTAGGTCAACCCGTCGTCGCATCACAGAACGTGGTGCAAACACATTAAGAATACTAGCCGGTAAAATCTATCTGGGCTAGAGAATTCTTACGTAATCTGAGAAAATAGGTTGGCGATGGGGAGTCGTCTAGTGGTAGGACACCGGGTTTTGGTCCCGGCAGCAGGGGTTCGAGTCCCTTCTCCCCAGCCATATAGAACGCAAGCGGGCGTCAAGTGGCCTTTTACCCCTGTTAATCAGGGCTTTTTTATTGGTTCGATTACTCATTTTGCACCTCCTATTATTTGATGCGTTAATTTAACGTTCTGAGCGATAGTTTTACTAAACTTTGTGTAGTTAACAGATACCACGCCATCATGGTAGGTCAGATTGTCAAAGAGTTTGGATATTACGAGTCGCTTCTGGTCTGGCGTTTTACTCGGGAAAATCTGAGCCGCTTTCTGGGATAACTCAAGCAGCACAAGCTTTCGTTCAAGTCGCCGGGAGCTTAGGTAATCTATTTTGCCCAGTCGCTCTTCAAGAAGGCCTACCTCGTTGGTAATTTCAGTATGTTTTTCTTGGTAGCGATCTTGAGAAATATCTCCGGCAAGTTTGTCGTCATATAGGTTGTCATCCATACGTTTAAGTCGATCTATTTGTGTCTGTATGGATTCAGCTAACTTGGCGTTTTTATCTGCGGATGTCTGATGTCGCTCCTTAAGTGCCTCGGCTACCCAAGCTATAATCTCTTGCGAGGGGCAAACGAGGCTTTTAAGTAAATCTACCACGTCATTCTCTAGTTTATCCTCTCTTAGGAACTTATAGGCTTTGCAGGTCTCGCTAGTGCGTTGGCAGGCGCCGTAGTAATGACCTTTTTGGAGTTGCCAAGTAACTAATCGGCCACAGTTACTACAGCTGATTATGTTTTTAAAGACAGGATTATGTTGACGGTAACGGCTACCGGCAGTTTTGCGGCGCATTTTGTCTTGGACTCTGTTAAATATGTCTTTACGAATAATTGATTCCTGAGCACCAGGATATTCTTTGCCATTATGTCGGTTAATGCCTATGTAAAAAGGATTAGTCAGTATTTTCTGGACATGGCTTTTGGAAAAAGGCCGACCTTTGCGCGTAGTTAAGCCGATTCGCTTCATTTCTAAACATACGCTTGCAATTGATTCACCTGGCAGCAAGTAATACTCAAAGATATGCTGCACTAGAGGGACTATGTCGGAATTAGGCAAATGAATGCGTTTACCGTTTAGAATAACTGTCATATAACCGACTGGTGGTGGGGCCGGCAACCATCCTTGGGCCAGTTTTTCAGCCCAGCCTTTCATAGCTTCCTCCCGCAGTGTATCGGTGTACTTCTTGGCGACAGCAACATAGATATTCCACATAAACTTAACGTCTGACTTAGCCTCTTTATGCAGTATTAAGCTCTCTTTCACTGCATGAAGTCGTCGATCTTTATCGTTATTTAGCCAATCGTCAATGGCGACAGCGTCACGTAAATTACGCGTTAGACGGTCGGTCTTCTCTACGGCTAGGTGATATACTTTTTTATTCTTCATATAAGTTAGTAATTCGTGAAATATTTTGCGGCTTTGTTCTTTAGAAGCTGTTTCGGTAATTTTAAACTCCTTAACCACCGTCAGATCATTTTTCTCACAGTAACCTTTTAATAGTTTGAGCTGGGAATCTAGAGAATAACCCTCGTCCTCTTGTGACTTGCTCGATACTCGCGCCAGAATAACTGTATTAGCTTGTTTGCTCATCGTTCTGTCCCTCAGCTAGAACTTTATAAAACTCTATGAGTGAGTTACCGATTTCAAGCGCCTCTTCATAGTTAACGCGTTGTTGCTGGCAGGCTAGTATCTGACGAAGTGATTCTACCGGATCATTCTCCGGTGAAGCTACTGTTATGCCCTCGTTTAGCGTTAACATATTACCCTCATCTGTTAACTATTGATATATCTATAGTTTACTACCACTATGTCTATAGTTGCAAGTAGTTTCTGTGCTATTTTAACAGAGGCTGTGGATAAACTAGTTTATAATATATCCTACCTATGGCAACCTCTGAACTTTACGAAGTAGTTATTCCTACCGATAGATGGACTATCAGGGCAGTAAGTCCTGTAGATATACGTGATGGAGTTGACGAAAGTATGGGCCATCCAGTAATCATTCATCCTGGGTGGGGTAAAGCACCGGAAAGACATGCCGAACTAATGGCAGACGTTGCAGCAACTGGTTTATTGCCCATCGGGGTTGACACTCGCTATGGATATGCCGACCAAACGTCGCATCAAGCTCCATCAGATAAATCAAAACTAAAGCGCACAGTAGAGCATAGCTGGAACGTTGGATCAACCAACCCTTACTTCGATGTTGAAGATCGTACCCAAAACCGGTTTCAGCTAAGACGACCAACTTCACTGCTTTATTTATGTGAACGACTTGGCATCGTAAACAGAAGCTATGTTGGGCACTCCGAGGGAGCTAGAGTAGTAAGCATAGCCGCCCAGAAGTCGGCTGAACTTGATCATAATGTTGGCAAAGTAGTTATTGTTAATGGTGTCGGTACCGGCGATAGCTCTAACGGGTACTTGCGTTTGCTCCGTTCGAATTCCAGCACTATTGAAACAGTCAAGAGAGGTGATCTTAGCTGGCGCGAAACTGTAGCAAGTGCCATAGGAAGTACGGGACATTACCTTACGCATCCCCGAAGAACATTAAGAGAGAAACATGTTATTCAAAATACCAACTTATGGGAGACGATTGATCAGTTAAGGCCTCTCAACATTCCCGTTTCGGTATTACACGCTAGAGACGACGCGCTTGTTTCATTTCAAGAAAGTGCGGAGCAAGCACAAGAAAGACCTTGGGTGCACTTTCAGGCTACCGACGGCTCGCACACTAATGTCTATGGTTCAGTGGTTAGGGGCTTGATTTTGGGCGAGCTAACATCAACATAAAAAGAAGGACTGACGTCCTCTCGCAAGTAGCTTCTGACACCAGCCCTTCTAAGCATAAGTATACAAAATTCTTGCTAAAATGCTACTTGCCTAAGATTTCTTCTGAGCTGACACCAACGGCCTTAATTATCTGTAATAGTTTTGAGGCAGAGGGGTTGACTTCGCCGCGCTCAATTTGAGCATAATGATTAATACTAATCCCGGCTTTTTCGGCAACTTCTACTTGCGTCAAACCGGCAACTTTACGTGCTTTTCTAAGTCGTACAGCAATCTTCTTCACCAGTGCTTTATCATCTGTCATATTGGTGTCATTTTACCATATCGCAGAATAATTACTCTTTTTCAGCCAACAGGGGTATGCTAGAGGTGTATGGATGACAAGGTCACACATCTAAAGGTACGCAAAAATCGACCAACTGCAATTAGCAGCTCTATGCAGGGCGCAAATCTTGATGCTATTGGCTTTAACTTAGCTTTTATTGCCTTAAAAAATCCAAAACTAGCTGTTGATATTCTCAAACTTTATAGTCAAGCGCATGATGTAAAGGAAAGCGACACTAAAGCTCCTGATGAAGACTTTGAGATGTTTACTGAAGCCTTAAAAGATCTTACTAGCTAAAGCAACTTAACTTACCTATGCGTAGGAAAGTTTAAATTGTTGATTGTATCTGTTATTTATTCACACTTTCTCTATATACTTATATAAATAGTTATATATAGTAGAACCATAGTTATGAGACGTACTATAAACTCTTCTGCTACAGCAACCTCTACATCTAAACCTATTACCCGAAAACAACTCAACACACTGCAAACTGAAGTACTGCAGATCTTATACAAATTCCGTTTTGGAAATGCTAGTCTTATTAGCCGTTATCAAGATCAAACTACTAGAAACAGTAACTTCAGGTTGAAGAACTTACTTGAGCAGGAGTATATAGACAGGTTTTATAACGATAATGACCGTATTAACCGCAGGCAGGCTATTTACTTTATGTTGCCTAAGGCTGTTAGGTTACTCCAAAAAGATCCAGAGCTAGATTTCAAAGGTTTGCATCTTAATTACTCCAGCCGCACATCTAGTCCTACCTTTGTCAGCCATTGGCTGAGAATGTTCAGGCTTTATCTCAAGTTTGATGAGCTGTATGGCAGTAAGAACCTAGAATTCTATACCAATAGCGAGCTGGCTGAAGAAACCAAGTTCCCAAAAGTGCGGCCGGACGCCTTTTTAAGCTTTAGTGGCAGGCATAGTAATATTCCGGACGCAATGTTTGACCTGCTGGAAAGCAACAAATCATCTGATTACAACCGTCAAAAAGCCATAAGATATATTTATCACTATGAGACCACTGCTGATTGGGGCAGTGACTACCCAAGAATTCTGCTGATCTGTGACAATGTTGGCCTGGAGCGTGATATACAACGTGCAGTTGCTAGAGCCTTGGATCGTAGTGGTCAAACCAAGCCAAAGTACTATACGACTACGCTAAAGTCCCTATTTGGCACAAGAAACACAAAAGCTGCTATTTGGAGCGATGTTACTGAGCCAGAAAAACTATTAAGTCTCTAAGCGTTTATCGAGTTCACCATCAGTCTCGGCATTGGCAAGCACATCCTGGGCCTTGTAGTACGCTAGTGGACATTGTTCATAGCCAAAACTTGGGTCAGCTTTATTTATGAAATATAACATCCCCCAGCAATCCATTGGATCATTATTTTTTCGTTGTGCTTCTGAAAAAAACTCCTCCTTGAACCCACATTCACCATTGATACACGGAGCGCTTCTTTCAGTTGGCAAATCCATAACCTAGTTTTCTGATAACATTTGATCGCTATTTACTAAAACACCTGATTTCTGTGCAGCTTCAATTGCTGGCATGAGATCCAAAAGCCTGTCCCCTATAAGTTTGCTCACAAAATCAGCAAATTTGTCGTATGATTTTGCAGTCTCTTTATCCATTCCCCAAATCCCAGCCAGTGATTCTGTATATGGGCGATAACTTACACTAAAGTGAGGATAGTGAAGTGGCTGTTCTGTATGATCATATTTTGGTGCACCAGTGTGTAGGTAATCGCCTACCTCATTTACATCTGCAGTTATTCTATCGAGGTTGCGGGTTAGCTTATCTGCTGGAGACTCTGAAACCCCTAGTAATCGGGAGAATGATAATCTAGACCGATTATCATATGCTACTTGTTGCTCGGCGGCAGTTGCTATAGCTGGCACAATTTTTCTTGTGACACTTGAAGGCATGATAATCGCGCCAATAGCATGATCACCTCTATCGTGAGCAAATCGATCCGGCCCGGTTGATAATGGATATTCGAGGTTTGCAAAGTGCTTGGTATACGTATCTTTTGGGATCTTGTCGTCTTCAGGAAGCAGCGTGAACTTTAGCGCGTCCTCACCCGGACGCATACCTAAAGTTTCCATTAATCTGTCAACATATTCAGCTGAGGGGAACCAGGTTACATCGTAAAGCTCATCATTCACTCGCAAGCTGTAAAGCTGACCTTGTAAATATAGGTTACCAAGTATTGATGAGGTTTCTTCTTCGGTACGGCCTACTTTTGTTCTATTGTTGGATGGTTTAACGAGAATATCTAAACTGGGGCTGGTTATCATTTGGTGGCCCTCGTCCTGGACATGATTAACAACACCTGGTTGATCTGTCAGAAAGACTTCGGGATCAGTAATAATCTCGCTAGTATGTATCATTCAATACCTATATTAGTTATAATTTTAGATTATCTAGCCTATAACTGATTAGTGCAAGCATAATGGCTTTACTCGGTAACTTCTTAATCTATAGCTTATTAGCCAGGTCTAGAGCAACCACACCTGTCTGTAGCTGAAAATCACGTAGACTTTCTGGCCCACCTGGCCAGATGGGTGTTGCTGCACCGTTAAACCAAAACCCAGCCAGCCATTTAAGTGCATTAACGTCTAGTCTATCAGCATAGTCGTGCATAACGTCTAAGCCATTCTTTTGAGCAGAGACCAGTACAGCGTTAACGTCAATTCTTCTGTCACCGAGTCCAGCCCAATTCCAATCAACGAGTTTGACTGTCTGTAGTTTGGGGTTCCAGGCACAGTTATCTCCTCGTACATCGTTATGCACTAATGAATCATCATTTAATACAAACCTGTTGCTTTGTTCAGCCATCGTAGCAAAGTCTAAAGATTCGGCTAACTGAGCCTGGTTATTGCCACGTAACTTTGTCGTCAAAGCCCGTTGTCGTTCTGGGAACTTCATAAAAGCTTGCCAGCCGTCGTCATATTCAAAGATAGTTTTGGTATCAATACCTTCTTTCAAGGGGTCAGCAGGCGTCATAGAGGCTAGTAAGTCCATTGCTTCTAGGGTTTTTGCTAAACGATCACTAGTTGATATGCCAGACCAGTCCCAACCATCGCCACTTTTTAGTACCTCAAGTGCAAAGCTCGTTTCATCATTGTTAACTGCCAATAAAGTGGGCACAAACGGGTAATCATGACGTTGCAAGAACCTATACATTTGTACTTCGGTATGAGCCCACTTTTTTGTATCCTCATCGACTCCAACTTTAACAAATATTTCCTGGCCATCTGTAAGTTTAACAATTCCTCTATGGGCAGCAGTAAATCCACCATCAACTTGAGTGAGGTTGTTTAGGCTACTTTCGACTTCGGCCCACTTAATGTCGGGACTACTTCCACTTGATTCTGACATGTAGCTATCATACCAGAGAAGTTATTTACCTGATATGATATAGCCATGTCTACGAATAAAACACAAATTGACCATGGGGCCGCTGAGCATTTTGTTCAAGATCGGCTACATATACCCAATCTTACACTTGAGCCCATCGCTGATGGCGAAACGGCTCAAGCTTACTATTTCGATACACCAGAGGGACCGAGAGTACTAAGGGTCAATTCTAAGGATGATTCTGGTTTTCATAAAGACCGGTTTGCTCAAACACATTTCGGTTCGGATACGGTACCAATCCCAAGAATCTTTGATATTGGTGAGATTGAATCTGGCCTATTTTATGCTGTGTCTGAGCGTGCACCAGGAAAAACGCTAGACAAGTTCAATAAGGCTGAAATAGATAGCTTAATGCCTAAGATTATCACTACCCTGGATGCTATTCATGCTATACCTCCGATCGGTGAGGGTTATGGCAACTGGGACTTACATGGCAAAGGCCAGTCAAGCAGTTGGCGAGAGCAGCTAGAAAAAGATCTACAAGAAGATGACGACGAAACAACGAGTGCCGACTTTTACGACGCTACTCTTACGGATAGTCTGCGTACTGAAATTACGGGGATGCTTGATGGGTTACCGGAAGAACGGAAGTTAGTACACTGGGACTATGGATTCAATAACACATTAAGTGATGGCACGAGCATTACTGGTGTTATTGACTGGGAGCATGCAGCTTACGGGGACTTTCTGCATGATGTTGCTTGGTTAGACTTCTGGGACGAGAAACAAGGTTACGCCGAAGCCTTTAAAAAGTTCTATGCAGATCAAGGTCGTGATGTACCTCGATTTGATGAACGATTAACCTGTTATAAGTTACTGATTGGGGTTGGCTCGTTAGGCTTCTTTGCGCGATCCCGACAACTTGAAAAATACGAAAATGCAAAAGGGATTATTGCTCGAATAGAGAGGTAGACAACAAGTCGTAGCCTGATTGAATACAAACTGTCCCTCATTGCGGTGTAAGAGTTATAATGTAAGCCAAACCTCATGAATAGTATTAGTAAGAACTTACATAAATTGTCTAGAATGAAGCACGGGAAAGACCTGGCTTCACTTATTGCCCACGCAGAGGGGTATGCTGAGGACTACCCGCCATTAAATGAAATGACAAGAGAAGCTGTTGCTGAATTAATACAAAATATTCACGACTTTAGCGATATTTGGGATGATATGTCAGTGGAACATAGAATTAATGCCGAAAAGACATTGACAGATAACTTAGCAGTTCTTGATGAACTTGGTTTGCATACTTATGCAACTATGTATGATAAGCCTTATGATTCACCGACTGGAAAGTGGAAAATGAAAACAATCGTCACCTACATTAATCCTGCCGACAAAGACGCTGTTATTTCTGTTATTAACGTTTAATCACTTAACAATCGACAGCATAATTCAATCTGATATGGCTCGTAGAAAAAAACCGATTGTGCAATTTGGAGATAAACAATCCAAGGAAGATTTGCCCTACCCGTATGTTCTATATCCAATGTTAGGCGCATTCATAGGTTTCAGAGAATCCGAAGATTCTGAAATTTTATTTTGTTCATGCTATAAAAGAGCAATTAATAATTACATTGTTCTAAGAAAAATAAGAAGCGGCAAACAACACAATAGTTTCAATTATCTTTTGAGTTCAAGACATTTTCCTGATGAGTTAATCTTTAAATATATTTCAAACCATATACCAGAAGATATAGTGGTTAACTCCTTTATTTTTAAAAATAAAATATGCCATAAATGCAATTCAGCAATGCCAGCTTACAGATTTATGGATGAAATGTATGGAGGATTGTTTCGTCAAAATTATGGTTGGTATATAGAACAAAAATGGTATGAGTTCGGCATAGACCGTATATGGTTTAACTTCCTTGAAAACGAATGTCCAACAGCCATAAAAAAGACAGTAACTGAAATCAGGAACTTAAAACAACAGGCAAAGATTGCACATAAACAATGGGTAGATTCCGATGATTCTACTTCATCAAAAGGTAGAAATTCAATAAGTAATCATCCGTCTGCTGTTAAATGGAGACGTCTGTTTTTTGCACAAGAACCTTTAAAAAAACAGCTTAGCGACTTTGTAGAAAATCAAACGCGTACCGACTTTGGCTATAAAAGCATTGGTGAAAGCTGGATTAGCGAGACTGCTTTATTTAAATTAGTAGCGAACATCTATCCCAACAATGAGATTAGAAAGCATTACAGACCAGAGTGGTTGGGTGGACTAGAAATTGACATATACTTGCCAGAACTCAAGTTTGGAATTGAATATCAGGGCCAGCAACACTATATGCCGTTAAAGCACTGGGGAGGTGAGGAAAGCTTTAAGAAGTTACTAGAGCGCGATAAAAGAAAGAAGGCGTTGTGTAAAAAAGAAGGGATCAAGCTACTCGAATTTAAATATGACGAGCAATTGGATATTGACTACCTGAAACGAAAGCTCGGGCGTATTCTAAACTAGTCATTATTGCCAGTGGAATCGGTATAGCACGTAGCCAACTGCTAGAGCAAGGATCGCGGTTAGTACAGCAATAAATATTTGAAAAAGTTTTCCTGTTGGCTTATTCGATGTAACTCTCTGTTTTGTAACTATTTCACCAGCATTTGAGCCTACAGTGGTCCCAACGGTGCCATAATAGTTATTAATATACTGACTAGATTGTTGCTGGGACTTCATTATTTTTGGGTCCCACTTACTTGAAGGATTGATTGCGTCTTTTTCTGGTATCTGTCTCATGTCTTCGCTGCCTATTACCTCAACTTGGTCTTGTCTTCTATGCATTGCGGTAAGAGTAGCCTGATCTGGTATATGTCTTCTATGTAAGGATGGCCACAAAAACAAGACGAAGATATTATCATGGTTTTGTTTAGTGCGCACGAGTCGTGTGGTTGGAGATTTCACACTCTGGATATTTTCTCCGTCTTGTAGCTTTTCAAGTTTTTCATACGATAAGAGAACGAACGCACTACCATCAAGACCGAGAGCATTTTTAGTTTCTGAATCTGGAATGTAGTGTTTCTTATTATCCTGAACGATATACTTGCGACCGTTACTAGATTTTACAAGCATAAGTTGTGGGGGCGATTTTTCTTTTTGTTGCGGTTCCGAGTCATTATCAGAAACTAGCCCTTCCGCCTTACCAACTGCTCTATCTAGAGAGTCTCTCGCCATTTCTAAACAGTCTCCTTTAGATGAAGTATGAAAATTAGATGACAGAGCTTCAGCAAAAACATCCCATTGATGACCGGGCAAAGCCGGTATAATCATATAGGGTTTTGCCCCCAAAAGGCTGTAAATAAGTTCCTCGACCCTACCAAAAGAAGCATTTATTTTTCTACGTGCAGTAACTTCAGCAGCTCTGTGTTTTTCTACATCACTATCGCTTAAATACTCATGATGATTAACAATTTTGTAGATCTGTATAACTTTCTTATCGTAGTCATCAAGATCATACTGAAATTTTTTCAACAAACTGAGTTCGGATTTACTCACCTTCATATTTTAAACTCCGTCGACAGTTGTAATTATACCTTAGCCCTAGATTTTCTACGTCGTCCGACTGCTTTCCTGTTCATTCCGGATTTCTTGGTAACTTTGTTGCGGTTAGTTGGTTGTGCTGCTTTAGGCTTCTCAAGTTTTGGTGGCTCATAAACCGTTGCGTACTGCTGTCTTGAAGCCACTACAACCTGTTCTGCTATATCTTCATCACCCTCAAAGCCAAGCGGCACCGTCTCGCCAGAAAATGGCTCCTGGGTAGTCAGTGCTCTAACGCTCATATAGAAGTTGAAAGATGATAGCTTAGATATCTCACCGACATCAACATAGGGTTGGAATAGCGGCAAAAGCAAACGCTCAGACTCTGGACTGCCAAACCTAAAGCAGATAATCGTGCCGACGTTATCCAGGATAATGTGCACGATGCGTTGTTCTTCCTGTTGAGCCGTGGATTGTTCGGCCATAGTCAGGTATAGCTTAAACTTTCTGGCTTCAGCTAGTAGCTCCACAAAAGTCAGCGTAGCAAAGTTCTGGAATTCGTCCACGTATAGATAAAACGGCTTACGCTCTTTGGGTTTAATGTGAATCCGTCGTTGAGCTGCAAGCTGCAGTTGGGCCATTATAGCGATACCAAACAGCTCTGAAGTATCATCTCCAATGGTGCCACGGGCAAAGTTACAAATAAGAATCTTGCCTTCGTTCATAATGTCGTCAAAGTTAATAGTGGACTTGGGCTGCTCAATCACTCGTCTGACTGACTCGGAGCGATCGAACCGTTCCAGCTTGGTAGTGACACCGCTGATCATCTTGACCATCTGCATATTACCAGCCTTGGCGAATTGATTATCCCAGAACTGTTTGAGGCGCTTATCTTCTAGCTTAGATACGACACCTTTACGGAAGTCCGGATCAGTTAGCAGGTCATACAGCGTAAATAGAGTAGCGTCAGGCACCGTAAAGGCCGTGTGAATGGTATTACGCAAGATTGATTCAATCCGGTGGCCGCCGGTGTCATCCTCGGAGAAGACTTTTCGAAAGACTGAGATGATAGCTTCGGTTAGAAACTCTTTTTGATGGGCTAGGTCATCTGGTGAAAGGTTTTTAGGTAATTCCAACAGGTTTAAGCCAATTGGATGGCTAATATCATAGGGGTTGAAGTAAATAACATCTTTGATCCGATCTTTAGGTATATAGCCCAGCAACTCTTGAGCCAGGTCGCCGTGCGGGTCAATCACGGCCACACCTTTGCCGGTTCTGATATCCTGAACAATCGCACCTTCCAGCATAGTAGTCTTGCCATTGCCGGTACCGCCAACAACGTAGACATGGCGCTCACGTTCAGCGGCCGTCAGGCCAATTGATGTAACTAAACCATGATGAAGGTTGGCCCCGAGGACTACATCAAAGTTTGATTGATCAGCTCTGGCCTTCATAACTGCCGGGGCTGGTAAGGATTTAGAATAAGATTTGACTACGTTCTCGGTTGACGAGGTTTTACCGTATGGGAAGTGATATAGCGACGCGACTTCATCTGCTGCCAGGACATTGGAGTTCATGGTGAACATGGCTGGCAGGCGTTTATAGAAGGAACTTATACGATATGGCTTCACCCATCTCTTTGGAAAGTTGCGTCTGGCAGTAAAGCCCTGAAAGCCAGGTACATGGAATTGATGCAAAGAATTGGCTAAGCTCTGTGCTCGCTGCTGGCTACCCGAACCTATAACAAGTGCTCGAATATCAACAGAAAAGAGCGGTTGATCAAGTTTGTGGTGGGTTGAATCAAGCACATGTTGTGTAACCGGGCTTATATTGTACTGTGGTGACGGTTGATATTTCTGGGGTGGTGTGCGAATGCCAGTTAGCTCGCCGCTAAGCATTTCTAGCAAACTACCAAAGATCGCAAAGATGGCTTTAATGACGACAAAGAGTAGTAAAAACGGCCAGTGCCACCACTTATGACGTGTCGTAGTGTCTTTTCCGTGTAAGAGCTGCAAGCGAACCCTATTAGCTACACGCCTAGATGCTGGTGAGAGTATAAGCTGAAACGCTATCAGTTCGTCGGGAAGTGGTTGAGTCATCGCGCCGGTTATGTAGGCGATCGGGTCGTGTTGGTTCAGTTGACTGACTACTGACATAGACGCAGAAAAATGACCGGTTTGGGCAAAGTCCATAACCTGTATATTGCGGCCCATTGTATCAGCTGGCAGATAATCGTCAATTTCTTGAAATCTCACGTCAGGTAGGTATGAAACCAGTAGCTGCTCAAAGATGTCTACGTTGCGAGGATCAAGCCTGGCTATAAAGCGGATACCTTCACTTCGACTATTAACAATTTCTAGTGGCAGGATCTTTTTCCGGTGGAGTAACCGTTCCTTCCTGCTACTCCTTGATAATAATCCATGAATAGAGTTATACCATTGGGCCGTGGCTAGTAGTGTTTTAGTGTTGACTGCTGGTGGAGTTAGCTCCAGGCAAACCGTTTGACGTTCACGAAGTCTGCGATAGTCCAAAGCATCAAGCACAAGTCGAACAATCGGCAAGATAACAAATAACGTAACGAGATACAGTGCAAAGATAACAATAACGCTGTTGATGACTTCTGAGATACGTGAGCTACCGAAAATATGCTGGAAGAGATTAGATTGGATACCTACAGTTGCGATAAACATGGTAAGCTCTCTGGCCCACCGCTTGAATCAGATATTACTACCGCTAAAGTAACAGATAGGTCACTGGAGAGCAAGCATAGCCATGTTAAGAACGAAACCGTCTTCAATCCGGCAGTGCTTGCAAAAAATAGATACATATAGAATCATTAGATCATGAGCGCAACAGCAAGCCCCAATGAGACTTTGCATGAAGCCATAAGTACAGTTGATGGATTCGATGGCTTTCGTGCCGCTGTCAGTATGGGTATGAGTGCTGCCGATCTGAGCTATCAGGAACTCGATAGAAGGGTTGGGCAGGTTAATGAATCACTTGGTATCTTAGCTCTCGGGGAATATGGTATATCCTTGGGTGTAGATGAATTGTTTGTATATGATGCTTCAGGAACTCCAACCAGAGAAACTCCGTCTGACTTTACGACAGCCAACGGTGTGCGAGGTGTTTTCCGTGGACTTAGCCTGTTTGATCGCACTCACCTAGATCCAGCCGGAGATCCTACTAAGACAGGCATAACCGACTCCAGTGGAAGAATTGAGGTTTGTTTTGACCTTCATGTACCTCAGCCTCTGGATACCAAACGTACCACAGCAATATTTATTAGAAACCGTACCTTGGTTCCCGTTAACAAGACTGAAGGACCAATCAATCTCTGGTCTCTTTAGTATTAGCTAATGCTAAGGTATCTCTATCTCAATCTCAATCTGGCTAGTGCTTGCATTTCACCTGAAATAGTTTAAAGTTCATTGTTATGCCAACATCTTCTACTGACGAACTAGAAAAACTCTGGTCAGCAGCAACTCTCATTGATAGCACCGAGAAGTCTTTTGGTGGCCTACTTGGCCCAGAAGACCATTATGGTTTTGTTACACCTCTGCAACCGGCCCATCGTCTGCTTGCTGCTGAACACTATCTACGAGTTGAGCTAGTAGAAGCGGCGCTAGGTAAACCGTTCCCAGATGAAGATAAACCAGTTATAACGTTAACTATATCTGGCTTGGGCAAAGTTGTTCATAGGCCCGAGGAGCTAGGAGCAAGAAAACCCCGAGAACCAAAAAAATGGGATGTTGATTCACTGTTGGCCTTCGGTCAAGAGCCCGAAAAACCAAAAAAGACGAGTGGCGATAGAACACTTTTAACTGGTGATGATTTAGAATTTGAGCAACCATACCTAGGAACGGATTCATTTACATGGGATATCGATGGCAACATAAAAAGCAGGACAGAAATTTATGATAGAGGGCTTAATGCGATCGAGCGTGCTCGGGCTAACCAAAACCTGCGCTTTTTTAAGTTGCTTGGACGCTATATGGCAGGACCAACTATTTCTGTAGAGGAAACAAGATCACGAGTAAAAGAGCTTACATTTGGTATCAATGGAGCAGTCCAAACACAGAGCGGTATGTTACGACCTGAAAATCTCAGATATTTAGCGCCAGATATTGTTGAATACTCTGATACTCCCAAACTGCCAATTTCTCATATTGAGTATCGTCGTAAAACCCAGTTGGTTCCTGACGCCTCAATGCCTCATATAAGCAGTGAGCGATTCAGCTCGACGTGGTTTGCTCGCTCGCCCGACGACTCAAGACGAGTTGACTTGTTTCTTCGCTTAGATAGATTAATGAATGTACCGACTATTGAACCAGATAGGTATGTAGCTGTTCTTGATCCGGAAATGACTGGAGCTGATACGCCTATAGGTTTAAGTGTTGAGCGATGGGAACTGCTGCTTGATAAGGACGACAAGGATAGAGATACTAAAGGAATGGCAAGCACAGTAAAAGAAGCGATAGATTATCTAGAGCCATTGCGGGATGCTGCCCAAGTAATTAATGAACATGCAACACGCTTTTTAGATAAATCGTGGCAGGAAGCTAAGCTCATCACTAAAATGAGAGCCGAGGCATAGTTATGAGCCAAGAAACAATAAGCCCCAATACTGATTCGGTTAATGCATTAGCTTATGAATATGCAGGTGTTTTTGAGCCCGCAGAACCATTAGTTGCAGATGGACCAAAAGGTCTAGACTTTTCAAATGTACGAATTCACGTATTGAAAGCAAAGATTGACGACTTAAAAGATGAATATTGCGCCGTATTTGAGCATGAACCATTGAAAAGTGAGAGTTTCATGAACCTTCTTTCAGAGTCTGCGCCAAGTCAGAATCAATCTAGCTATGGTGTTCTAGATGATTGGAGTTTGCCTGATCGTACAATCAATCCGATTCCGCTTCGAAATCCCACTGACAAGTTATTGAGTGATCATGTACAAGCCCTTAAACAACACTGGGCAGATTTTGAAGGCAGCCGTTACTTGTTCATGCGAGCACTCAGTGCGGGTACTGATCATTTTGAACGTAATGTTTTAGCTAGGGGCTCTCTAATGGTTAAATTTTTAAGGCCTGATGAAGTCGAGACATTGTTTCAAGACAAACGCTCAAAATTTGACTATCATACAAGCCGGAGAGTCTTTGAAACGGAGGGACTTCCAAGTTTCGTTGAGACAACAGCCCAATACTTAGCGGAAGATGGAATAGTTAGTGCTCGAGATGCTGTTCGAATTGCCCAAGGTAAGACCCGTAAAATTGCAGCTCAGCTGTTCCAATCTCACGGTAAGCAGTACGCCTCTCGTTATTTTGATGGGCTTAGCGAAGAACAAAAAGCTGTAGCGCTTCAAAGTTATTCTGACTATAAGTTTCTTTCAATTAGTACTGGACAAGATGAAGCTATGTTCATTCCACGGAATTTGGGTGCATCTGCGGAAGATTTGGCTGAAGCTTACGGTAGACGTTTAACAAGGCAGCTGCCGAAAACCGGTCAGGATGTTGATGTGGCTACGGTTAGGACGCGTGATGGTCAGAGGAGTGTCGTTTTTGCACATACCCTACGAGATGGTGTTGAAGAAGTAAGTATTCAGCCCGTCTTGACATGGCAAACTAAGCACGGTGCAGACGGTCCTGAGCGAGAACTTATTGTTGATGCGCATGATCCAAAAGAGTTCATGAATCCTAAAAGGCATGTTTATGAAAGTGTTATTGGCGGTCTGCTTTGTACGGCATATTTATCTCCAGAGATAAGAAATAATTCTAAACTGTGGCCAAATTCGATGCGTTTTCCTGGTGGAAAAAGAGATCAAGGACTTGGTGCCGCGCAAGTTCCTGTTTTGGCTTTGATGAGGAGAAATCAACTGCTAAGTAGTGAACTTATAGAAAATCTAGAGGCATTTGCGACATAGAAGTAGTAACCATAACGATGGCTTTCCAATCCGGCTATGCTTGCATTAGAATAAAATTCTACTATGCTTAGCTTGATTAGGAGTTAATATGTCTGACAGAAATCAAACTGTAGAACAGTTAAGAATTAGGAATGAACATCCTGAGTTTGCCACGGTTGAAGCACGAGTTCTAGATGAAGCACGACTAACGTTATTAGCCTTAGCTAGAGGTGAACAGCCACAAACGGTTCTTGGTGGTTTAATGCTGCTCGGGCACTGGTCGGCACCGAGTGCTTTAGAAGATGAACCACGAAGCATACCAGAAATAGCGGCTATTGGAATGGTGGATGCTGGTGATGGACTTAATCACCGCGGTGATACCACTAGAGACGTTTTAGCCGATCTTATAGCGGTTGGTTGGGTTGAACAAGTTGATGCCGGCCCCGATTCAGTCGAAGCTTTATTATCTCGTGGCAGGCCACTTGAAACTTATAAACTGACGGTACCAACAGCTGTTATTGAGGCCTAGATGGCTAAAGACTCTGCAGAAGTATTTACGAATTGGGTTGATCCTGATGTTCTTGCTGAATATGAAGGTAAGGATATTGGTTACAATCAGGAATTAGAAGAGGAGTTTAAAAGCTTCTTTGAAACTGGTTGGCTTGATCCTACATATGATGATCTTAGAGAACATTGGGACCCGCTCATTCATGATGAAGAGCCAAAAGGTAGGTTATATGGGAAAATTGCCTTATGGAGCCTAGTACGTTTACGAGCCATACAATCTGGTAATCCAATTAGAATAGATAGACCACATCAAACACAAGCCGAATAGTAATTAAAACAAAGTGCTTGCTCTTTATTCCTTGGGTGGCTCAATCTCTGGGGTGATTGCTTCAAACTGTCTATTCATTTGGACAGTCCCAAGGAGTTCTAAGAGATCAGCGGCTCCGCGTCTATACGCAAGTATTGCTTCAGCGCTGTGTAGTGCTTCACCCACCTGCTCACTCCTACGTTCCACAAATTTTCCGATTGGCGGTGTGGCTGCTACATACTCAGTCGTTCTGTCGCCAAGGTCGGACATCATCGGCACTCGGTCATTCATAACCGCCGTATTATTAGTCCGGTTAGCAATCTGATTCCAGGCTTGCAGTATTTCCTCGCCATCAGCTAAGGGGAATGATCCCCAAATAACTGCCCGTTCAATATCACTCATACAACTATAGTAGCAATAAATCAAAAACCTTGCTGCTAGTGCTTGCGCTAAGAACTATTTGCCAGCAAGATACATATATGGGAGAACAACCGGATTCATTTTTTGAGTACCTGGAGGCCAACCGAGGCTTGCTAGACAGTATTGCTCGATCGGCTAACGAGCATATAGCTATAGACGCTAATCGAGATATTGTGGTCTTTGACCCTGAAACCGCTGAACTGCATATCATCAACGGCCAGGTCACGCCCGAGGATGTCAACCAAGACTATGCAAGAAGAGGCTTTGACGTTACTCAGACTCAAGCAGAAGACATGGCAGAGTTCAAAAACACGATGAAGAAAGTCCTAGTATTCAATGAAGTAGATTACTTACTTAGGCTCGCTTCGATGGCTCATAGAGCTCAGCAGCATCGGGATGCAGCCAATTCGATTATTGAGCCACCGAGATTCCTGGCATATGGTGACGCAGTCTGGGAATCAACCATCTTTCAAGTCAGTGAAACACAATCGGTCGAAGTAAGTCGTACCCGATTACAAGACTTAGAAGAATATGGAACAGCTAGCTCGTACGTTATAGAGAGTAATGACTCAGAAGTAACACAGCTTACACAAATCTTTTACTTAGATGACATACCATCAATGGTTGGGTCTCGTCTTCGGCCACCTCATGATGCTCTATTTGAACGAGCTGGCCTACTCATGGAAGATTCACTCGGAGAGTTACGTTCATTTTTCTCTGGTATCTATGAAGACGAAGAAACGATTGATGACAAATTAGCTGAACTCTGGATGAAGTATTTGGGTAGTGCTAAGGAGATAGAAGTTGGTGCCATTCTTGATGAAATACGTCAGCGGGCAATAGCTATAAATGAATCAGCCAAAATGGATAGTATGTTTGATGTGTCTACGCCGAGCGTTGATCAACTGATAGATGTTCAAACATTGCTTGGAGCTTAGACCGCTAATAGTACTTGCAAATATTACTAAATAGTCAATAATAACTACTATGTTAGGAGCTAGAGCTAGTTCAGGGGAGTCATTACTTGATGCGGCAAGAGCTGTCTATGGCTTCTATAACAATGGTGCAGGTGTAGAAAAACCTTTATCGGTACATGAAACACTAGCGGACATCGATCTACAACAATATGGTGAGGCTGCTAATGGAATCGCCTCAGCAGTACAGCAAGCTTATGAAGAGGTTGGTGAGCGAGGTGATTATGATGCGCACAGGACCGTGGAAGACGCACTACATACTGCAGTGGAAGCTTCACCTTTTAATTCAAGACAAATCGCTCGAGTAGCTTTAAGCAATATCAGCACTGAATGGGTAGCTGAGACTTCTCCGAGTGGAGAACATGTAAAAACACTTGCTGACCTAGTAATGAAAAGTCGCGCAGTAACGCAAGAATCTTTAAAGCTATTTTGGTGGGATGACGCGTTAGATATCGACTAACTACAATTGTAACCATGAAATCTGTGCGATAACATCACGCAGATAATATAAACGTTTTATAACTTCTGTACTACTGCAGTGCCCATTTTGTTTATGCTATTATTAAGTAGTGGCAGTATTGAAAAACTCTGGCCTGGAGCTAAACTTTCGAACTAAATTGGTCGCATTGTTTAATTTAATTCTGCCTATTTTGAGTGTTGTTTGGTTAAAGTTGATAGTTAGTTCTGCAGCTTATCAAAACCGCTACGATACCTCCAATTCATACGCCCCGCTACTTTATCCAATTTTTCTGCCCATAATTGGTGTAATTGGTGGAATATACTTAACTAAAAAAACAAATGGAAAATGGAAAATATTAGCAATAATAACTGTTGTAATTAGCGCATTACTGTTTTTATATATATTAGCTACTTTTTTTGCTAGTGGCGCAAGCGACTGAAGTCAAAGTAATGATTGATGCACAACAACCATTTAGAGAAGATCTACCTATGCCTGCATGGAGAGAACCCAAGGCTAGAAGAAATGAGATATGGAAAGTGCTGACATTTTTATCAATTCATTACCCCGAATATTTAAAGGACCCCACAGCACTAACAGCGCCTCCCAAGATTAGTCCAGCGGAGGCAGATAGAAATATATCAGCAGGGTACACACAATTTGGTCATGAACATGGTCTGACTGCCTGGAATCATCTTGTCATAGATATAATTCCGCACATATCAGAAGTACAGACAGCAATCGCTGATTTAGCACTCACCAGCTAGTTGCGATAGTGTGTAGGTAGCAACCAGCTTTAAATGGTAAAATCCTCAAATTTATTATAGAGTATGATCATGCTCGAACAGAATCCATCAATTGAAACAAGTCGTAAGGGCAGGTACCTAGTTTTCCCTGATAGCGCACTAGCACTTCCTGCTTCGATTTGGCAACGAGTCGATCCTGATGCACTAGATATAGAAGTCGCAAGTGTAAACGATAGACTACAAGGCATCCCTGAAGGTGTAGCTCCAGCCTATTATGTATCACCCGAACAACGAACATTTTTAGCTGGACTCGGTAGCCCGGCTATGAATGCTCTGGTTGATAGTTTTGACCGCGTGGGACATCTTAATTCCTAGTAGGCATAACCATTACAAATACCCTCCAGCCCGGTCATACTTGTACGATTCATGCTACGTTTGATCAGTCGTAGTAGCCTTGGCCATATCTAGTACGTCCAATCCCAAGGCGGCAGATTGAAGCTCGTATGAAAAGGGTTCAGGAGTGGCTAGTATTTTATCGACGTAACCTCGTATGGCTTTTAGAACAAACTTTGCGTCCTCACCAGCTATAGTGTGCTCCATACCCAGAGGAGTGTCGAAAGTAGTACGCTCATCAACAGCTTCAGAGTACGTGTCTAATAATACATTCGTAAGGCGTTTCCATCTTTTCCGTTCACGTAGACCAAAGTCTTTCTTGTGACCTAAAGCCCCAAACAGAATAAGTTCATAGTCGTCACCATCAGTGAGTGTTAGACTTGGTTCGGTTGCTTTGATATTCATACCTTCTATTAAATATATACTACTATTAAGATATTATCTGATTAGTAGGCATAACTATCACAATGGTCCTCCATTTCCGCTTAGGCTTGCAGTTTATGTTTACTAGATGAATAATAAAAGCATGTCAGAGTTAGGAGCAGACTCAGTCGGACAAGATATCGTCGCATTGACCAATGAGACCTATGACAGGCTCAGGCCTCAGCTTGATAGATACACTTTAGATGAACGTCGAGCGACATCACGTGGTGGACTCATTTTGGCCGGGAACATCTCAGTCATACATGATCTTGAAGCTGGTTACGGTTTTATGGATATTAAAATAAGTGGGGCCGGTTCTCAAGTTGAAGTTGCCAAAGTCCATACTGCCTTTGAAGCTGAACGTCGAGATACTACTGATGAGACGTTTCGGCAGGAAGTTTTAGATGGCATGCGGGCTGATGAGCGAAGAGTACTGGGTGCTTCTATAGGCTTTTTACTTCTCAGAGATCGATATCCTAAAGGCCATACAGGGGCACGAGATAGTGATGGATATATGTGGGGTAAAGCAGACTTCGATCCAAGCGTATGGGGTGAACGACATAGAATTGGCTTGCGACTTGGAGCAGTGTTACAAGATGGTGATGGGGAGCCATATCGCTGGAAGCAAACCATAGCACTACAAAATCGTTTTGATCGACCCGTTCCACAAAAGAAAATAAGTACTACCACATCGAAGCCAGTAACAGGTACAAGCTCAGAAGATAGACCAACAAAATTTGATCGAGACGAAAAGAGTAGACGCTTGCGAGCCACAACCGAAGATGTAGCTCTTATGACTAAACTCGTGCATACCGCCAGAGATATTCGACCAGTTGTAGATAGAATACGGGCCCATCTAGCATATGAAAAGATATTTAAGGAACTGGCTGGTAGCGATAGAGAAGCTGCTTAGCCTATTAACTAAGCCCTATTACTCAAAAGAGCATAACATTTAACCTAGTTCCATCTATAAGGACGCAATCATTGGCGTCTGCAAGTGCAATTGCTGGTTTACTAAACGTACTATTAGTTATGACCATTGCTTTATCACAGTGATATATACGTAAAGCTGTTACAGCTTGTCTGACCGCATCAGCCCCAACTAACCCTGAGTAACGTTTCACTTGTATGCCCCAAGTTGTACCGTTTTTGGATGCAATAATGTCAATACCGTAATCGTATTCTTCGGTTAGCTTTACATGGCTGTAACCCTGATTCTTGAGAAGTTTGGCAATATATCGCTCGAACTCAAGACCGGTCATGGTATCTATTGCTGCTATTTTTGGATTATGGTGAATTCTCCAGTCCTTTGCCTTTCTGAGAATCCTCATGAGTGTGACAACGCATACCAGGGTAGCAGCACCGATAATTACGAATTTAGCTATACGCTCAACCTGTAGAAAACCGGCTTTATGTGTCCATAAGCTACATGCAGCTAGAATTATTACTACGAAAGTAACGTGTTCAGTGTCTGTGTTTGACATGTTACTTAACTCCTTTATCTTTGGAGTTAGCAGTGTTTTCTTCTTCTAGTAGGTCTTGAATTTCTTTGGGGTCAAAGTCTTCTTGTTCTTCTTCGGTAAAAGTTCTATTAAGGGACTTGTCGCCCAGCCATAAGCAATATCAGCATTGACATGTGTATATTATAGCAATATACTTACTATATGAGGGTACTCCCGAAACCAATCGCTTTTCTGTGGGACGAGGGTAACCTCGATAAAAACCTAATAAAACACAATGTTACTATCCTAGAAGCCGAAGAATTGTTCGCTAATGAACCTTTTACGGTTGCCGAAGATAATAAACATTCAACAACTCATGAGAAACGATTCAAAGCGTTAGGAAAGACGAAAGCTAATAGAAGCTTATTTACAGTATTCACTATACGAGATAAGAAAATAAGGATAATTTCTGTAAGAGATATGAGTAAAAAGGAGAAGGCGGCGTATGAAAAACTTGAAAAGCATTCCTGAATTTAAAAGTTCAGAAGAAGAAGCAATATTTTGGGACACCCATGATTCCACTGACTATGTAGATTGGTCACAAGCTCAGAAAACAGTATTCCCAAATCTGAAGTCTTCCACGGAATCCATTTCACTAAGGTTACCTTCTCCTTTGTTAGCTCGCATTAAAAGTCTCGCTAATGAAAAAGATGTACCCTATCAATCACTTATGAAAGTATATTTGAGTGATAGGGTAGAAGAAGAACGCAAAGTGGCTAAGATTAAGTAACTGTTTCTATCAACAGCTGTCGAATCTCTTCGATATCACTTATCCTCCCTTCAACGTTTTCTAAATCTTCAAAAGTTTGGAATAGGTCCATTAACCCCAGCCAAGCATATTTTTATTCTTAATGTTCTATAATATAGTCATGTCTGAACATGGTAGCTCGCCTGAACATTTACACTCACTAGCTATTCCTGAATTAGCATACGAATGGTTAATGGGTGAGTATAGGCACTCAGCTGCCAAGTACGGCACCAATCAGTCCGATAAATTAAGAACCCAAGCCTTCCTTAGCCAAGGCACGCCAAGTGGCGATATGTCTCGCTACTGGGGTAGCCTGCAGCAATACCCAGATGATGCTTATATGCATCGGGCTCAGTATGCTGCCAAAGTCGCGAATGGTGGTCGCATGTTATGGACTACTCTGCGTGCTTTTGATTGGGAACATGACACTAGAGCTGCGGAGCAAAGCGCAGAGCTCATCAAACAACATATAGCTACAGGTGCTTACAGGGATGCTAAACGTTACATCGGTAAAGTTGATTTTTATGAAACCCCTATGGGGTTAGGCTTAGCACATCTTGGTGCACTAGTTGAACGGCATGGATTTGAGCAACGATTTCGGTTAGCAGAATTAAACAGAGCTGAAGATATTATGTACGACGCAGCTGATGTGATGGCTTTACAGTTCGAAGACACATTAGAGCATACAGGTTCGTTACCAAAACCCGGACTATCAAGCGGCAACATTGAGCCTTGGCCAAGGCAAGATTAAAGTTCTAACCTCGTAACAGATACTCAGCCAAGATGGACACCAAAGGTGACCGTAGTACACTATTACTGCATAAGTATGTTCGACATCATATACATATCATCATTTGGAATTGGCAGCGGCCTGGCTGGCGCCCTACTTCTAGCAAAAGGAATATTAACTTCCCCCGATAAATTAGAAAATAGAGCCATCGACGCTCGGCACGACTATGGTGCGCTCCTAAATGTCCAAGCAGCTCAGGACTGGGCAGATGGAACAGCGGCAACAATTTTCATAACGCTTGGTTTTGTCCTTCAAGTAGCTGCGATTATTGATCCAGGTCAGTTAAGTAAGCTACCAGCTACTCAGAAATTTATTGCATTACTTTGTGCAATGCTTGGATTCTCGATAGCTTTCGCATTGGCTAAATTGACACAATGGCATCAAATTAGGTGGTATTTAATTAAACGTGCTCACTACTATGGTCTGAATGGTAAATTCAGCATACAGAGGCACGATTTGCCTGGAGCGGGTGAGCTCATTTCGTGCGGATACGCTCTCGGTAAGGGGCCTAACAATAAAGAGAAAACCGAAATCTACATGAAGCGTGTCTGGAAAATGAATAAAGGCGACTATAACTATGAGTCTTGACGGAAAAACAGTTCCAGACCGGAATGCTCAGCCAGGTAAATAGAACCCAACTTCTATCCTCAAATTCGACTAATCGGAAATTTCGTGGAGGTTTTTAGGCTGTTTTCTCTCTGTTAATTAGCAATAAGTAATGTCGCCAGACATTACTTATGTATGAAACAACGAGGATTTCGCCGCTGCCCCACGTGCAGCACTAAGCTACAAAAACGTGGACTAACGGCAGCTGGTACACAACGCTGGTTTTGTCCGCACTGCGGCAAGAGTGCAACAAGACCACGGACTGCATGCGTATCATCTCGCGCAGGGTGTCGATTTTTATAAAGATTCCACACCTGTTAGTCCAGAGGATGCCGACATGTGCCTGCAAGACCGTGTGTTTACGCTAGGAAATGTTTCCATGACCCAAGGTTTATGTCCCTTAGCAGAGCAATGTAAGTATGTGAATGACAAAGTATCGGGCATAACAGGCTTCTGCCTTAAAGAGGCTGTTGGCGTGAACCTAGAACAATCTTAGTTTTAACATTGGCGATAATGCCCTGCCAAAGCCTTCAAGTATTGACAAGTGGCACACTTTTGATACACTATATACATGAGTACAGCAAAATCCAGAATCAATGTCAGTGTTCCCGATGATGTTAAAGCAGCGCTAACTAAGTTAGCTAAAAGAGATCAACTCCCCACCGCTACAAAGGCAGTACGCCTTATAGAAATAGGCCTCGAACTTGAGGAGGATGAAATATGGGACATAATAGCAGCTAATAGAGACCAGAAGGTTACAAAGTTTCATACGCATACTGAGGTATTCGAGACTTAGATGTACGCGATCCTATATAGCGATGAGGTGGTTAACGAAGATTTACCAGGTATTTTAGAGCCTTGGAAAAGTGAGATTAGAAAAGCGATCGAGACAAAGCTAATGACTCGTCCTGAAGTTTACAGCAGACCCCTCCGTCGGTCTTTAAAAGGTTATCGAAAATTAAAAGTTGGCGGTTATAGAATAGTCCTGAGAATCGAAGACAAAGTAGTCAAGATTTTTGTCATTCAGCATAGGTCAATTGTTTACGAGACTGCTCCTAAACGAATTTAAGTATCACCATCAATGAGATGACGTATTTCTTGGACGTCCGCCTTCTTGTCATTAGCGCCGTCAAGCTCCTCAAGAGTTTGGAATAGGTCCATTAACCCCAGCCAGATGCAGCAACAGAGGTAGACCCACATTCCTAAACACATTGCTGAATCTTTGTAAAATCTTCCGCCCCTGTTGCTTGGTTCGAATCCTATTTGCCCCTCCAATTGTTGCTAACAGATAGGAATTAGTCTCTAAGTCGTGAATGTTGTTTTTAGAGCTTCATTCGTATCTGTTAAAAAGTTCGAGTCCCGATTGGACTAAGTAACTTTTCTCTAATCCCCCTAACAGCTCTTCATGATATACTCAAAATAATGGGGAAATTAATCACTTCAACCTGGATTACACTCGATGGCTTCATATGTGGACCAAATGGTGAAATGGATTTTGTCGGTAAGTTCTTCGACGAAGAAATGGGCAATTACGAGAAAACACTAGTAGATGGTGCCAGTACACTATTGCTCGGTAAAACTACTTACGATAGTTTTGCAGGGTCATGGCCAAGTGTACCCGATAATCCTAATGTTTCCGAAGACGAGAAGGATTATGCAAGAGTTTTAAATAAACTCAATAAGGTTGTTTACTCCAAAACCTTAAAAACCGTAGAATGGAACAATTCTGTACTCTACAGTGATATTAACAAAGATGAAATTATTAAGCTCAAATCGTCATCCGAGAAGAATATTGTCATATATGGAAGTGCGAGTATTATTCAGCAATTAACAGCCTTGAGTTTGATTGATGAATATCAATTGTTAGTTCATCCTATCTTTCTTGGTTCTGGTAAGCCGTTATTTAAAGATGAGGTTACGCTGAGCTTACTAAAGACAGATAAATTCAAGTCGGGTGTTACTTTTAACAGCTATATCCTTGCAATAAACAAACCGTAACTACCTTGAATTTTTGTTGCAGTAAAGTTTACGATGGCACTCCTCGTGTAAGCTCAAGCCAACAGAGCCTTAACTCTTGCCATTGACGCAGGATCAATAGTAAGTGCCAAAGTTATGAAATCCGACCATAGCCCAGATAAGTACCAATGAGTCTACCTGTGATCGTATGCTGCTTGTAGACTGGCAATGTCGATCTTGCTCATTTTTAACATCGCTTTAGTTACTCGGTCGGCCTTTTCAGTATCTGGATCGTTCATGAGCTGTTCCAAAAGTTTGGGTCCAACCTGCCACGACAGACCGTATTTGTCTTTTAGCCAGCCGCATGGGCCGGGTTTACCGCCATCGGCTGACAGAGCTTTCCAATAGTAGTCGACTTCTTCTTGCGTATCAACCGCTATAAAAAACGATATCATTTCGTTAAATTTCTGATCACCGTTAGGGCCGCCGTTTAGAACCATAAAATCTTGGCCGCATAGGGTTAACCTACCGGTCATGACCTCGCCTTTTGGACCTGGCATATAGTCACCAAAGCGTTTAATTTTTCCTACCTTTGAATCATTGAATACTGATGAGTAGAAAGTCATTGCTTCTTCGGCTTTACCCTCGAACCATAAAAACGGTGTTATTGTTGTCATAGAAATTACTCCTTATCTAATAACTAACTTTTTATTATAGTGGATCTCTGAACTACGACAACAGAGCCTTTACTCTTGCGATTGACGCAGGGTCAATAGCAAGAGTTAAAGTTCTGAAATCCGACCATAGTCCCAGCCAGATGCGACAGCAACATAGGTAGACCCACATGCCTTATAATAATTTACAGGTAAAGAGGGATTGACAAAAATTCCGTTTATGTTTGTGGATACTTAGATTTAGGATTATCATTTAGCTATAGATAAAGGAGAAGGCATCTGATGACAGCTGGTTTCAACGACAGATTTCCAGGCGAGGTAAATATTGACCAGAGACATGATACGGCGCGAGAAATTGGGAACGTTGTTCTGCTTGCTAGCCAACTGACTGATGATTTTTCTAACATTGAACGAATACCACGACTTGCAGATAGTAGGCGTGAAAATGATGTAGAGCACAGCTTTATGCTTGCAGTTGCCGCGCCTGCAATAGCTGAAAGGTATTATCCAGATCTCGATGTTGAAAAGGTGAGAAGATTTGCTCTTGTTCACGACATGATGGAGGTTGAAGTCGGTGATGTGGCGACATTTGATCTAAATGCGGCTGAGTTGAAAGAAAAAGATCGCCGTGAGCAAGAAGCAAAGCATATTGTCCTTGAACGTTTATCGCAAATTTCTGCAAGCACAGCCCAAGACTTAGAAGAATATGAACAACAAGCAAGCAATGAAGCCTTGTTTGTCCGTATGGTAGATAAATTACTGCCTGTGGCGGTGGATGTTACTGGTGATGGTTTGCGGGTTATCCGTGAAGATTATGGAATATCTGATATAACTGGACTAGAAGTCTCTCATAATCAACTTTTTGCACGTATGCAAGAAAAGTTTGGGCAAGAATTTCCTGACCTAGTTGCTGCTCACGCTTTGCTAGCAGTTGACTTTGAGAAAAAGTATAAAGCAAACCCTAATGAAAGTCTCAAAGTAAAAGAGACTGCAAGAGGCCCGATTGAAACCGAGCTTAAATTCCTTATAGACGAGATCCCAGAGGAAATCGACCTTGAGAATATCCCACACACAGTGCTTCGACAGGGCTATGTTGTTGTCAGTAGCGACGGTGCGGAAACCCGCATAAGAAGTTTTGATAATGAGCGGTTCGAATTGACGGTCAAATCGGCAGGTACGGTTCAGAGAACTGAGCAGACGATAAAACTACCAAAGGATATGTTTGAGGTTCTGTGGGCGCAGACTGCCGGAATGAGGGTTGAAAAGACGCGCTACAAGATACCGCATGGAAAACACACAATTGAACTTGATATCTACGAAGGGCAACTCACCGGACTTATGACCGCAGAGGTGGAATTCACAGGGCGACAAGAAGATGCAGAGGTAAAGGCATCTACATTTGAGCCGCCAACGTGGTTTGGACGCGATGTTACTAAAGATAGGCGTTATAAAAACCAAAACCTGGCACATGGTCTACCACGACAACCGCTTAATTTAGGCGCTAAGCAGTTATAGCAAATCTAGGCCTTTAAATAAGTTTGGGCATTTAAGATTCGAACCTTCTGAATATCGTTTTACTTGAATGCCCCACGTTATGTCATTTTTGGTGGCAATTATATCTATTCCGTAATCATATTCTTCGGTTAGTCTGACTTTAGAAAAACCATGTGTTTTTAGTAATTTAGCGACGTAACGCTCAAACTCAAGACCAGTCATGGCGTCTACGGCTGCTAGACCTGAGTTATGACCTTGCCTCCAGTGCCTTAACCTCTTAACGAGTCTGAGAACTGCAATAGCAGTTATTATCCCCGCAATGATCGACGCTACATATATAGCAATGTGTTCGACCTTTACTATCGTCGCTTTATGTGTCCATAAGCTACATGCAGCTAGATTTACTACTATAAAAGTAACATGTTCAGTATCAGTGTTAGACATGTTACTTAACTCCTCTATCACTGGAGCCAGTAGCATTATCTTCTTTTAGTAGGTCTTGAATTTCTTTGGGGTCAAAGTCTTCTTGTTCTTCTTCGGTAAAAGTTCTATTAAGGGACTTGTCGCCCAGTCTGTATTTCAAGAGTTAACATGGTAAAATGTACTTATGAGTGAAGACGAATTTACAAAGCTTTTCAAATATATGACGAAAGAGTTTGGGAAGATTAATAGCGCGCTAGAAAAGACTACTACCAAAGTCGAATTAAATCTTTTAACTAATGCGATTGATGCATATGCAAAGAAAGTAGATGAATATACACAAGGGATGTTGATGCTGGCTCATAAGGTTGATCGACTTGAAAAATGGATAAATCAAATAGCTATTAAAACTGGAGTAAAGTTAGAGTACTAGTTCGAGTCCCTTCTCTCCTGCCATATAGGTTGACGCCTATTTAACAGATGAAAGTTGGTTCTATTATTTTGAATATATTGTAACTTTTCCATTTGTTGTCAATTCCGCCTCTGTTATCTTGAGTTCAATCATCCATTCTCACCTTATTCTGTTTTATGTTTTTAAGACCTCCTTTTGTGAGGCGCATACCTCCGACTAATGTTTCGTAGAAATTTAGTAGATGATCGCCAATGTCGCGGGCTTTTTCAATCGTGATTTTCCTTCCTTGTTCCTTCTCGAATATTTGTCTAAGTTTTTCATAACTTTTTTCTGACACACTAACCGAGGATTTTGATGTTGGCTTATTCATGAGCTCGCTCCCTAGATTTGACTTGTTAATTGGCGCTACTCGTAGTACAATATAACCACAAGCGATCCGCTTTCCGAACTGTCACCGTATGGTGTGCGTGCCTGAGACAATCAGGATAGGAAGCGGATCATTTTTTATTTAAAGTACCAAATATCTTCAATTCGCTTCTTTAGTGTTGCTAGATAAATTTTGCTATCAGTTTTACCTGTTTGGGTTGTTCGGAGGATTGCGCCAGCAACCATATCTGCAAGTTGAATTAAGTTATCATTTTTAGAGTTCACAAACTTCATGTCTTTTATGACGGCATTGCGCGGGTTGGCCTGTTGCCGAAAATATGTTCCAGCCGCTCTCTTGTAAGCTCGATCCTCATGCCCATCGAAACGAATACGAGCATTTTTAATTGAGCCCTCACTTTTACTTAATACTTCTTTAATCATGTAGTTATAGAACTTGTGTTTGTTAGTTCGTAGTTCGGGACTCCTAATGAGTGTTTTGTCAGCTACGATGGCTCGGACCCGGAAACGACAAACCTTTATTTCGCTGAGAAATGCTAAACGATAAGTTTTGCTAGTTTTATTGAACTTAAACTCGTGATCGTCTCGCCAATGGAGCGAACGCCGAAGCCGTTTAATCTTCAGAGCGGTCTCCTCGGCATCAAGGTCGTCGTCAAAAATAATGCAAGCAATCACGAAATGTGTGCTTGAGCCTTTATCGAGCTTGAAACCAGGGTCTCCAGAGTCGTCTATAAAAACTAGCATGGTCATATTATAGGTCACTTTTATCGTTTGACAGCTCTATAAAACTTCTATAGTCCGATATAAACCCCAGCCAATTTGGTAATATACAACCACAATAACTCATCTGCTTTGAGGAGTTATTTATTGCTATACTTTTGATATGGAAATGTTCAAAGAATTACCAGTCATTGCATTTAAGACTCAGAGGCACTGGCAAGACTGGTTAATGAAAAACTACGCAGAGTCACAAGGTCTTTGGCTAAAACTTGCCAAAAAATCATCGGGCATTACGTCCGTATCTTATGCCGAAGCCCTGGAAGAAGCCTTATGCTACGGCTGGATAGACGGCCAAAAAGCGCCTTACGACAATGAGTACTGGCTACAAAAATTCACGCCTCGTGGGACAAAAAGTACATGGTCTAAAATTAACGTCGCAAAAGCCGAAGCGCTGATAAAAGCCAAGAAAATGCAGCCGAGTGGATTGGCTGCTATAGATGCTGGTAAGAGCAATGGCACATGGCATAATGCCTACGCTTCACCCAGCACTACTGCAGTACCTGAAGATTTTCAGATAGCTCTTAATAAAAATCCTGAAGCCAAGCAATTTTTCGAAACTCTCAATAAAGCAGATGTGTACGGATTCTGCTGGCGAATCCAAACCGCCAAAAAGCCAGAAACCAGAAAAGCGAGAATAGATAAGTTTATAGATATGCTAAATAAAGGCGAGAAGCTGCATTAGCTCTATATATCTCGGTTACTACGGCTTACACGATAGGTCTCCACAATTATGCCAATAGAGCCTTCAATCTCGCAATTGACGCAGGGTCAATAGTAAGATTCATAGCTTGAAAGTCCAACCATAGACCCAGCCAGGATTTCTCCGATCTGTTATGTTGAATTGACCATGATGAACGCTAATACCTTTAGGGTATAATTAAACTAGACATGCCTCACTTTACAAAAAGACCATACTGGGTATACAGCGTTTCAGTATTTATAATCTGGGGTATTGTTTTTCTAGTACATTGGCTTGTGGGTAGTCCACCCCATCCTAAAACGCTTGGTCTGGTTTTCAGCGGCTATTTTATAGGCTGGTTAGGTGCAACTATAGCTCGAAAAGTTTATAAATAAGCGAGAACTTATTTATTATATTCAGCAAAGAAGTAGTAGCCGGCCGTAAAGATGTTCAGAATGACAAACGCAATTGTCCAGTCATATCTTATGTTAGTCCCATTCGTAAGAGTAAAGTAGCATCTCGGTAGATCTTTGTTTTTGGTCATATCCCAGAACATCCACGCCCAAAACGATATCAAGACTAATGGTATAAGTAATATAAGAAGTTGGGTCATTACTTATCTAGTATAAACTCATCCTCGGGAAACCCTATAGGACGAATCTTGAAGAGGCTTAAGCCAGTAGAGCCTTCACTCTTGCCATCGACACTGGGTCAATAGTAAGAGTAAGGGTTCGAAAATCAGACCACGCTCATCCAGGCATGAGCAGTTTCTGTTATAATTTTCGTATCTGGCTATGAAAAACAAGAAACTTGTTAATATAATCCTAAGCTTGCTCGTTTTGCAGTTTATACTAGGTATTTTGGCTAACTTGTATTCAACAGTACCTTCGCAAAAACCATACGATGTATTCCACCAGTTTGGGTTTATTATATTTCACGCACTAAATGGCACTTTGTTGCTGGTTTTGGGCATTATTCTTGTCATCAAATTCCGCAAGCAAACTAGCTTTAAGCTGGCTGCTGGTGGATTGTTAAATCTTATTTTAGCGTTCACTTTTGGTGAGTTTTTTGTATTTACTCAACACGATATTTTTTCTTTTTTAATGGCAATGGGGTTTATAGGTGCCCTATTGTTGTATGCAAAAATTGCCTTTGAGGGCACCGTTAAGAAATAAAGTTCTAAACTGAGCTACCACGCCCATTAGGCAAGCATACTTTACGCTAATAGAGCTTTTACCCTTGCCATCAACATTGGGTCAATAGTAAGAGTCAAAGTTCGAAAATCCGACCATAGTCCCAGCCATGTATAAATATTTGTATTGACTATAAGTTAATCTTAAGATAAACTTTAGATATGAAAACAACAAATTTGAACGACACTGTTAGCCTAAAAGACCTCAGAGAAAAGTTCCCTCAATACATTGATGCAATTGCTAGGGGTCGAAGCTTTACTGTTGTCAAACGTTCTAAGCCAATCTTCCAGATTAACCCCGTCAGTGATGAGGGTGTTTGGCAAACAATTGCTGACTTCACAACCATCAATGAACGGGGCGTCCCGGCCGAAGATGTTCTTAGAGCGCTAGATTAGTAGTCCTATGGCAGATAAGATTAAAAAAATCCTTGCCAAACTAACAAAACAAGAGCGTGATTTAGTACAACTTCTAATAATGCGCGTCAAATTAGATGATACGTTAGGGCTAGACATCAAGCAGTTGAAAGGCCACAAAGACCTCTACCGAGTTCGGAAGGGTAGGATAAGAATTGTGTACCGCAAAAATGCAGATGCTTTCCTAATAGTGAAGATAGATCGCAGAAGTGAAAATACCTACAAAGACTTATAGGTGAATAGGGTACGAGCCCCTTCTCTTCAGCCATAAGGGACGCCAACGGAGAGGGACTTGGTCACATGATCGAGTCTACATTTTTGTCTCAATCTGTTGAATAGTTCGAAAATCCTAAAAATGCTTGACCTTATAAAAGTATGTATATATAATAGTAGTTACTATGAATAAGTACACAGCAACTGTTATAAAAACTGGTAATTCGTACGCGTTACGTGTCCCAAAAAAATACGTCGAAGACGCTGAGCTGGTGCTAGGACAAAAAATCCAGGTTGGCAATCCGCTTCCAGATACTAAGTCTCAAGATCGTGAGGCTATTCAACGTGCTATCAGAAACTTACAGAAAATTCACTCCTACTCTGACATAATAGATCCTGTTGCTTGGCAACGAGAAATTCGTAAGGATAGACCCCTGCCGGGCCGAGGTTAGATCCGTGATTTGTATTGATACTAATATTATCATTTACATTGCAAATGGTACCCTAGGTGAAGACATTGTTGGTGACGAGCCCATAATCTGTCCTTCGATCGTACACATAGAATGTCTTGGTTACCCAAGCATAAAATCAATTGAAGAGCAGAGAATTAGAGAGCTATGCGCTACCTTAACTACTGCGCCTCTCACTGATAATATAATTGAAAGCGCTATTAAGTTGAGGCAAGACAAGAAAATGAGTCTTGGAGATTCCATTGTAGCCGCTACAGCCCTAGAGAACGATAGCCAGCTATGGACAGCGGACACCAAAGACTTTGAGCATATTGATGGACTTGATGTGTTTAATCCTTTAACCAAACCCATATAGGGGTTACTCATACATACTAAAGAGAGGATTTTAATATATGACCTGGAACTACAGAATCATCAAACATGATTCTAAAAAACCTGGCTTCTTTGCAGTTCACGAAGTTTTCTTCAATAACAAGGGCAAAATCACTAGCTGGACTGAAAACCCAATCGATATAGTGGGTAATAGCAAGACTGATATTAAAAGTATCATAAAACAGATTACTTTGAACATCGAAACGCCAACACTAATGGAGTCAGAGTTTCTAGAAAGCCTTATAATTAATTCTTCAAAAAAGTGACGTAGTTTATAAAATTATTGTCCGCGCTCTGAGCCCATCAAATTGGTTCGAAAATCGTCCCTTATACTCAGCCAGAGTACTCATGTCTGGTTATAGGAATTAGCAGGCACTTTTATTACAATACTTACATCATGATTAAAGCTATTACATTCGATCTGGACGGCGTTTACTTTCCTAATGGTAAAGCCACCTTCATCAAGGCGCTCCAGGAACTAGGAGTCTCCGAGGCTGAAGCCAAGCGGGTATTTCTCAAGAGCGATGAGATGAACCTTCGCTACAAGCTAGGGACTATGTCTGACGAAGAGTATTGGACATGGGCGTCCAAAGAATGGGGTCTCAGTCTTTCTCCACAAGAACTTATCGATTTATTGATTAATAGCTACGCCGTCGATCCTCAAGTTGAAAAGATTGTGCAAACTGCTCATAAGCGTGATTATAAAACCCTCATCTGCACTAATAACTTTCCAGCCCGCATCAAAGGGCTTCAAGCAAAATTTGGGTTCTTGGATAACTTTGACGTAATTATCCTTTCATATGAGGTTGGTGCCGTTAAGCCATCAGAGGAAATATTCAATGAATTAGTAAAACAGTCCGGCCTGCCTGCTCCGTCGATAGTATTTGCTGACGACGACGAACAGGCGGTAGCAGGTGCTAGCAAAGTAGGCATTACTACGTTTCTGTATGATGGCTTTGACGGATTTATTCAACACCTTAAGCAACTTGGTGTGGAATTGACATGACAATTCCGAGTAACGCCCCCGAAAATTATAAATGTCCCATCTGTCTCGGCATTCAAGAGAGTGATAGCCTAGACACATTGATTAAGCCCACTGATTTCGTATACAAAGATGATTTAGTAACAGCTTTCATTAACACGTTCTTTATGGGTAAGAATGCTGGACACGTTATTGTAGTGCCGAATAAACATTTTGAGAGCATTTACACACTTCCGAGTGAACAAGGCCATCGTATTTTCGATGTGGCACAAAAGATCGCCCTATAGCAATCCCAAATCAAAATGACGCAAATGAGTAACGGAACTGGCGTTTGGCGACGAAGTCGCTGAACGCTTCTTTTGTTTCTTCAAATGTGTTTTGTTGGATATTGGCTACTGCTTGTTTGG
>Ga0265338_10000420_pt1 | contig 75959 bp, 87 predicted proteins | sample 42126metaG_FD_193579 | JGI IMG/M metagenome (GOLD analysis project Ga0265338, IMG submission 193579) | Rhizosphere microbial communities from Carex aquatilis grown in University of Washington, Seatle, WA, United States - 4-21-26 metaG | ecosystem: Host-associated > Plants > Roots > Rhizosphere...
GCCGGTCGCTGACGCCGAACCCCTGTCGCCGGTCGCTGACGCCGAACCCCTGTAGCCGGTCGCTGACGCCGAACCCCTGTCGCCGGTCGCTGACGCCGAACCCCTGTAGCCGGTCGCTTACGCCGAACCACTGTCGCCGGTCGCTGACGCCGAACCCCTGTAGCCGGTCGCTGACGCCGAACCACTGTCGCCGGTCGCTGACGCCGAACCCCTGTAGCCGGTCGCTGACGCCGAACCACTGTCGCCGGTCGCTGACGCCGAACCCCTGGATCGCGCCTCGATAAAAGATAGTCTTTCTTTCATCGTGAACGCCATTGCTCCGGCCTGCGTTCCGCAATAAACAACGTTTGCGCAATCACCATCCACGCCTGGCACAACCTTCACCTTGCCGCCGAGATCGATGACATTCTCCGGCTTGGCAGTGAAGACGAGCCAAACCCCTGACGCCATCGGGTCTTTCCCAGCGCTGATAAATAATCCCAACGGCCATCCGAATAGACCACCGCTGTCGCAATCCGCTTCGCGACTCCATTTGTCAGGCTTCACCGGTCCAGCCTTCGGCCATTTGAATTCCTGATAACTCGTCATATCTGGATTCACGCATTTGACCATTTCCACGACGCCCGATGCATTCACCCACTGATGTGCAGGCGTTTTTAAAGTGTTTTTACTCATGTGTTTTTATTGGTGGTTAACGGCAGTTAAGCCGCTTTTTTTATTGGGGCGGTGTCGGTGAGATTGGGTTCCACGTAGAACGTTTCGTCCTGCGTAACCTTCACTCCAATCGGATCGAGGACTTTTGCCTGGAGGCTCGCTTTGTCTTTTTCCGCCGCCGCAAATTCGATGATGGCTTCCTTGTCCACTTCCGCCGTGGACCGCACAAAACTGAAGGCACGCTCCTGGATGGCTGTTAAAACTTTTTTCCAGTTCCATTTGCGGTTTAAGAGTTCAACCTTGGGAGTGCCGGTGCGGAAGCCGAGCGTGCCACTCAGGAAATCAATACTCTTGCGGTCCTTGGGAAACTCAGCGGGATTGGCCAGCGCCCAAATTTTCAACGATTCCATCCGCGCCGCATTGGCGGCTTGCATCACCGCCAGGCCGGATTCGTATTCCTTTTTGACGGCGAGAATTCGCGCATCCATCTCAGCCGTCACTTTCAGGATGGCGTTGGTGCTCGCGGCCATAGCGCCAACCATGGCCTCAGCCTGCGAGCGATTGAGGATGGGCGGCAGCTTTGCCTTGATTCTATTTTTACTCATAGGATTTACTTGGTTATGGTTTTTTAACGGTCGTGGAATTGGTGGCGGTCGCTTCGCGTTCAAGACGTTCCAGGCAGGCATCGCAGCAACCATGCGTGGTCTGCCACGCCAGCGGATTGCCGCTGGTCCGGCGCATGGGCTGGCACCACGCACAGACGTGCCGCCAGGAAACCCAATGCCACAGGACCAGCGAATGAAACACCAGCCACGCAAGCCAGCCGCCGCGCTCCTGCATGGCGGCTTCAGGATCGGGTTGAACAGGAGGCAACGGAGTCAACAGAGTTTTCATGGCTTCCTCGCTTTCTGTTTACGGAATTCGTTGATGGCGTGGCGGGCGCTGGTGATCGCGTCAGATTCAGAGTCGTACATCCGTGCGGTGCGCTCGCGATGGATGGGGTCGCCATCCACCCAAATTTTCAAGCTATACAAAGTCCGCGAATCTAAAGCCACTGCCTCCTCGTTGATTTCTATGATGGTTTGGCTTCTCATGGCCGGGTTCCTTTCCGCTTGGGGTGTTCGAGCAAAATGACTTTGTAAAAATCTATGAGGTCGCCGAGTTCCAGCGATTGCAACCAGGCGCGATACGCCTTGTGCGTTCTGAATGGCGACGTGGTGTCGCGCTTTACGATCTCATCAATTATCGCGCGCTGTCTCAACAGGTCGCGGGCCGTGGGGCTGATGGCTTCCAGGATGCTCATGCTCGTGATCTCCGGTTAAGATGGCTTCTCCATCTTCATCAGGCTGTTGTGCGCATCCACCACCAGGCCCCAGGAGAGATTTTGTTCTTCCGCCACGGCCAGCTTTTGCGCCATGCGCAGGATCAGGAGCCACATGCCGAGCGCCTCGCTATCGATCATCTTCGTCTCGATCTCGCGGGCGATGCCGCTGCTCGGCTCCAGGTCATAGGCGGCGGCAAACGTGTTGAGATCATCACGCGATGGGCTGTTGGGCAACTGCATCGCGCACAGGCGGCGGCGTTTGGTCTGTTTCAAAACCAGCGCGACCGCGCCGTCTTCCATCGCATGCCTGAAAACGTTGGTGGCGCAGAACACCACGCCGCATTTTTTGCGGTTAAAGATTTCGCGGATGAACTCAATCGTCCCTAACGCGCTCTTCGACACTCCGGGTTGTCCCGGTATCGCCCGGTGCGCCTCATCCACGATTAGCAGCATCCGGTCGTCGAAAGACTCGATGATGCGATGCCGCATTTCCCGCAGGCGATTGCCGGTGCCGATCTTCAGGATTTCCGCCAGATGGATCATGTAATCAACCTTGCCGCCGCCCGCCGGCATCTCCGTGTAGATCGTGCTGCCGTGGTTATTGCGCACCTGGTACTCCTCCAGCGCCGCCGATTTTCCGATTTGCGAATCAGCGAACAGAAAACCCATGCGTTGGAACTCGCGCGCGAGGTCGCACACATCCCACATCTTGGTGGCGAGCTTCGTCACGATAAACGGCAGCTTGCGCGATTCCTTCCGCTTCCCTTCCAGGTCGATAAAATCCTTCATCGCCTTCGCGATGCCGTCCACCTTCGCGCCGTATTTTCCGCGAAACACCGTGCCGATGGCCGCATCGCCGAACTTGATGAGCTTGGCCAACTCACGGTTGCTCAGATCGTGCTCGACCGCGTAGGCGTGAAAACCACGGATGGCGCTGCGTTGCCAGTCCGGCAGGTCCGCCGTGGCTTTGAAAACCACATCGCCTGGGATGCGTTGGCCGCGAAAGGCGGCGATGCCGCCTTTTGTTTCCTCGGACTGGATGTCCTCAGTTTCTTTACCGTGTTCTGGATGTGACGCTGCATGCATGCTCTTGATCTCCTATGGTTGTTGTTTGTTCAGTCGTGCTAAAAAGTCTGACCCATCGTCTTCCGGTTCGGCTTCGACGGCCGGCGCAAGAATGGCGCGCTCGGCTTCGTTCATTCTTCGGATTGCTTCCGGCGTCATCTTTGCTATATGGCGAGAGGCACGCAGGGCCGTGGTGTTTGCGTTCACGTCCGCCAACATCTCCCGCGACTGTTCGCGGCCCGCGTCGGCCAGCGGCTTGAGCAGCTCTCGCTTGATCTTCTCAGCCGCGCCCACTTGTCGATGCAGCGCGTCAGTATCGTCCTTGCGCACGCGGCCCCAATGTTGCAGCACGCCCAGCCAACGGCCGTCCGCCGCGTAGATGAAGAGTTCGCCGGGCGCGCATGGGTTCACCACGCAATCAAATTTATCTCCCGGCGCGAAGTGATGCGCCAGATAACGCAACGGCGATGGCGAAACGGCCGCGTCGTCAAACTCCACCAGGTGTTGCCGGTTCACGGTGACCGGCTCTTTGCGGCGCGCGTGATACAACATCAGCGCGATCTGCTCCCCGCGAAAACGGGTAAGCCGTTTGCTGCCGCGCGCGAAGACTTCCATCGGCGAGCATTTGCGCGGCGCAGTCGTCGCCAGCGCGGTCACGGCGGCTTGTTGTTCCGTTGACAAGCCGGCCAATTTTGCGAGCCACGCGGCTTCGCTGAACGTGCCGGCTGGCGTCTCGTAATCCGTCGTCGTCAAACCCGCTTCCACGTAACCCTCAATGTCGTGGACCTGACGGCGGTTGATGCGGTCCATCACCGATTCTACGAGCCATTTGGCTTGGGTGACTTCCAGGAAGCTGTGTTTGAGTTTTGCCAGCACCGTCATCGGCAGCACCGCCATGGCCGCGAGCAATTGGTCCTCCGTCTTTTGCCGTCCAGCCAATTCTTCAGGGGCATTTAAACGGGCGTTAAAACCCGTTTGACCGGGGAACTCGATCATGTCCGCCGTCTCGTTATGGATCAAGTTACCGAGTGATTCCAACGAAGCCTTGAACCGGAAATTCCCCTTGCCGCGCCCGAGATATTGACCGGCAAACGCCCGCTCACTGGTCACTTCTCCCACATGCACACACACCCGCCCGCCGCTCAGGTCGTACAGCTTTTGCGCCAGCGCCTCGCGGATCACCGCCGTGCCCGCTTCCACGATCAACGTCGTGCCCGCCTCGCGATAACCAAACGTGCCCAGCACATGCGCGACCAGGAATAACATTTCATCCTCCGCCAGGTTCGTGGCCGTGCCGTCCTCGCGCCGCAAACGCGGCTTCAAACCCCGCGCGAACTGGCACGCGCTGAACAGATCGTGCGCATGCAATTGCAGCAACCGGCTCCGCTGCCGTGAACCCAATGTCACGACTTCAAAGTCATGCCACATATCGTCAAACATGAAATACTGGCCTACCTCCAAACCAACTCGCGTGGTGAACACCAGCGGGCGGCAATCTGCCGCTGCTTTGATACCGATGCGCGCCGCTTTTTTCTCGAACGGCGTGGGCGTGTATTTGCGGAAGTTGCTCTTGCTCCACGCGGCTGGCAGCCGATGCCGCTCCGTTCCATGTGGAACACCGGGGATGGCCTGCCCCGCAAAAAACATGCGGATCAACTTGCGATACGCCGGCGCATCCTTGCGCGCATTCTGCAAACAAAGGTCATGATAAAACGCACCCGTTTCTGGATGCAAATCTACCGCCCGTGCCAGGCCAAACTGCGGATGACGGCTCGCATCCACCAGCGCGCGCCAACCGCGCTTTTGCCAGCCGTAATATTTGCGCAGGGCCGTCTGCATGCTCACGCCCAGGTCACGCGCAACTTGCGCCACCGCCCGCGTGATCGGCGGCGTCACCTTTTCGAGCGCCCGTTGCCACCGCTCCACTTCCTCCCGCTGGTCGGCGGGGATCTGTGCCAGGTCCAGAAAACCAATGCTCATGATCGCGTTTGAGTCATTCATAATCAGAGAGTCTTCCAAAATTCCTTCGCGGCTTTCACGTCACGTTTACCGAGGGGGGTTTTTAGCCAGTGATGGATAAGCTTGGTGCGCCGTTCCAGGTCGCTGAGCGCGACCGATAGCGCGTTATCATCCAGGAGCAGCAACTCCTCCTGAACCTTATCCAGTTCCTTGATCGCATGGCCCACGCGGCTCATCACCCACTTGCGCCGCTGCTCAACTGTTTTATGGCCGTGAAAGCCGCCCTCACACCCCGCCGTGCGGCCACGCACAGATTCCATGTTGCCGTTTTCATCCACGCGGGCTTGTTTAAACTCCACAAACAACTCCAACTGTGTTTTGCCGTTGATAATATTGAGGAGGGAGGAGGGCAATTCTCCGGCGTGGGCAAATTGTGGAAAATCCACAATTTGAAATTTACCCTTCTCGGAAACATCCCTCGCCAATCGCATGTACGTGGCGCAGGTGTTCCAAGGCACAGAGGGTAGGTTTTTTTCGAGCCACCGCCCGAACTCACCGTGCGGAATGCTCTTGTCCTCTTTGCCGCGCGTCTTGATATGGATGAGGCACAGCCCCAGCCAAAGAGCTTTTTTTGTGGAGTCGAGAAACGTCTCATGGATGGCAGAGGCGTTCTCGGTCAGAATTTCAATCGCTTCCGCGTGCCAGGCGGGGGCTGTTTTTTGTAGCTTGCTGCTCACGCGGAAAACCCCCTCTCGCCACCGTCGCAACACTCCAGAACCATCCGCACTCTTCTCATATCCTCCAGCTCGTCCGCCTCACCCATGTCCGCCAATTTCAGGAAGCTTTTGTAATCGTCCCCTGACAATGACTGGCTGGCCGCCCAGGTGATGAAAAAAGCCCGTATCAGAAGCTCCGTGCCGGCCACGCCCATTTCTTTATCGAAAAGTGCCCGCGCTTTTTCCCGCAATGCGGCATGGGCCGTGGCTAATGATTGAATGTTCATAATCAGTCGATGGGTTTAAGGACTTTCCAGAATTTGCGATGCGCCACACTGCCCTTCTCAACAAAGAGAAACGTGTTTTCCGTCGCGCGGAGAATCGCTTTAAGTTGAGCCAGCGACTTTACTTTGCGCAGATCCACCTCAAGATGGTTGGAATTGAACCAGTGCACACATTCTTCCTGCCCTTTGTCGCTGGCGTAATACTCAGACATTGAGTCGCCACACCCGTATTCACATTCCGTCTGCCCTTCTGGTAGTTCCTTTCCACATTTCCAACACGTGCTCATGATTGCTCCTCTTGATCGCCCGTGCGGCTCGCACCCAGTTCAGCGCGGGTTAGGTTTCTGCCTGGCCAGGGGAAAAGTTTTAACGGCCCATCCCGATGCGGTTGCAACGCCCAAAAGAACCGACCGCAATCGCACCGCACCAATTCGTAGTGCATGAGATATTGCCCGCACCGCTCGCCACAGGGACACTCCGTGGAAATAAAAGATGACTTTGCGCCTGCTGCCTTGTCTGCGGTTAAAGCCAGCGCGCTCATATACTCTCCCCCACTTGCCGTTCGCCGATGAATTCGGAAAAGCTTTGCGCGGTGATGACCGCCTCGCCGCCATGGCCGCGCCGAAACGTCGTCTTGGGCACCAGCTCCAATTCATCGGCATTGACCAGGTCGATGACGATCTCCGAGGAACAATTCAGCGCGCGCTGGATCTCGCCGTTCGTCAGGATCGGTTTATCGTGCGGCAAAAGAAACCGGAGGATGGTGGCAAATTCCAACCCCTGCGCCTTGCCGGTGTTTTTGAAATGGTCCAGCGAGGCGCAGAGGAAACGCAGTTCGCGCCGCGCATCGCGTTCCACGGCGATATTGAACGCGATCAGCAGCCCACTGGAGAGCAAGTCATCCACCTGGAGCGCATCCCGGTCGAGGATGGCCATCGCGCCATTGAGGTCCACGGTCGGACGGAAAGTCGGGTCGCCCAGGTTAAACCATTTCTGAAACGTCGGGAGCGGGCGTTTCAAATAGTTTTGGGTGGCGATTGAAGACATTAGTATCTCGTGGTTCGTGGTGAAGGTTTGCCGGTCCATTTGAGCGACTTGTCACATTGGCGGCAGTGCGTGAACGCTTTCTCCGACCATTTGCTTGATCCAATCTTCCGCTGCCGGAAATAGACGAGCCCGCAACAAGTCAGACGTTCCTTCTCGAACACGCGCGGCAATGGTGGAAGTTTGGCGACGGCGGGTTTAGCTGACCGCGTCCATTCCTTAACGGCCTTTTCCTTTACCACCCGATTAACGGTCAATGAATCGGCAATCCGCCGCGCCTGGATCACCGGATCAACCTCGCGGTGAACGTCGTCAAAAATCTTTTTTAAATCAGCGTTCATCAGCGGGTTAACTGGCGGCAAATTCCGTCTGCGCTTCGGCGACGTGGATGATCGGTTCAGGGTCAAAGGCAAACGGCACTTTGCCCGCCACCGTCTTGCGCAGGCTGTCGATGGCTTCGCGCTGGTTGTTCAGCAGCGTGCGCGGCTGCGTGAGAAAATCGGTCATGAAGTAAAGCGCCCATTCGTTGAGCGGTTCCGGCAGCGCATACAACAGCGGGCTGCGCGTCATGATGAGCGATTCCAGGTGGCGGCAAAACGTGAGCCGTTCCAAATCCTCCTCTGGCAATCCGAGGTTCCGGTCGTGCGTGTCGTGGGTGATGGTGTTCATATTTTGGATTTGCGATTGCCGATTGCCGATTTACGATTGGCGGATGAATTCCCCCTGGGATCAACTGGCGTTTCTGATGAAGGACACGCACAAACGTTTTTCGGCCCACGAATACACCGGCCATGTGGTAGGCGACCTTTACAACCCCGAAGCACTTGAAGAATGGCTGCGCGACAAAGATTCAGAACTCGCCGAAAGATTGGAAACCGTGATCCAGGAATACGCCCAGACGGGCCAGTGGCCGGAAGTGACGTGGCACGAGGCACTGCTGATTGTGATCCGGGCCGAACACGCGATTGATCTGCTGCGCCTGATAACGGTACGGCAGGGCAATGAAGATTTGGTGGTGCCAAACGCACGTATTCCACAACCAATCCTGGTCTATTGGTTACTGCAAAATTCGTGGCTGGATTGCCGCGACCGTTCGTATCCACACGTTGCGCGGCGGCTTGTGGGTAAAACTTAGAACTCACGCCGGGCCTCCGTTCAGGCCCAGGGCGGTCTTTATCTTGTCGGCCACGTCCAACCGGCCAGCGGCCACACAACGGGCGATCACCGCTTCTTGCGCGGCCACATGGCCCGCCACAAATTCCGCGCTGAATGTCCAGCCAAACGCCGTGTTAAATTCCTCCATCGCCAACGCAAGTGATTTCAGGTTCACGATTGGCCTCCGGGGTTGGAATAAAATTTCAGGGGCAGTTCCCGCTGCATCTGTTCCAACTCCTCCAACATCCGCAACTCGCGCTCAGCCGCTTTGCGCACCGGGCTTTTAGAGGGGAACTGAGAAATGAATGCGCTCAGCAAACGGATGCGCTTTTGCGGCTCATTCTGGTAGGCGGTGGCGGCAGCCTCGAAAATGATTTGTTCAGAATTAAACATTGGCGATCTCCTTAATGCGGCGGCGCACACGGGGAAGCCGCTCGGGTTCGTTGCAAACAGTATGGATTGACCAAGGACTACACGGCACACGGCGAGCCAAATCGGTGAGCGTAAAAATACCGAGGCCAGCCAGATTTTTCCGCAGTTCTTTTTTATTGATTCTTTGGCTCATAGGCGTTAGAACTTTACTTGCTAACGACACGTTAGTTAGTTTCTAAAGGAAGTCAACAGAAATTTTAGTTATTAAAGTCATGGAGGGATTAAAGAACCAAACACAAATCAGGTTCGCGGACCTGATCCAGGAAATGAAGCTGCGCGGGTTTAATGCCGCCCGCGTTTCAAAGCTCTTGGGCAAATCTCACGCGAGCGTCAGCCAATACCTCGCCGGTAATTCCACCCCGCCACCGGGCGTAATGTCTTTATTAGAAAGAATCGTGGCGGAGGAAATTGCCAGGGAACACGTTCAAAGAATTGAAGCTTCCAGCAACCAATCAGACGAGCTGCGCGATCAATTAACCGATCTGGCCCGGAATAATCCCGATGGCTTTGCAGCCGCCAAGGTAATGATCAACGCCTTGCACCAGGGCTTGCCGCCAGAAAGAAAAGTGACCTATGGCCGCCCCATGGTTCTCCATGCAGAAAAAGACACCGACCGCGCCAACGCCGGTGCGCCAGCAGCCAACGAGATCGCCCGGGCCATGCCAGATAAAAAGAAGCGCCGCAACGGCAACCAGCCCAAGGCGTCATGAAAACTCTTCCCATCCTTTGCCTGGCCGCGCTGCTCACCGGCTATGAAGATGCCAGTGCCCAAATCGCCCGGCACAAATTCTACTACGGTCCGCTGCCATCTGTCCCATATCAACCTCCGACGCAGGAAGAAATCACGGATTCCTACCTTCAATCCAAAAAGATTTATTTTGTTCCCCGCGACCCGTGGCGGGAAATTGGTGGCCAAACCACTTACGCCCAAGGTAGCAACTGGGTTCAATTCGTCGGTCGGGTTTTGCAATCGACCCCGGACGGCATCCGGGTAAAAGGCTATTACGGGACTCCTATGCAATTGCCAGATAATCTTTACGAGCCGTTTCTGGTTAGATCAGATGACAAAACGCAATTACTGGTCCCGGACAATGAAGAATTCTTTATCCAGGGTTTTCCCTATCAACTCGCCGACAACGATTTCATTTCCTGGCCATCCAGACTTGTTGCGCTCAATGACGGCGTCTATAGCTATGGCACTGTCGGCGGCTCAACGCGAACACTGCACAAGCTCACTTATGGTCGAGTCGTACAAGCTCCCATCGCAGCGGAATTAACACCGGAAGAGAAAGCGGCCCAAAGCAAAAAACTGGCGGATGAAAAAGCGGCGGCGGAAAAAAAGGCATTGGACTGGAATCAAAAGCAAGCAGATGCCGGGGATGCTTATGGCCAATGGCGCATGGGGCAACGTTACCTTACAGGAAACGGGGTGGATAAAAACATCACTAAGGCGCGGGAATATTTTTCCAAAGCCGCCGACCAGGGCAATCCCGATGCCAAAAAAGCGCTGGAATCATTCTCGCAAGACGATTTAACGGCATCCAAAAAATAATCCGTGACAATTCGCGGAATCCGCGTAAGAGTTTTCCCCGAACCCCAAAGCGCATAAGCCATGCCCTTTGGGGTTCGCGCTTTTTCAAGCGCGTCGCGCCAAAGCGGAGCGAAGGCGGATCAGTGAAATTGGAAACGGTTTCCACTTTCAACCCGGACGCCCGCGATTGTTCCACAAGGAACAGTGTGTGAAACCGGGATAATGGAAACGGTTTCCATTTTCTCCCTTGCCAAATCTTCGCCAAAACCGCCCAGCGGTTTCCCCAATTCAAAGAAGTGTGGTTAAGTCGCCATTGTGTTTCTCTCGGGCAGTGGCTGGCGCGCGGTTTCAAAGGTTCCCTCCTGGCACCTCGCGCCAGCCTTTTCCCTCAAACCCTCGCCACGTTCCGCGTGGAAATCACCCCAATCCCATGACCATGAAAAAAATTAAGTCTCTTTTTTGTATCGGCCTTTGCGCCGCCCTCACCGCGTGCGCCTCGCTCAACTCCACCGTCTTCCAGGCGGAAAACCTCGCGGCAGATGCCGCCACGGACGCCACGCATGCGTTCAATCAATATTATCATTCCGCCACCAACAATCTGGCGGATAAAGCCCTGGCGAATCTCGAATCCACCCGCACGCAGGTTTATGCGGCGGATGAAAAGCTGAGCGATTATCTCGCCACGCTGGATGGCCTGCGCCTCGCTTACAATTCTGGTGGCACAAACAAAGCCGCCGTCCTCAACGCGCTGGTCGCCGTGCAGTCCCAAAGCACGAACATCGTCGTGCTCATCAAACCGTTTCTCCCGCAGAAATAAACATCCACCAAAATTCACCACGCATTTTTTATGAACATAACCTCCGATCAAATCCGCCAGGACGCCAGCGTCGCTGGCCCCATCATCGACCAGGCCGCGACCATCGGCGCGACGGTTGCGCCGGAATACGCGGCCTTCATCATCCTCGGCGCTGCTGTCGCCAAGGGCGCGCCGAATCTTTTGGCCGATGCCATCGACCTCGCGAACAAGAAAGAGCCCACGCCGGAAGACAACGCCGCTTTCCAGGCCAAGGTCACGGCTCTGCGGAATCCTGAAACCCTTTGAATGGAATTCTTACAAACCATGAAACGCCACGCCAGGGCGGCGATGCATCATCTGCTGGACCGGCCAGTCCGGTGGATGCGCCAGAGCCTGGCACTGTGCGCCCGACACAGCCAACCCTTGCGAGTGACGCTTGCGTTACGGGGGATCGGGCAACCTTCAAAACTTTTCCTGACGATTGGATTTCGCGCCACCTGTGGTGGCACGACCTCGGCCACGGCGGTTACATGAAACCGAAATTTTTCTGATGAATCTCGCCGCCACATCATTTGACCTGGACAACGCCCGCTGCTGCGCCGCGCTGGCCGATGCGGCTTATGGCGATGACACACAGATCATTCCCGGCGCACTCTCCATCAAACTGATCCAGGGCGAGCAAACAGATACGCAAGTGCTGGTCGTGGAATTCCCTGAATACATCTCCGTCAATTTTTGCGGCACTAAAAATCTCAAGGATGCGCTCACGGATGTTAAGATCAAGCGCATGCCCATCGCGGGCGGTTCCGCGCATGTCGGTTTTGTCCAAGCCATCCTGGAGGCGTTCCCCAAACTCGAAGCGTATCTCGCCACGCTTTCCACGCTCAAGCCGCTCATCATCACCGGCCACAGCCTGGGAGGCGCATTGGCCGCGCTCTTCGCCTACCTCTGGGAATTGCGAAATCGAAAATATAAGCCCGGCGCACTGGTGCCTCAATCCATCGCTTTCGTCTATACCTTCGGCAAGCCGCGCGTCTTTGGTCGGCTCGCGCAATTTTCTTACAACGCTGCGTTGCGGTCGCGCACCTTCCGCGTCGTGAACTGCGGCGACCCGGTTCCGCTGCTGCCCGGACTGCTCATCGGTTATCTGCATGAAGGGCAAGAAGCGTTTTTAAGCGACACACCTGTTTTGCATAAAGTGGAACTGCGCATCAATCCCTCGCGCCTCTGGGAAATCTTCAACGACTCGTGGGATTTATACGACGACCTCAAGGACCGCGACTGGTCCGCGCTCCTGGCTTCCGAACATCACATCGAATTTTACCGGACCCAACTTGCGCTGGCATGCGCTGCTTGAATGAATGGACCTTGGCTACATCCAAATCAACGCACCGATGCTCGCATTGGGTTACGACAACGCGCAGCTCGTGGCGTTTTTGCTCAAGTCAATTCCAGCGGAGAAGCACAGCGCCCGGATGAAATATTGGCTGCACGAACTGGAGGCGGGCCTCGTGGCCGGTCAGCATCAATGGAACAATCTCGCCCAGGTGCTGCTCGGTTATGCGCATCTCTACGGATTTCACGCCGATCAGCCCGTGGCGTATTGCGTGAGCATGGCGCAAACGTCCAAGCCGACCGTCACCATCACAACCGATCCTTTCGCGCGCTGGAAAGCGCAACGCGGTGATTAAAAATATGATTCCCATGTTTTCTGAAACCGTAGCCACCAATGTGAACTGGTCGCTGATCTCGACCATTGTCATGGCCATGGCCACGGTCGGCATGTGGCTGGATGCGCGCAAGCAACGCAAGGTCACGCTGGACCAGCCGGTTGATGTTCGCCTGGTGAAAGCTCTCCATGATGAGTTCGCCAAACAGTCGGAACTGCACGCGCTCGGCTTGGTGGTTAAGGACCTCTCCAAACACAACACGGAGAGGCACGGCCAGTTATTCAACAAGATCGCTGACGTGGAACGCCAGGGACGCGAGGCGATGGACCGGCGCTTTGCCACCCTGGCGGAAGACCGGGCTGAATCGCTGGAAAAACTGAATGAACAATTCCAGTTCATCCGCGAAAGCATCGTCGCCATCAATACCGAACTCAAAATAAGGAACGAAGACTAATGACTGCGCGCGAAACCTTGATCGGCAAAAAGATTCTCGACGCCCTGCACGCATTGGACAGCGGGCAGGCCCACACGCTGGCCATCCATGCGGACGTGGGCGGTTACACGCTGTGCAGCGGCACGGAGTTTGACGCCGTGATGGCCGAACTTTCCACGCGTCGCTACGTGGTGGGCATCAAAAGCAAACATCGCGGCATGTTATGGAACATCAGCGATGCCGGTGAAGCCGCGCGATTGGAGATGTGATTATGAAAAAAGAAACTAAATCCGTGTCCATGAGTGTTGCGGCGATCATCGCATGGGGAATTTGCATCATGCTGATCTGTATCGGTGTGGGCGGCTGCATGATGCTCGGCCAGTCGAAGATCGATCTGAAATTTGACAACACCCGCAACGTGCAACCTGCAACTTGCCACCCGCGTTGAATGAATGAGCGCCGACGACAAATTGAAAGGTACCGCGCCTGGGAAACCCAAGAGCGAACTCACGCGGCTCAAGGAAGCCTGGTTGCGCACCCTGTCCGACGAGGCGCGTGTTTATTGGCGGGAACAATTCTGCTCATCGCGCACGCAGTCGGATATCCGGTCGGAGATTTTCAAAAAGTTGAAGATCAATCTACGCGAGGACAATCAGCTTACGTTCTTCCGCCAATGGCTGGGCGAGCAGGATATCCGCGACAAGGAAGCGGAAGCCGTCCAACGGGACGAGGTGGATCTGGATTCCCAGGGATTGAAAGGCGAGGACTTGCGGCGCGAGTTGATCGACCGGATGACGCGTCGCGCACTGGCGCGTGGGGATTTCAAACTTGGCGGCAATGCGGTGAAACTCGGCCAGCGAGAGGAGATCGTGGCAATCGACAAAGGCAAGCTGGCGTTGCTCCAGAAAAAATCCGATGCCTACGATCGTGCGCAAGCGGCTTTGACCAGCGCGAAACAGTCCAAGGGTGGCATCACCAAGGAAACCCTTACTCAGATCGAACGGGAATTAAAACTCTTGTGAAGCGCGCCGACGAAAAATATTTCCTGCCATATCAAGCGGATGTCATCCGCGACCAGTCCGGGCTGATCATTGTCGAGAAAGGCCGGCAGATCGGTTTAAGTTATGCGGTCAGCTATAAGGCTGTGACCTTGTCGGCGTTGAAAAACGGGCGCGACACCTGGGTGATGTCGCGTGATGAGGTTCAGGCCAAACAATTCATTCTCTACTGCAAACGCTGGGCCAACGTCCTGAAATATGCCGCAAACGATCTGGGCGAACAGGTTTTGGAAGATGCCAATGGTAAGCCGTTCAAAGTCCAGGTGCTGACCTTTGCCAGTGGCGCGAGCATCTACGCGCTCAGCTCCAACCCGGATGCCATCGTCGGCAAAACCGGAAATTTCATCGGTGATGAATTCGCCGTCGCTAAAAACCAGCGCGACCTTTATGCGATTTCAAAACAGGTCACGCAATGGGGCGGCCAGTATATTTTAATTTCCACCCATCGCGGCGTGTCATCCGTTTTTAATTCCATCATCACGGATATTAAAGAGCGGAATAATCCGATGGGCTGGTCACTCCACACCATCCCGATCCAGCGCGCCGTAGCGGATGGCCTCGTCAAAAAAATAAACGCCGCCACCGGAAAGAACGAGACCGACGAGGAATGGCTCAGCCGAATGCGCCGCGAGTGTATTGATGAAGAACAATGGTTGCAGGAATACTGCTGCATCCCCGCCGATGAATCCTCCGCCTTCATCACTTACGAGATGATCACCGGCTGCGAGGATGATTCCGCGCTGAAGGATTTTGCGTATCTGGAGAAATGCACCAACCCTCTTTATATCGGGTTCGATGTGGCGCGCAAAAAAGATTTATCGGTCATCGACGTGGAAGAAAAGGTTGGCGACGTATTTTGGGAACGGATGCGCATTGAGATGCTGAAGAAGAAATTTGCCGAGCAGGAATTTGAGCTGTACCGGCTGCTCAAACTTCCCCTGGCGCGCCGCTGCTGTATCGACTCCACCGGCCTGGGCATGCAGCTCGCCGAACGGGCCATTGAGAAGTTTGGCAATTACCGCGTGGAAGCGGTCGGGTTCACCAACCAGGTCAAATCCGACCTCGCCTACCCGCTCCGCGCCGCCCACGAGGACCATACGCTGCGCTATCGCAAAAACGAGAAACTGCGCGCCGATTTGCGCGGCATTAAAAAAGAAACCACCGCCGCCAATAACATCCGCTTCATCGGCGATGGCGACGATTCTCACTGCGACCGTTTCTGGGCCAAAGCCCTGGCGCTGCACGCGGGCCGCACCGCTGGAACGTGGGGCGGCGGCAAGGGGGCCATATTAGTATGATTTTATCTTTTACCAATCCGGCTGACCGCTTTGGGGTTCATGCGCAGGGCATCGCGCATTCCAGGGAGAGCGCGACTGAGCAGCCGGTGCATCCATCGTCCGGACGGATTGGTTTCTTTTCCCCGCCACGCCCCGAACTCGACTGCCCACGTCCGAACTCCCGCTCCCGGGAGCGTGGCGCGCCTCAAGGCATCGTGGCGCGTTTTAAAACGTGTTTAAAAGGGTGGGGGGTCATCTTTAGATCGTTTTTGAGAGGGGTGGAATCATGACCGACGCCTCCCTTGTCGAAAAAATCATGACCTTGGGCCGGTTTGACGCCGCCCGTGCTGGCTGGTTTGCCGCTGTGGGCATTGAAAATCCCTTTGTTCAACGGGATGTGGGCGATGCGGGCGTGGGCATGGTGGTCGGTTCCCAGGGCGTTCCGGCCCAATGGTTCGCCCGCGCCATCGATACTGGCATCGGCGAATCGCTTTCCGCGCCCTATGCCGTTTCGGCCTGGGTGCGCGCCGCTATCAAATATGTCGCCATGCCCATCGCCTCGGTGGATCTGGTGTTCTCGCGTCCCAAGACGGGCGCGGTGATGCGCCGTTTCAAAGGCAAGGGCCAGCGGCTTTACACCAAAGACGGCCCTGTGCAACGCCAGCCGGAGACGGAGGTCGAACTTCCCCAGGTGCGCGCGCTCCTCAAAGAGCCGGTCGCCGGTCTGTCCTACGAAGATTTTGTGGAAGCCAGCATCGGCTGGAAAAAACTCCAGGAATGTTTCTGGGTGCTCGGCGATGACGCCGTGGTTCCGTTCCCGGAGGTTTCCCAAAATCCTTTCAAGCAACTCATCATGGCGCGGCCCGACCGCATGCGCCCCACGACGGAGGCCGGAAAGATTTCCGCGTGGAATTTTACCGATGCCACCGGCAAGGTCTGGGAACTGGACCCGTTGCAGGTCGTGCGCTATCACGGATGGAATCCTTATGATCCCGTGCGCGGCCTGGGAGATTATCCCAGCGCAGCCGTCGCGGCGGAGAGCCACTGGCTCGGCGGCAAGTTCAAACGCAACCTCACCGGCGATAACGACACCGCGCCTATCATCTCCTCCAAGAACGGCGCGCTCTCCGATCCACAGACTGAGCAGATCAAGATGTCGCTCCAGGAACGCCGCGCCGCCCGCATGCGCGGCCAGAGCAAAACTTTATTCCTGCCCGGCGAAGTGGACGTGCATGATCCGAAAATCCTGAGTGTGGACGCCGCGTTCATTGCCGGGATGCTGGAAGACCGCCACGAAATATTTGTGGCCAACGGCGTACCGCCTTCGCTCGCGGACGTGAAGGCCAGTTATTCCATCGGCCAGGCCAGCGATTGGTTTGCGCTCATCTTCAATACCTGCATCCCGGAAGGTAAAAAATTCTGCGGCGCGCTGGAGCGGCTCATCAAGACGCTCACGGGCGAAGATATCGAGGTCGCGCTGGATTGGGATGAACACTACGTCATGCAACAGGTCCGCAGCGAACGCATGAAAGATGCGGACAGTCTTTTTGGCAAGGGCATGCCGGTGAAATCCATCAGCGAATACCTGAAGCTGAACCTGCCGCAATTCGATGGCGATGATGTGGGCTATCTCCCCATCAACATCGTTCCCGTGGGATCTTCGGAGGCCGACACGACGACGGACAATGTCGATTACTCCGAGACGCAGGACAAAGCCGACGATGCACCTGAAGGCGTGAAGGCGATGCTGCGCGCACTCCGCTGTGGCTGTTCAACTCGTAACCCGAAACTCGAAACCCGAAATACCAAGAGCAAAGCTCTTTGGGAATCCCACATGCGCGCCCGCCTGGGCAGCGTGAAGATGTTCCAGAGCAAGGCCAGCAAGCTGTTCAACGAATATCGAATCAAGGCGCTGAAACATCTCGACGCCGTTAAGTCTTTTGCCGATCTCGAATCGCGAATCCCTCAAGGTGCATCCAAACGAAGTTTGGTCGATGTCATCTTTAACGCTGATCTATTCGGCGTGGACCTGGTCAAGGCGCTTGATCCCGTGAGTCGCGTCACGCTGGATACCGCTGGCACAGAGTTGCTGGCGGAGATCGGCAAGGATGATCCGTGGAAGATGCCGCCCGCCAAGGCGCTGAATTATCTGGGCACGCGCAGTCATTGGCTCAAGCGGGTCGGCGCGACCGCTGCCGATCAATTGCAGACCGCGCTGGATGAAGGCAAGAGTGCAGGCGACACCATGGACCAGCTCGCCGACCGCGTGCGCGGCGTGTTCAACAATCTCGGCAAGTTTGAGGCCCGCCGCATCGCCATGACCGAGACCGCGTCTGCTTACGGCTTCGCCCGCCACGAGGCGATGACCAGCGCAGGCATCGAATTCAAAGCCTGGCTCTCCAGCCACGGCCCCAACGTCCGCGAGGCGCACGCGCTCGCTGAAGAAGTCACCCGCGACAATCCTGTGCCGGTTGATGAACCGTTTGATGTGGACGGTGAATCGCTGATGTATCCCGTCGATCCGAGCGGTTCACCCGGGAACATCATCAACTGCCAATGCGTGCAGATCGCCGTACAGAAACCTGAAGGAGAAGAATCATGAGCATCAAGATAAACGAACTACGCAAAAAACTTCCCGGCGTTACTGTGCGCCGCACCGGCGTGATGGGCCTCGGCAAAAAGGTCGAGTTCGAGGGCGGCGGTTTGAAATACCGCGTGGACAAAGGCGCGTTCAAAGATTCCGGCGAAATGGCTGCTGCCATCGCCAGCCGGATCCCTGGCGCAACCATGATTCCCGGCCAACGATGAAAAAACCGTTCTACAACGATTCCGGTTCACTGACCGCCGTGCGGCGCGAGTTGCGCAAGGCGAAATGCGCGGACGTGGTCGCCGTCCAGATCTCCCTGAAGAACTTCTGGAAGCCCTGGGTGTTGTGGCGCGCCATCGTTTTCGTTTTCAAGAATCAGCGCCGTCAAAAAGTCCTGGGCACGATGGTCCGCGCCAAGATGGGTTTCGCCTGGCGAAACGCCATGCCCAAAAAACATCAACGTCAACTCGGCATGCTGCCGCCAGTGGGCCAACAGATGAGCGACCAGATCAACAACCAGCTTTTCAGGGAAGCTATTGGAGCAAAAAAATCATGAAAGCCATACGCCGCACCATTCATCCGGAAGTCCGCATTGTGGACGAGAAACGGTTCATCGCCGAATTTGTCGCCAGCACGGAGACGATTGATTCCTACAACGAAGTCATCCGCGCCGATGGCTGGCTGTTCAGCCGCGTGCAAAAGAATTTTCCCCTGGTCAATTCCCACGACTACTCCGATATCCGCAACACGCTCGGCAAGATCATCGATTACAGCGTGAAGGGCGGCAAGTTGATGAACACGGCGCAATACGCCTGTGAGGTGCAGGAGAATCAATTGGCCATGTTCGCCTGGAAGATGCTCGTCGCCAAATTTCTTCCCGCTGTCAGCGTCGGCTTTGCGCCGATCACTTATGCCTGCCGTTGGGATTCTGATAAAACCAAATACGACGCGCAGTGCTCGGAGCTGCAACTGTCGCGCGACTGCAATCCCAACGTGATTTATATCACCCAGGAGCAGCTCGAACTTTCGCAATGTGTCATCGGCGCGAATCCCGACGCCGTGGCCAAAGCTTACAAGGCCGGTGCCATCACGGATGCCGACCTTGATTTCCTTTCCACCGAACAAGCCAAAAGCAAAATCGCCGACTCGACCGATAGTCCCGCTGCTGTCGAGAAGGCCCGCCAGCGGGTGCGCACGGCATTGTTGATGGAGTTCACCACCAAAATAAAACGTCTGTAAAAATACCGTTTATGAATCCGAAAAATCGAAATCTGAAATTGTGCGCGGTGCCCGTGCTGATGCTCGCCGCGCTGCCGCTGCTCATCATGGTCCTGGCCGCCGCGATGTTCCTCGCTATTCCCGGCAAAGCCATGTGCGCCCTCACTCCGCTGGTCCTGCCGGAAAAAGGCAAAGCCCTGGATGAATCCGAATTCCAGCGCACGCTGATGACTGGCGTCAATGACCTGATGGATGAGCAGGGCAAGTTCAAGTCCGCCCAGCAAAAAGTCCTCGATGACCTGGACCGTTCCGACAAGGAAGTGAAAAAGGCCATGGAGGAACTCACTAAAGTGAAGAATACCACGAACAGCACCTTCGAGGACTTCATGAAGAAGATGGAGAAGGTGCAGAAACAGGTCGCGCTCAATGCACGGTCCAGTTGGCGCAGCCCGGAAGAGCGTGTGTTGGCTGATGAAGAAGTTCGTTTCGGTTTGAATGCAATGGCCCGCTGCGTCCTCGCCACAAAGTTCCCTGGCGAATTCAAGCTCGATGATGCTTTCAAAAAGTATGTCGAAGAGAACAATTCCAAAACGAAAGCGCTGACCGGCGTCGACGCCGGTCTCGGCCAGGCCACTGTGCCCACCGATACCTTCAATCAGATCTACGATCTGCTTTTGGAATACGGTGATTACACCACGCTCGGCGTGCAACGTGTCGGTTCACGTTTGAATGTGCTGCCCATCGCCACCGCCCGCCCGCAGTTCTACTGGATCGGTTCCCAATCAAGTCTGGCAGAGGGCTCGAATATCACGGCTGGCGCATTCACCGGCTCGCAAGTACTCAACGTCATCAACACGCTCGCCGTGCTCATGTATGTCGCCCGCGAGCTGCTCGCCGATTCCACCGTGGATCTCGCGCCCTACGTTCTGAACCAAATGGTCCAGAGCGCCAACTGGGGTCTCGATACCGCCGCGTTCATCGGCAACGGCAACGCCGACACCACCAACGCCGGTTACATCGGCATCTTCAACGCCGCGCTCGCCAATACTAACATGGCTTACAGCGCTGCCGCTGGCCGTACCACGGTCTCCGCGACGAAGCTGGATGACTGGGTGAATGCCACCCTCACCGTTTCTCCCCAGGTGCTGAATCGTAAACCGAAATGGTGGATGCATTCCCAGATGATCGCGCGCGCCGCGCTCATCCGTGATAACAACGGACGCCCCATCTTCCAGACCTGGCAGGAAGTGCCGAATCCTGGCAGCATCGGCAGCATTCTCGGCGCTCCCGTGCATCCTACGGCCATCGCGCCGACCACGGATGGCGCAAGCCAGCCCATCGCCGTCTTCGGCGAAGGTGCGGCCCAATCCGTCCTCATCCGCCAGGACCTCGAACTCGCGACGAGCGACGACATCGGCTTCCCGCAAAACCTGCGCGCCTTTCGTGCACTGGTCCGTGCCGGTGTGAAAATGAAAACGCAGGCCGCGAGCACCACGCTCAAGCCCTTCGCCGTGCTGTCCACTGCGGCAGCCTAACCGATGGTTTAACCGAAACAATTCATCGAATAAAAGCCATGAAATCTGAAACCGAACTTAAGAACCTGCCGCCCGAAGAGCGCCAGAAAATCGTCATCGAACTGCAACAGGTCAAGACCGGCGACAAAGCATATGCCAACGCCAAAGCCATCATCGACCTGATCGAAAATTCCAAGGGGTACGAAAAACCGGACAAGCTTCGCGTGAAAAACATCTCCGGCCATGCCGTGACCGTGGATGATGTTGTCATCGCTCCAGACGCGACGGGGAGTGTCTACACCTGGCAATACCACGCGCTCGCCCGTTTCCTGCAACCGGAAGCTGCTTATGAGAATCATTTGTCCGAGCTTTCTGAGAAACAGCAAGCACTGGACAAGAAGACTGATGCCGCCAACCAGCCGCAGACCGTCGATCTCGGCAAGGTGGTGCCGGAAGCGATTGCCAAAGGCTTTGAAAGCCTGAAGACAAAAGCCGCCGCGCTCATCCTGCTCGCCTTCCTGTTGTGCTTCGCCACCACGGCCAAAGCGCAGAATCAAACAACCGTGTTTGGTTCGCCTGCGGGAGCATGGACGGTAGGGGTCGCTGGTTTGATTCCCGGCTCAACCAATAGCTGGGCGGGAACCAACAATTCCTTCAGCGCCACGGTGCTCACCACCAACTTCATTAATCAACCCTCGGTCACGTATAGCAACGGTGTAGCCTACTTCACCACGAACAGTGCGGTTGGCAGCATCCTCACTAATACGCCCGGCTTGGTTTACATGGGTGATTGGGACGCCTTCGGTATTACCTGGTCATTCCAGACGGTCGGCGGCGGCACCCAGCCTTGCACGAATACCTGGGACATCTCCGATGACCTCGCGACCTGGCAAACCAACTGGATGGTCTTGTACGGACCAGGCGGCGCCATTGGCGCCCCCACTACCGGCAGCACCAACGTCACCGGATTCCATCATAATTGGATTCGCCTGGGACAATGGTACATGGCTACTAACGTGGCTTCCGCCGCGAACCAATTCACGAATACCGTCATGGAAGTCACCCGTAAACACTTCCGCAGCGGCCAATAAACCGCATTTAAAAATCGCTTAACGCTATGCAAAAACAACCGCCAGCGGATCGGATGATCAAATCACAGGACACTGTGACGCGCGCCCGCCCGCTGGCGGTTTCTCCTAAAACCGTCGAACGCCCGAAGGCCAGGACAGAAGATGTCCTTCCCAAATCGGCAATCGTAAATCGTAAATTGATATGACCAGCACAGTTAAACGATGGATCGAAGATCGGGGCTACGGCTTCATCTACAATCCTACGGCGGTCGGCAAGGACATCTTTGTCCATCACCGCAACATTAAAGGCACCGGCCACAAAACCTTGCGTGAAGGACATCGCGTCGAATTTGAAACCATCGAAACCGCTGAAGGCTTTGAGGCGTTGAACGTCCGCCAACCCTGATCTATGAACTGTGGCCTTTCCAATCTCACCGCGCTGAAGAATCAAATCCTCGCGCCCGGTCTCGCGGTCGCGACCGACTTCGACAGCGATATCCAGATGGTCGGCCTCGCGGTCGCAGGTGCGTTCGACTCCAACTGCAATCGCAAATTCGCTTTCCTCGCTGATGAACAGGAAACCGTCACCGGCGACCGCTCGCATTGGTACGTCAATCGTTTCCCGTTCATCTCGTTTTCCAAGATCGAGCTTCAATTTTTCCGCACCGATGCCTGGACCGATATCTCCGGCCAGCCCGTGAGCCAGAATCCATCCACCGGCCTCGTGCATTTCGGTTTCACCCTGGGCCGCTCGCCGCTCATGGTGCGCCTCACTTACAGCGGCGGCTATTTCTTTGAAACGCTGGAGGCAGCAGATCCCGGTTATCCCTCTGTAAAACCAGATGGCGCAACCGCCTTGCCCACCGACCTCCAAGCCATGTTCTTCCTGCAATGCAAGCGCGTGTGGGAATCCCTGGACAAGATCGGCGACAAGATCTCCGAGGTGGGACCGGGCGAAAAGGGCGGGCGTTTTGAACTTGGCATCGGCGGACTCGAACTCGCGCCCATCATAAAAAACTTTTTATCAAACAAAATCCGTTACCAGGTCACATGAGCGAATCATTCTCCATCAAAGTTTCCGGCGATGCGCTCCAGGTGATGGAACGCATCAAAGACCGCGCTGGGCTTATGCACGCCCTCGCCGGTGCGGTGGATAAACAAAATCAATTTTCTGTTGGGCGCATCGTGCAGGACCGCATGAATGGCGTCGGGCCGTTTCCTCCGGAGCAACATCGCCTCGGCTTCCGCACCGGTTTGCTCAAAGGTTCGTTGCACGCCTCCGCCGCCCAGGTCTCCGGCGATGGCATACGGAGCGCCATCGGCTCCAATGTCAGATACGCGGCCATCCACGAATTTGGCGGGGTCATCCATCATCCGCGCCGAGTCGGCTTTGTGCGTTTGCGCACGGATGCCAAAGGCAACCAACTGCGCCGGGGCAATCTCGCCATCTTTGCCAGCCGCGCCCACAAACGGTTTGAATCCGTTCGCTACCAGGCCGGCGCTTACGATGTGACCATGCCGGAACGTTCGCCCGTGCGCACCGGCATTGCCGACCGCGCAGCCGACTACTCCCGTGCCCTCGGCACCGCCATAATCAACTTTTGGACCAAGGAAAATTCATGAGCGCGCCCGATACCAAATTCCTCCGCGCCTTCCAGGATCACACGGAGATGAAACTCAACAGCGAGTCGCTGTTGCAATACGTCGCCATTGTCTCCCAGCGCAAACAAGTGAAGCTGGATGCCACCAAGCGCGTTGCCCCGCACATCGCCGGGCGCAACGGCAAAGTCGGCGCCGGCTTGCTCATTGGCCTGCCCGTCATCGATCCTGCCGATAACGACGTGCCCGGCGCGCAGATGGTGGTGAAGCTGCCCATCGATATCCTCGTCAAAGACGATCTCAGCCTGGTGTTGAGCAATGGCGCGGGCGTCAGCGCGGAAGAGGTCCTCGTCATCACCTGGCAATTGCTCCATCAGTTCCTGAACAAATATCTTGGCACCGGCAATTGGACCGTGGCTGGCGCAGACCCTATCGAGGACCAGCGCGGCGCGTATGGTTATCAGCTCGTCCTGGAAGTTCGTTTCGGTTCCGATCAACCGGATAAAACTCCCACGCCCACATTTTCACTCGCGGGCGGCAACGTCACCCTCACGCCGTTTCCGGGCAGCACCGCCTATTACACGCTCGATGGCTCGTTTCCCGCGAACAGCGCCACCATCAATCCAGCCACGCACCTTTACGCCGCGCCCTTCGCCGTCACCAGCGGCCAGACCGTCCTCTGGGCCGCCTACCAGGCTAACTACATCAGCAGCGATGTCTGGGCCGAAACCATCCCTTGAACAATAACCAAAAACCAAATCACCAAATGAAAATCATCCGTCACACAAAAGCCTCGCTCACCAACCTCGACAATGTCACCCGCGATCACCATCGCGTGTTTTTGTTCGGATTCCAGATCGCTGGATGGCGAACAAAACACAAGAGCCGCCCGTCTGATTGGATGCGTAGGCAGGTGCGGCTCGCACCTTTGCTCCTTTGCGTCTTTGCGTTGAACGTCTCGACCTCCCGCGCTGGCCTGTTCTCCTTCTTTGGCAACCTGCCCACCGTCAAAGCCAGTTCATCCACCAATTCACCGCTCGTGCAGGTCGGCACGTTCACTTTTAACGGTGCCACACTCTTCCTCTCGAATGGTGGCACGGCGATCCCTACCAACCTCACCGCGATCCCGATGCTCACGTTCGATGCCACCGGCACAAACTTTTGGCTGTTCGCGCAGCAGGTTCATCCGTCGCAATCCATCGCCACCAATAACGAAGGTTTTGTGATCACCAACTTCACCGTCCCGGTTTATGGCGCGCTCCGCCTCATCAACACCACCAACGTGGATCAGACCGCAGGCGCTTCCGCCAACATCAACTGAATAAAATTATGCAACGAAGCAACTTGATCATCGGCCCCGGTTACGCCACGCGTAACGGCTTTAACTTCCGCTACGACGACGGCGGCGCGCGCGTCAAGTTCATGAAAAAATTCCGCGAAGTTTCCGCTGAGGAATTTGGCCGCTTCGATTCCACCCAATACGACCGCCAGATCGAGATCAGCATCAAGCTCTGGAGCGGTTACGAGAATCTCGCCGCGCTTTTCCCGTCGTCGATGCTCACGCCCACCATCGGCGGTCGTATCATGCCCAGCGGCTCGGATGTGCCCTTCACGTTCAACGCCCAGGACGGCGGGCGCGTCGTTGTGGCCAATACCGCCATCACCGCCTTCACCAATCTCACGCTAAGCACCGAGAAAAATCTGTGGAGCGCTGATCTCAAATCCATCGGCCTGCTCAAGAGCGGCGCGTTGCCCACCGATGCCAACGCGTATTTCACCGAATCCACCGGCAACAGTTACGCCGCGCCGTCGTTCACCAAATCCAACTTCCTCGCCCCTGCGCCCGTCGTCTCCTGGGGCGCTCGCGCTGGCTTCACCTCCATGGCCATGCGCAAAGGCCTCGCCATCGATGGCAAGTTCGAGATCAATTGGGAACCCGGCTTTGTGGATGGTTATGGCACGCTCGATGGCGTCATTGATGGCTTCGAGGCCAGCGCCAAAGGCCAGCCCATCGGTCCCACGCTCGCGCAATACCTCAATGGCCTCGGCTACGGCACCGCGTTCGGCGCGCTGCAATCCACCGCCAACACCGACGACCTCGTTATCACCGCCAGCGGCCTGGCCATCACCTTGCCTCAATCCTTCATCGAAGACGCTGGCGACGGCATCGCGTATGCCCGCAAAACCCAGCGCCTCCCGGAAACCACCTGGCGCACCACCGTCCCGTTCAGCGCCGGCGCGCCCGCCGCCCGCGCCGCTATTGGATAACCTGACACCTGACACACAAAAAACCTGACACTAAAATTAATATGAAAATCGCCCTCATCGCCTCATCCGTCGCCGCCCTCGCCGCGCAACTCGCGCCCAAAGGCGTCACCCCGCCCACCGCCGACGACATCATTGCCGCCGTGCCGTCCGACAAAGCCGATCTGCTCACCGGCCTGGAAGCCGATGCCAGGACCATCAACGGCCTCCGCGACAAATACGCCCCGCTCGTCGCCGGTGCGCCACACCTGGTCAACACCATCGGCGGCCTCCGCACCTCCGTGAATTGTGCCGAACAATACGCCGAGAGCGTTTTGAAAACCGCCATGCACAAACTCATCACGCCAGCGCCGGAAATGCCCGCTGCACCGGTCGCCGCGAAAACTCCCAAGGCCGCGTAAATCAAATATCGTAAATCGTAAATCCAGATGGAGATCACCGCTTATGACACCGCGAAAGTGCCGACCATCCTCGGCACCGTCGCCGTGGACCGCGCCGATCAGATCTGGGCCAAGGCGCTCAAGTCCACCTCGCGCCGGTCGCTCGAACCCGTGTTCTGCTACGAATCACCCGCGCCCACCATCGTGGACAATGTCGGCACGAGCGAAAACTTTTCCTTTCGCGCCGACCGTTCCTTTGGCAATTCAGCCATCTCGCCCGGCCAGGCCCTCGCGCTCATCGCTAAACATCGCGCCGCCGTCCCGCGTCTCTGCGCCGCCGTTAAATTCGTCCAGACCGGCACCACCATCTGGCTCGTCAATTGCGGAATCACCGGCGTTGATGTCGCCGAAAAGAACGGCGCTTACATCGGTTTTGACTACACCGTCATCGGCGGCAGTTGGTCCCTCATCAACCCCTTAACCACATGAGCGTCGCACGCACAGCCAGATTCGCCGTCGAAGAACGCACCTGGGTGGCCGCCCAATCGGCCTTTGACGGTTCCTCCTCCGTCAAACATCCCGCTGGCAATCCGCTGCGCCTCGATGTCTTCCTGCTCACCGGTGGCAATCCCATCACCGACGTTTCTATCACTGCCGTCTCGGCCTCCATCCTCGCCAAAGATTTCACCGGCGATTCGTTTGCCGATGCCGTCAGCGCGAGTTTTGATGTCACGGTTAATACCACAACCTGGCAGGCGGGCACCGCTCAGAGTGCCACCATTAATTTTACCGGCGCACAATTGGAATTGCCCATCGCTGACGGCCAGGAATCCCAGGACTACGTCATCGTCCTTTATTTCAGCGATACCACTTTTGGCTATATCACCCTCACCATCGTCCGCGATGGCGTGCCGACTGGAGAGTTGCCGGTCCAGAGCGGCAACATTGTGCCCGGGGGCGCGACCTACGATGGCTCCGGCCACTACACCCTCACCGTCATCGCGAGCACTTACTATATCATCGGCTTCGGCACACACGATGCCTCCGTGGATAACGGCAGCGACAACTACACCGATTCCTTGCACGTCTTTCAAGCCGCAGGCTCAACCGTTTTGCTGCACGGTACCGCCAGCGCCACCGTGACGGCCGTAGTGCGGCCCAATCCCGTCGCCACTACCGCGCTCGCCCAGCAGATCGCCTCGCAAGGTTCTGTGACCATCTATGACCATCTGTGGGTGAAATCAAAAGACAGCGCGCTCTATTACAAAGTGCGTATCAGCGATGCGGGCGGATTTCCCGCGCTCAATGTTGATGAAACCTCTGGAACTGCGACCCCATCATGACCATGAAACGATTCTCCCTCTTTGCGATCCTTGTGTTCTTTGTGGCCAATGCTTCCGGCATCAGCGGCCTAATGATCGGCGATGACCGCGTGGCCTTGCAGACCAACATCACGTTTAAGGGCGTGACCACCTTCACCAACCTGACGCCGGGTCAGCGCGTCGTTCTCAGCAACGGCACCGTGCAGGCGTCTTCACTCGTGGCCACGGGCACCGTGAGCGCTGCCGTCATCAGCGGCACCGCCTTCACCGGCAGCGCCAGCGGCCTAGCCCATTACATCACCACCAATCTCGATGGGACCATCGATCCCGCGCAAGCGCCCGCCCTCGCGAAAACCTACGAAGACACCCGCACTGTCACCGACGCGAATTGCAACGTCACCAATTTTATGGTTGGCGGTTCGATCATCTTCGCATCCACCACCAATGCGGTCCATGTGTCGGCTGCCGGCGAACAGAATGCCATCGGCAATTTTGCCACCAACGGCATGACCGGCGTGGTGACCAATCTCATCACAAACATTTCCATCCAAAAAATCTCCAGCCTTTATTATTTCGTGCAAACCAATGGCGCGCTCCTGTATTCCAGCCCCACTCTCTTCTCTGCCAGTTGGACTCAGATCACCGGCGCGTTGCCCACGCCGATCACCACGCCCGGAAACATCTTTGATTCCAGCACCATCGCGACCATCGGGGCTACGCTCGGAACGATCCTACTCGGCTTTACGCCATACACGCCTGCCCAGGTGGACGCCGCCAATAGCGCAATGTCCAATTCCATAATAAATCTATCGACCAATTATGTGCCCTCTCGTGCGGTCGCCTCGGCGAGCTTTACCGGATACGCGCTTGAGGAGACCAATGGCCCGACGCATCCAGGGCCGAACCCGTTGGGGCTGCTCAATCCCTATCTACTGGATTCGCATACAAACCTGGCGGCGCACCTTGATATTTTTGGGGTATTGATATTTGAGCAGAATCCGACGCGCCACTCGGACGATGCGGCATTTCTGACCGTTAATGACTTATCGAGCACTTCATTTTATGCGCCAATTGACGGGAGTGGTTTGGCAAACGTGGTAAAAGAGGAATACATCCACGGAGCTGGAACGCTCTCTATCAACGGAGGGACATTTATTATTTCCCCCAATACCGACCCATTAGCGAAGCAATATGCCTTGGATGCGGAAGAGGCGATACTAGGTCAAGGAGCGATTTCAGTTGATTCATCCATTGTTCTCTTTGAGCAGCAAGACCAGACGAATTGCTTCGCCTATGCCGCCGAAGGTGCAGTAGCAGGTGGTGCGTTTGTTGGTTCTCAATCCTGCTACTCGTCTGCCGCTGATGGCGGGCTGGCTTCTGGCAACTTCGACGGCTCCTCTTTTTGTTCAGCGACGGCAGGTGAAGGCGGTTCGATTGCAGCCGCACAGTTCAGCGATTCATCGAACTGCACGGTGTTCGCTCAGGCTTCCAGCTTTGCCGGTTTGGACGCCGGGACGGGAGCAACAAACATACACCTGAACGGTTCAGGGTTTATTTACGGCAGCTTGCCCGGAGCGTCTAACGTGACGGTGACTGGTGTGAATTCGATTCTCTTAGTCCAGGATACCACGAATTATACCGCCACATTTACCAGGGCATTTGGAATAATTTACAAAGGAATTTTTTCCGGCTTCGACGGCACAAAATTTATCGGCAACGCTTCCGGCCTCACCAACCTCAACGCCTCATCGCTCGCCAGCGGCACCATGCCAATGGACAGACTTAACCCCAACATCCAGACCAACGCCATTTCTTTTCTCACCAGCACCAACGGCTATTTTTACCCCTCTGCGACGAACAACGGCGTCATCACCTTTGCGTTTCAAATCACCAACACGCCCGGTTCCACCATTAGTAGCACAATCCCTCAGTCCACGCTGCCCGTCTTCCCTTACGGCAACCTGCGCTTTTCGCTCGGCACCCTGGCAACCTTCGGCGGGAGCAGCTCCTATGAACGCCTGACTAATTTCAACCAGTTCGCCTCCAACAATTTCACTGGCGATCTCGGCCAGGGCACCATGACCAATACCATCGCCGGGTTTTATACAGAAAACTCCACCATAGTTGTCGAGAGCGGCAACGATGCCAACCCCATTTATGTGGAAGGCTTTTTCACCAATGGCGTTTTAGCTGGCGTGGAGATTCAAAATAATTTTGCCAACCAATTCGCGGGCGGCACCGTAGACCTTTCCTTCAACCAAACCGGCCAGACATTTTTTCTCCCGGCCGGGACGCGGTGCGAATGGAAAATAAAACAGACGGGCGGCGGCGGCCCGGAAAGCTACGATCTCAAATCCGCGAGCGTCCGCCTTCAATACAAACCGTGATGAATTATGGGTGATGAAAACAAAGCACTTTCGATTGACATTATCCTGAACCTCCTCGGCCAGGGCAAAGTCGCCGAGGCCACGGCGTCACTTCAGCAGTTCAAGAAACAAGCCGAGGACGCCGGTCAAAAAGGAAAGGAGGGCGCGGGCGAAGCCGAGCTTGGCCATCGTCAACTCGCCGCCATCGTCCAACGCCTGGCCGGAAATGATTTTCCCGAACTCGGCCACGCCATTTCGCACCTGGCTTTCGGGGGCACGGTCGTTGGTTCCATCTACGCCATCGTCGGGCTGATTGAGATGGTCCGGCACTCCGTCGAAGCTTATCAGGAAAAGCTCCACGAGATTGAAGTGGATTCCAGCAAAGCCATCTTCCTGCCCGGCATCGAGAAGAAACTGGAGATCGCCCGCCAGGTCGTAGACGCGCTGGCCGATTATCAGCGCGCCATCGATCAACAGCAGGCCGCTGAACACAACGTCACCGCCGAACTTGCCGAGCAGCTCGTCCTGCACGCCGCCATTCGTGCCGCCCAACAAAGCCAGTTGGAAGCCGAGCACACCCTCGCCGTCGCCAAACTCGAACAGGACAAAGCCCTCGGCAATATCACGCCCGTGGACGCCGCCATCCAGAAAGGCGAGATCGAGAAACAATATCTTCGCGACAAAGCCAAAGCCCAGCATGATGCCACTCAACAGCAAATCTCTGATGAACTCGCCGCCGCCCAGGCCGCCGCCAAGAAGCAGGACGATCTCGTCAAAAATAAAAAGGACGCTGACCAGGCCGTGGCTGATGAGAAGGACCGGCAACGCGAACTCGATGAAGACTTGAGCGATTTCGACGAAAAAGATGTGGCCGCTGCCCGCATCAAAGCGGGCGGTCTCACCCAGGATGAGCTGCGGGAAAAGCTGGCCCAAAACGCGCAAGACGCCAAAGACACTGCCGGTGAAGACCCGCTTGGATTTGTCGCCGCCGAAAGAGCGCGTCTGGAACAACAACTCCAGGCCGCGCAGACCCGCGACGAATTTGACAAGCTCACCGTCCGGAAAACTGAAATCGCCCGCGACAATCCTTTACATGGACTGGAAGCTGCCGCTGCCGAAGCCACCAAACTTGCGGAAGACAATAACAAGGTCCGGCTCGACGCCGATAAAAAAGCCAAAGACCTCACCGAGCAATACAATGGTGCTTTGGCCGCCCGCAATGCCGCGCTGGCTGCCCAGATCAAAGCCATCGATGCAGGCACCCAATCCGAACTCGGTCGCGCCACCGGCCTCGGCCCCAATGGCAATACCCAGGAGCGCGGCGCGCAACAGCAGGGTATCCTCACGCTCGCAGCACTGGCGGACATTATTTCACGCGGAGAGGCGGCGCGCAAAGACTTCAACGAAGGCCGCGTCAACCAATCGCTCAATCCGGAAGCCTTCAAACGCAACCAGCGCGATATTGCCGCCGAAGATGCCATTCCGCAGTCACAGAAAGATTTGGTCAAAGCCCTCGGCGACTTTTCCAACCAGCACCAGAACACCATGCAACAGGCGGCGAATATCATCGGCAAACTGAATGACACGCCCGATGCTTTCCTCGCCACCCTGACTAAGCTCGTCAGCAAAGCGGAAAGCAATGATGTCATCGCCCGCAATCTGTTGGATCGCGTCACGAATCTTGAATCACGCGGCAGCCTGCCCAATCGCGGCCAATGAGCTACACCCTAGAATATTTCCCCGCCGATGGCTCATCCTCCATCAAGCAATCGCTCGCCGTCTGGGGCTTTGAGAAATCATGGTCCGGTTCCTTCCGTTCACTGGTCCCTGATGAGCTACGCCTGGTCATCGTTAAAACCCGCGCCGCCATCCTCGATACCTTCCAGCCGCGCTCACAATTCATCCTGCGCGATGGTAGCAACAACATTATTTTCCAGGGTGTCAACAGCAGCGACGGCAATCGCCGCGCCGGTCCCAACGCCAGCACCATCACCTTCACCATCTCCGGCCCGTGGTGGTGGTTGGAGGGATTGCCCTTCTCGCGCACCGTCCATACCGATTATTGGGCGGGCGGCGCGGTCGGCCTGCCGCCCCACGTCGTCTTCGATACCGAACTCACCAGCTTCAACATGAACCGCACGCTCGATGGCACCTTCCAGGCCACCCGCGCGCAGCTCACCGAGATTCTGAATTTCGCCATCGGCAAAGGCGCTAACTTCCAGTTCAACTCCACCGAATTGCCGGACTTCGCCATTCTGCCACAGCCCTGGCAAAACGGTTTATGTGCAAATGCCATTCGCGGCCAGCTCGCCGACGTGGACGCCGTGGTGTGGTTCGATCACTCCACCTTGCCGCCCACGCTGCATATCAAACAATCCGTCGATTGCACCGCCGTCAGCCGCACGCTTGGCGCAATCAACCAGGTCATTGAATGGACGTTGAACCGTCGCGACGATCTGCGCGTGCCCTACGTGGCGCTCACCTTCATCGGCGGCGTGGTCCAGAACGGTGTCACCTTCAACAATCCGCAGACCTACACCTATCCCACGCCGCGCCCCACCGGCGCGTTGAACAATTTTTATCCGTTGGTGGCCACCATCCCGCTCAATCCGCTCGTCATCAACACCACGCAAGCGCGCATATATACTATAGCCATCACCAGCGACCTCGCCTGGCTGAAGGCTGTGCGCCCTGAGTACGATCCCGCCCAAAATCCCAAAGCGGCGGATGAATACCAAAACCTCACCGTCACCAACGTCGCCCGGCAAACTACCTTGCCGCGCATGTTCATCCCGGAGAAAGGCAACTACGCCTCCTGGATGGGCGGCACCGTCATCCGCGAGACCATTACCGTCACCATCTCTTACTCGCGCAAAGTCACCGCCATCCTCAGCAACAAGGTCCAGACGCACACCATCACCATTCCCGTCCTCGCCACCGACCTCAACGCCAATGGTATCAATGGCTCATTGCTCACCAGCCCGCCGAACATCACCGCCATCGGCGAAAATCCGGCCGATTTTTCCTCATTGCCTCAGACCATCTACAACACGCTCAATGCTCCGTGTTACGAAGGCACCATCAAATGCCTGGAAGCCAGTTCGCAGGGCTGGATCAGCATCGGCAACGTCGTGAATCTCCTCGGTGCTGCCGCCATTTGCCGCCCGGAATGGAACACCATGCGCGCACTGGTCCATGAAGTGGAATTTGAAACGCACGGCGGCGCATCGTTCTGGGTTACCGTCCACGTCGGCACCAACAAGAAGATCACCGCTGGCCAATACCGCGAACGCATCGAGGCCCAACGCCTTTTGCGCCCGGAGTTCAATTACAATTATTCCGGTGCCACCTTCAACGTCCAATCCGGCAGCGTCGAGATTCCCGATCAGCGCGCTGGCAACGGCAGCACCGATAACGAACCAATCTTTTCCGAGCACACGATCATTTCCACGCCCGCTGGCGATGGCTCCAGCTATCTCATCCGCCAAAGCTCGGATGGCAATGCTGGAGTGCCTGTGCTGGAAATAAAAAAAGTCGATGCCACCGGCGCAGTCATTCCCACCGTGCCTCAACTCTCCCTCACACCGAACGATATGCCCGGCGCACCGAGCGGCACAGTCGCCAAAATGCGCGATTGGGGCAGCGGCATTTCTGTTCTTTCCACTGGCGTCGCGTCCATCACGGGCGGTGGCGTCAAAATGATGATCATCTCCGAGATTGATGGGGATTATTTGAAAGCCAAAGATTGGGACACCGTTTCCGCTGGCGCCGAACACAAAGTCGCCAAGCCTGGCCATTTCCGACAGTCCCACACCAGCGAGACCATCGAAGGCATCGCGTTCAACTACCAATATTTCGACAGCAACGAACGCTTGTCGGATGACGGCACGCAATCCGAATATCAAGTCGTCGTTCCCCCTTACAACATTGGCGATGTTATCTACGTCGCCACCGCCTCACCGCACAGCGGCGTGATCGATATCGCGGGCATCCCGCCAACCGGAAGCAACACCTATATCACGCTCATCGAAGTCTTGCCCGCCCGCATGTGGTGCCGCAAATACAACCAGGGTTAATGATATGGCATTGCCCGGCCCACAATCCCCTTTCGGCAGCGGCATGCGCGTAACAAATGCCGGCGTGCAGCAACGCCTCAAGCAGCCTGGCCAATCCCTCTGCCGCTGGCTCAACGGCAACGGCCTGCCCTTCGTCATCGAATATCGGTACGCCATCAGCAATCGCATCCTCGCCGGATTCCACGCGCTGAACCCCGATCAAACCGACCCCACCAACTTCGACCAATATCGGTTGTGGAAAAGCCTCACCTATCGCGAAATGCAGGGCGGCACCAACCCTTTCGATTTCACCTTTAATTCATCTCTCGGCGGCGGCAACCAGCCCGTATCCACTCTGCCCAATGATCCCATACCAAACGCTGGTGCGCCCGGCGGATTTCAAGACGATACCATCGTAGTCGCCAGTTCGCCCTTGCCGGGAGACGAACCCGCTCCCCAGGTAATGACTCAATCCGATGGCAACGGCACACCCGAACACACCCTTAATAGTGACGAATTTCACTTGAACGAAGTCACCCTCGCCACCGAGGTGGATTATTCCAGCATCGTCTCCGGCATGCGTGCTGATGTGAACGGTGTAAACTTCAATAACCTCTGGACCGGCAATTACAATTTGAACATCGGCTACGACGAATGGCCTCGCACCAGGCCTGCCACTAATTTCAGTTCCTTTTATCCCAACATAACCGGCGTGGCCTTGAGCGATTTTGCCACCGGCTATAGTGGCGGCCAATTCACCACCACACCCGCCTCCGATCCCACCGGCCACGACCCCCACGACAGCGCCATTTCTCTGACGCTTGCCGATGCTGGATTGCAGTACTATCAAGCCTCCTTTTCCCGCGTCCAAATCCGGGGCATTCGCCTGCCTCCAAACGGCATTGGCATTATTCTCTACGAAGACATCGGACCCGCCTTCAAACCGGGTGCACTGACCACCTCCGTCATCATCATCCGCGACCAGCACCGCCTCATGCCCGGCGAGATATACGAATTCCCCCAACCCAGCATCACTGGCCTGGCCAAACAGAGCATCGAAGGCTACGAAATCGCCACCAGCTTTTCCAACGTCCGCCTAAGCCTGAGCGGCATCAATCCCGGCAACCTCAGTGCCGGACGCCTTAGTGGTGGTTTATGAGCAGTGAACCTCCAATGGCCACTAAGGGGCTTTTAAAGACCCTTTTAGGACGCCTTAAAGGGGTGTAATTGGGCAGGGAGAGTTCGACGGTGAGCGCAGAGCGAACCGAGCCATTCTTTCTCAAACCATTTTAACTTCTTCTCAAAGTGCTTTGGCGCTTACATGACCGACTTCGCGACGATCGCGATTACAAGATAATGGAGGTGTGGTAAAACAGGGGGATGACAAAGAATGTGTCAGGCACGAATGGTCCCTCCGCCGCTTCGCTTTGGCGCGGCAAGCAGGTATCAGGTTGGCAGTCAGCGCCGACTAACGTCGGCGGCTACGTAGAAACGAGCCGGCTTGTCGGTCGCGATTCCGGACCGGAAATTGGAGTGAAATTGGGGCAAAACAGATGGGATTTAGCGGAAATGGCCAAGCTCAATTCAGGGTTATTCAAGGTTATTCAAGGGGGGTTTTTAATTCGCAAGATGGAGGAGCGGGGAATCAAACATCCAAGCACCAATCCCGCAGAGACGGGACTCAGAAGCAGGCTCCAAGTGTCCAAAGAAGCTTCAAATCCCAAGCACCAACCCCAAACACGAGAAATCGAGGTTTATCGTGGAACATCCAGCTTTTATCGTGTTTCGAGTCGTACCATATTTCCTAAGGAATCGTGCTTTATCGTGCATTATCGTGGCAAAAATAAGGAATCCTTTTTTCGGTTAACTTCGCAAATCGCCTGTATTGCAAAAAAGGCGCACAAAAGCACGATGGATCAAAAAATTGCGCGTGGCACGGAATTGAGGAACGTCTTTGTTTCGCAATGGTTAAATCGGGGTAAAATTCCAGCCCTTGCTTTTAGGGCGAAGGCAGCTTTTAATGAATCGAGGATGAGTCAGACGTTTAGACCCACAATCGCACAGTTGCACGCCAGTGACGCAGTGCAGGGAGATTTGCATGCGGCAGCGGCTGAAGCCACCCGAAATCGTTTCGGGAAAAAGGTCTATGTGCGCGGAGTGGTGGAGGTCTCGAACTTTTGCCGGGAGAACTGCCATTACTGCGGCATGCGCCGGGACAATCGCAAGCTGGCGCGGCATCGGGCGGACCCGGCGCAACTGGCGGAGTTGCTGGTGAATCACCGGCCGGCAAGCATCACGGACATCAATATCCAGGCGGGCGAAGACCCGGTGGCGGTGCGCGAGGTGGTTTTGCCATTGATAAAGATTTTACGGCGGGAAACGCCGTTGGGCATCAGTGTCTCGCTGGGGTCGCTGTCCCCCGCCCTGTCGGCGGAACTCAAGGCGGCGGGCGCGAGCATCTACATCATCAAGTTTGAGATCGGTGACCCGGCGAAGTACGCGGAGTTTGAAGCGCCGGGGACCTTTGATAAACGGGTGAAGACGATCCAGCACCTGGCGGGCACGGGTTGGAATGTAAGTTCGGGGTTCATCGTGGGTCTGCCGGGGCAGACCGATGCTGACTTGTTGTTGAATTTTGAGGTGGCGCGCAGCCTGCCGATCGTGGGTTGTAGCGTGAGCCCATTCATCCCGGGCGACGAGACACCGCTGGCGAATGGTAAGACGGCGAGCCTGGATGTGACTTTGAATTTCATGGCGGCGTTGCGGTTGATGCGGCCGGATTGGGTGATACCGGCGGTGAGCGCGCTGAACCTGGCGGGGCCGGATTGCGGGTATCGGCGCGGGTTGCGGACGGGGGCGAACCTGGTGACGATGAATCTCACGCCGGCGGATATGCGCGCGGATTACGTGATCTACAAACGCGACCGGTTCATCATGACAGAGGAACGAATCCTCTCGGCGATCGCCGCTGAAGGGCTGGAAGCCTCCACGCAAAGCCTGTCGGATTATTACATCTCGCAAACGGCAAATGGAACGGTGCAGACGGAATTCGCGAGCAAGTCGTGAACGGCCCAGCGGCGCTCACGTCATATCTCACCAGCAGCACTCGCAATGGGCGCCACTACAGAATCGCTGCCAGTGGCCCTGGGAGCCCGCGATTGAAACCAACTGCGCCAGCCTTCAAAGAGTTCGACTTTTGCCCAACCGATAATCCCCTTGAGCAGATGGCGGGCATTAGAGGGCGCGAAGGTATAGCCGGGGAACAGGAAACGGCGGTTGTCGTTGAACCGGCCCCGTTGATTCCGCCGGCGCCGCGCACGCGCGATGTCGGCAAAACGTTTGTTGTAGAACCGAATGAAATGATAAAACGGCACAGACGGTTTGGTGGAAAACAGCGGCATCGCGAATGCCTTCAAGCCGTGCTTGATGGGCTGCGAGGCGACGCCCAGGTAATACAGGCCCACGTCCAGCAAAAACGCCAACCGCATCAAATCGAATTCGCCCAGATAATCGTATTTATTTTCATAGAGGGCCTTGAACCAGCGATCGTAGCTCACCCCGAAATCATGATTATGTTTTGCCAGAAGTGGCGTGAGGTCTTTGCCCATGCGTTGGGCGAGGATAAGTTGCGTCGCGGAATAGGTGGTGAACGCGAGCCAATCCATGCCGGGGCTGTAAAACGGATCAATGAAACCGGCGGCATCGCCGACCAGCGCGAAACCATCACCGGCAAATGTCTGGCTCACGTAGGGGAGATTTTTCCGCCAGAGCACATCGCCTTCGCGCGGTTTGGCGTCCTCCATGAGTTCGCGCGCCACGGGATGACGCGCCAGGAAACTTTTCAATCGTTCCCCGAGCGAGCCGTTTTCCGGAAACGTGACGGTGCGCTGGTCGAAGACCACGCCGATGCTCACGTCACCACCTTTGAGCGGAATACACCAGGCCCACCAGCCGTCGCCGGTAAAATGATTGGTGGCGGTCGAGCGGATGCCCAGGCATGCCATGGACCAGGCCGGATATTTCTGGGCGAGCTCGTAGCCGTCCCAATCCTTCACGCCCGTCCAACGTGCCCAGACCGCCGTAGTCGGATGCGCGGTGTTGGGCTTGAGCCAACCCTGCTGGCGCGCGAGCAAGGCGGCAAAGCCAGAGGCATCGATGACCCAACGCGCGGAATATTTTTCGGTAACGTCACCGCGCCGGACTTCCACCGTCTGTTCGCCACCGGGGACCAATTCAATCTTCCCCGTGCTTGCGGGACGGATAATTTCTGCGCCCAGTTGGATAGCGCGCCGCAGTACTTCTTCATCGAGCGTAGAGCGGTCCACTTGGTAGGACGGCACGCGCGCCATATAACGTCCGCCGATCTCCGCGCAGTCCGCGAGGGTTTGCGTGCGTTCGTTGAAGAACCAGAAACGCATGCCCTGCTTGATGAGATGGTGTTCGTTGAGGTATTGCGTGAGGCCCAATACGCGGCTGAGAAAGAATCCACTGATCTCCACGGTGGCCTCGCCGACACGCCGGCCAAACGTCGTGGATTTTTCCACGATGAGAATCTTCAACGCTGGCTGTTCACGCAGCAGCAGAATGGCGGAAGTCGCGCCCGCCAGCGAGCCGCCAGCAATGATGACATCGTAACGGCGCTGGCTGGGCGAAGATTCGTTCACTGGACAGAAGTCCTTCGGTTAATCAGCGCTGTCCGGATGCAGGTCTACCTTGGCGACCTTGCCGGTTTCAGAGTTAACAAACACCTCACCAACATCAGCATCATCGTTTGGATGCTTCAGTTTAGAGACCCAGATCCTCACGCGCCATTGAACCTCGCCGTCATGACGTTCCAGCCACAATTGGGTAGCTCGCACGGTAAGATTTTTCAAGAGAGGCTCGGCCAAGGCAGTATTGGCTGCGGCATCGGAATCCACCTTGAGCTTCGCGCTGTCCAGCGGTTGGTCATCGCCATTGGCCCGCTCAATCAATCGAAAAGGCCGGCTGACGTCCATTTTCTGCCCAGCGCCGAATTTCACGGTCACCGCCTTCAACGATGCATCCTTGTCATAATAAGTGATATACCAGATGTTCGGCGTGAGCGAACCGACCGATTTATCGGAATGGATCGTCACAACCTTGTCGTGGGCCTCTTCACTGATGTAGTGATTCCCCTCCTTGACGAGTTGAAATGCCGTGGAGTTGGCATCAACTGCAAAACCGGTTTGAATAAGACCAACTGCAAAAGCCAGCGCGGCCAACCATTTAATGTTTTGAAATAACCTCGTTTTCATAAAGCTAATATATCCACCAACCACTTTGCGGCAACTTGAAATCTTGCGCGCCGGTTTGACTTGGCCGGATGCGAATTCTAAACTCTAGATAATTAATCGTGCTGTTTCCGCCAAGTCATCGTTCCGAACCCGCGCGCGTCGTCATCACTGGCGCGGGGATAATCACCGCCCTGGGTTGCGGATGGAAACCCAACGCAATAGGCTTTCGTACGGGCCGGGTTGCTTCAACGCCGGTCACGCTATTCGATGTGAGCCGGCAACGTGTGAAGACTGCCGCGCAGGTAGAATTTCCAGACAAATTGCCAGCCACTAAACTCACGGCCCGGCAAGCTCAGCGTCTAGAGCGCGCGACGAAATTGCTCTTATTCGCTGCTTGGGAGGCGTGGTCACAGGCGGGCTGGGAAGCGTCCGAAAATATTCCCACCGTCCTGGCCACCACGAGCGGAGGCATGAGCCTTGGCGAAGAATATTATCGCACGTCCATCCAAAGACCCAATGCCCGTCATGGCCAGCCCACGCGTGTCCTGCGCTATCTCTGCCAACAACAACCCCTGGATCTGCAAAATGCGCTGGGATATGCAGGGCCGATCACAATCATCGCCAACGCCTGCGCTTCCGGCTCAAATGCCATTGGTCACGCGTATGAACTCGTTCGCAATGGCCGCGCTGAACGGGTCCTGACGGGCGGTTACGATGCGCTGAGCCACATGGTGTTCTCAGGATTCGATTCGTTGCAGGCACTTTCGCCGACGACCTGTCGCCCATTTGACGCGCATCGTGACGGTTTACTGCTCGGCGAAGGCGGTGCGGTGTTATGCCTGGAAACTTTTGAATCCGCCAAACGTCGCGGTGCGGAAATTCTCGGTGAAATCGCGGGCTATGGTTCGGCCACCGACTCACACCATCTCACGCAACCGCATCCGAATGGTGATGCGGCGCTGATCACGATGTCGGCGGCATGCGAGCGCGCAAAAATATCTCCGGAACAAATCGGTTATATCAACGCACACGGAACCGGCACACCGTTGAACGATGTCGCAGAAGCGCACGCCATTAATCGCTGGGCCGGTCACCACGCAAAAAACATTCCGGTGAGTTCCACAAAGCCGAGTGTTGGGCACATCCTCGGCGGAGCGGGTGCGGTCGAAGCCGTGATATGCCTGATGGCTTTGCGTGAACAATGGCTTCCCCCGACCTCGACACTGCAAACGCTGGATCCCATTTGCCAGTTTCCATTCGTCAGCAAACCAACGGACGCGACATTGGATCACGCACTGTCTAACTCGTTTGGTTTTGGCGGATCGAATGCGTCTATCATCCTACGGAGGTGGGTGTGAGCGATATTTTTGTACACGGCATCGGGGCGGTTTCTCCAGCTGGCTGGGGGGTGAATCCATTGCGCGACGCACTTTCGCAAAACGAACCATTGCCGGTAAACGAGCTTGCGCGGCCTGGCTTGACAAAAATGTTGCGCGTCCGCCCTGTTCCACGCCTCACACCTCCAGCTGCGTTTTTGCGAAATCCGCGATTGCGCCGCAGCAGTCCCATCGCCCAATTCGCGATGGCCGCCGCGCTTGAAGCGCTGGGCGTCAGTGCGGAGAGTAATCCGCCGGCGAATCCTCGCCTGGGCATTGTTTTTTGCGTCATGGCCGGTTGCGTGAACTATTCGCGTCGTTTCTATGATGAGACACTGAAAGACCCTGGCACGGCCAGCCCGCTGGTTTTCCCCGAAACAGTTTTTAACGCCCCGATGAGCCACATCGCTGCATTGCTTGGGGCAACTGCGGGACATTATACGCTGGTGGGCGATCCGGGCACGGTCCTGCAAGGGCTGGCGCTGGCGGCTGAGTGGCTGATGACCAAGGCCGTGGACGGTTGCCTCGTCATCGGCGCGGAAGAAATGGATTGGATCACCGCTGATGCCGTCAAACTTTTCAACCGTAACATCATCCTGGCAGAGGGTGCTGGCGCAATTTACCTGCGCCGCGAACCGGATCAAACGCCAGTCGTTCAACTTCGCGCCGTGACCGATTCGCACATTTTTTCCAATCGGCGGACCCGCGCGGAGGCTGTGTTGGCTGCACGACGCGAATTAAATAGGTCAGGCAACGGCGAATTACTGGTCAGCAGCTGCCAACGGTTGAAGAGCACAGATGACGCCGAGCGCAAAGCGTGGGCAGATTGGCACGGAGAAGAATCGCAGCCAAAACATATTTTGGGTGAAGGACTTGCCGCCGCTGCCGCGTGGCAATGCGTCGCCGCAGTGGACGCGATGCGTCAAAATCGCTATTCTTCAGCCAGCGTCAGCGTCGTGGGAACAAACCAACAGGCTATCGCGGCGAGATTCTGTGGTAATGCCACGTAAATGCGCGCCACGGACCGCCGCAGCAATTTTGATATGCGAATCATCCTAATCACCGGCGGGAACGGCGGACTTGGCCGGGCTTTTGCACGCGCCTTCCTTGAGGAATCTCTGGAAAACTTTGTCTGGCTCGGCGTGCGGGCAAATCGCCAATACGCGGATAACCTGGTCTCGGAATTTCAGAATCGGGCGCGTTGTGTTGACCTGGAAGCTTCCAGCGCAGATGCGTGGGAAAAGGCGGTCGCTGAAATTCTTGTAACCCACAAACGTATTGATGTGCTCGTCAATAACGCGGGCAAGCACCAGGACAGCCTGCTGGCCACGATGAAACCCGAATCGTGGGAGAGTGTTTTGCATTCAAACCTGGATTCTGTTTTCCATGGCTGCCAGGCCGTGTTGCCCACGATGATATCACAACACGGCGGACGCATCGTGAATATATCGTCGTTGAGCGGTCTGCTCGCGCCGGCGGGACAGGCCAATTACGCGGCGGCCAAGGCGGGCATCATCGCCCTCACGCAGTCACTTGCCAAGGAAGTGGGTCGCATTGGCATCACAGTGAATTGCGTGTGTCCGGGCTATGTGGATTCCGGCGCGTTTGATGACCTGGCGAGGGAAGAACGGAAGGTTTTGGAAGCCCGGATCCCGATGCGGCGGTTCGGACGGGTGGAAGAAGTGGCCGCGGCAGTGCGATTTCTGGCTTGTGCCGAGGCGAGTTACATCACAGGCTGCGCGCTCAAAATTGACGGAGGCATACTTTAAATCACATGGAAGACGTAACCCAACTCAAGCAACGAATCAAAAATATGATGGTGGAAAACCTGATGCTTCAGGTTTCAGTGGATGAGATTGGCGATGACCAGCCGCTCTTCGGCCCGAACAGTCTCGGCCTGGATTCGGTGGACGCGCTCCAACTCGTCGTGGCGCTCGATAAGACGTTTGGATTGAAAATTTCTGATCCTGCCAAGGCGAAGGAGATTTTGCACTGCATCAACACCATGGCTGATGCTGTCCAGAAAAATGTCACCTAAAGAAGGCGTGGGTTCCGTCCGTTCAGTTCCCAAATTTCAAGTTGCTTTGCAGCAAATTCCGAAGAATCAGAAAATTTCTAATTCTCTTTTCCCTCGCATATGCTACTATTACACGACCCTAATTTGTGATTCTCATGAAGCGTCTTCAATGTTTTATCCCCGTTGTACTAACCACTTTGTTATACGTCACTTCCGCCCATGCAACCGTTATCCTTGATGATACGTTTGCGGACGGCACTCGTAACAACCAAAACCTTCCCACCGATTCAGCATGGTACGTCTCCAGCGCCAGCTCGTGGACGACCACCCCGGGTTCTATGTCCCTGGCCATGGGCAGCGGTGCAATATTGGGCATAACATATTTCGGCGCCAATTCCAGCAGCCCTGTGCAATTGAACGTAGGCGATACGCTGACGGTAAGCATCAAGTTCACCTTCAATGGAGTTGCGGCCCTAAATACCTCCCAGAATTTCAAAATTGGCATCTATGACTTTGCGGATTCGTCTTTGTCGCCCAAGTGGGCAACGGCTGATCTGAGCAGCAACAGTGGACAGGGTACGGGCGTGCAGGGTTATTGCCTGTTCCAAAACATGGGTGTGACATTCAACAATTCCAGCCCCATGACCATTGAAAAACGCACAACTCCCTCCGATTCTAATTTGTTGGGAGCATCGGGTGACTATTCTTCATTGGGCAGCGGACCGGGAAGCACCACCGGGTTTCCCGGGTTTAGCAATGGCACGCAATACATCCTGCAACTGTCCTTGCAACGTTCGAATTTAACCTCGTTGGTCATTTCCGCCTCCTGGCAAAATGTCTCCAGCGGCGCAACCATCACAACCACGGAAGTGGACACCAGCGCCACAAGTTTTAATTTCGACGGCATCGCGCTTCGCCCCGCCGGTTCCACTTCCACCGCTTCCACCATCGCGTTCAATGAAGTGACGGTACAACTCGTTTCTGTTGCCACGCCTCCAGCCATCGGAAGCGACCCGGTTGACCAAAATATTTTAGTGGGGCAGGATGCCACGTTCAATGTCATCGCCAGTGGCTCAACGCCGTTGAGCTACCAATGGTATTACAACACGAACACACTGGTGACCAGCGGCGTCGTTTCTTCGTCAACCTTTTCCTCTTTAACGGTCACTAACGCGCAATTAACGGACGCCGGTGCCTATTTCGTCGTGGTGACCAACTCCTATGGTTCGGCAACGAGCCAGGTCGCCCAACTATTGGTGAATGCTCCGATTGCCCCATCCATCGGCACGCAACCCCAGGATCAGACTAACATTTTGCCGGGAACTACGACCACCTTCAGCGTTGTCGCCTTCGGCAGTGATCCGCTCAGCTACCAATGGTTCCATAACACCAATACGCCCGTGTCTGGTGCCACCGACTCCATTTTGACCCTAACCAATGTCCAGGTGTCGGATGCCGGCAGCTATTCGGTGGTCATAAACAATACGGCGGGAACCACTAACAGTTCTTTTGCTCTCCTTACGGTCAACACCAGCCCAGTGGCGCCGGTGTTCACATCTCAACCCATTTCGTTGGTCGTCCTCGCTGGCAGCCCGGTCAGTTTCACTGCCGTGGTAGGTGGAACGGGTCCCATCGGTTATCAATGGAGTAAAAACGGAACCCCCATTCCGGGCGCGACCTCTACCACCTTGAATCTGTCGAACGTGCAGACCAATGACAATGGCAGCTACATGCTCACCGCTACCAATAGCGTTGGCAGCGCGAACAGCGATCCCGCCCAATTGACCGTGACGACTACGACACCGGTGGTCAATTCAGCATATAACCTTGTTGGCTTTGCCCAGACCACCACTGGCGGCGGTATCATTCCGGACACCGATCCGGCTTACGCGAAAGTAACCACCCCGTTGGAACTCGCCAATGCCGTGCTCGGATTCAACAAGACCGGCTCCCCGCGAGTGATTGAAATCATGAATGACCTGGATCTGGGTTGGAATGAAATCGGCACTTCCGTCCAGACCTTAGGCAGTACTCCCTTCAGCGCACACAATTCTCCGAGTTTGCACCCGGTCTTGCTCCGGACCGGAGTGAGCAAGATGGACATCAAATATAAAAACGGCGGCTTGACCATCTTCTCGGCAAATGGCGCAACCATCCGGCATTGTACTTTCAACATCAAGAGCACCCACAACATCATCGTCCGCAATCTGAAGTTCGATGAGATGTGGGAATGGGACGAAGCCAGCAAAGGCAATTACGATGAAAACGACTGGGATTTCATTGACCTGGCCAACGGCGGCGCTGTTTCTAACGTCTGGATCGACCACTGCACATTTACCAAAGCCTATGATGGCATCGTGGATATGAAGGCCGGAAGCACTTACATCACTCTCTCCTGGTGCAAATATACCGGCGATGATAGTGCTACGAATTCCAACAGTTGGGTCTGGCAGCAGATTACTTCGCTTGAATCCAACAAGACATCGCATGCGTTCTACAATTTTCTCCGTAGCAATGGATTCAGCACCACCAATATCGTGCAAATCATCCAGGGCCACGACAAGACCCACTTGCTGGGCTCGAACGACAAGGACGCGAACAACGTGAACCTGTCAGCGACGTTCCATCACCTGTGGATGCACAATGTCTGGGACCGCGCGGTGCCGCGATTGCGCGCCGGTGACGTGCATGATTTCAACAATTACATTGATGACACCGATGCGCTTGCCGCCCAACGGTTGCGTAACGCAGTGCAGCACACGATGAGCAAAGCCAGTTCCAACACCTTGCAAAACACTTATAGTTTCAATCCGCCGCTCAATGGCAGTATTTCCACTGAGGGCGGCGCGATCCTCGTTGAAAAATGCGTTTATATCAATTGCAAGACTCCGTTGCGCAACAATCAAACAGATGTGAACGATCCGACTTATACCGGCAAAATCCTGGGGTTGGACATGATCTATCAATTCGACAGCACCATTGTGCGCGGTAACAGCACTGATCCCGGCAGTCCGCTGGGTCCGTTCCAGGCGCCCATCATTGCGTTCTCATGGAACCCCGGTTCAGGCGCACCCGGCGGTGTGTTACCTTACAATTATACGCCAGATGATCCGAGCCAACTCCAAAACATCGTCACCAGCCCCACGGCTGGCGCGGGGTCGGGTGTTCTGCAATGGAACAAGACCAATTGGCTGCTCACCGCGTATGCGCAAACCAAACCCACCATCACCTCCGATCTCTCGAGCCAAACGGTCCAGACAAACCAAACGGCGACCTTCGTCATCGTGGCCAGTGGCAGCAATCCTTTGAGCTACCAGTGGTATTTCAACACCAACATGCCGATCGCCGGCGCCACCAATTCTACATTCACCCTCCTCAACAGCCAGACGACCAACACAGGAACCTATTCTGTCATCGTGACCAATAGCGCCGGTTCCGTCACCAGCCAGATGGCCACATTGACCGTCAATTTGGCCACAGTCACGGGATTCGCTGCGTGGCAGCAAACCAATTTCACCCCGGGACAGCTTACGGATATAAACATCAGTGGACCGAACGCCACGCCCGCTGGCGACGGTGTGCCGAATTTTGTGAAATACGCGCTGGGGATACCGCCATTCACTTCCCAGGCGCTATTTACATTCAGTGTGCAAGGCGGCGAAGGTGTTCTTTTATACGACCGTCCCGCGTCTGTTCTGGATGTGCTATATCGTCTGGAAGTATCCACCGACCTGATGGCATGGACCACGAACGGCACGGTCCAATCGATTGTGGGCACAACCAATGGGTTGCAGATATGGCAAGGTACATTCTCAGGGCCAGCGAGCGATAACCGCTACTTCCGCCTCAAGTTCATCCGATAGAAACTGGAATTACGTCTCACGCGCTTACACGCACAAACAAAAACGGCCTTTGTTTCCAAAGACCGTTTGTTTTTCAGTTGAAACCTTCTACTTCCGGGGCGCTTTGCCGGTATTGCCGCTACCTGAATACAATACCGTTATCGCGTTTGCGTCCGGCGGCGAATTTGTACCTTCGCTTACCCGCGCATCCACGCGGTCACCGATATTGATGTCCTGCAATGCGATGGGAGTTCCGGCCTTGGTCATGTGAATATTCCGGGGCACGTGGATCAATTCATTGTCGATCGTTATGGTGCGTTCCGCTTCACTTCGGCCGGTAACATAGCCTTTGACCGGACGGCCTGTTTGACAACCCGCCAGCGTCAGCGTGATCACTGCGGTAATAGCCATTCCAAATAATTTAATTTTTGTTTTGCTCATAAGAACCCTTTGTTGGAGATACATCGCCACCTTACAATGCCCCGGAACGATAGGCAAACGGTTTAGTTGGCTTACCCCACCAGCGTTTCCATGGCCTGACTCAAAAAAGCGTCATCAAAGTCCCTGATCGCATTGTAGGGCAACTCGCCAGCCCTGACCAATTTCTTGACCAGTTCCCGGTAAGCCGACACGTGCTCTGGGGGCAACACGACCGCGACCAGTTTGTCGTGGATACGCACCGCCTCGATGAACCGGTGGAAAATCATGATGGAAAACCCGTCCATCCAGTAAGCTGCGCGATCATGGATGAGATCGGTCTCAACCATTCGCGATTCGCGATCCAGCGCCGACTTGATCGCTTTGGCAGGAAGATGGTTTGCCGTCTCTATGAAAGATTCAAACAAGGTTCTCATGGCACTGCTACGGCAGAATCTCAGCGAACTATGTGCCATGTGGAAAAGAGGCGGAAATGTAGCAAAAAGATAACGAATTTACGTGTATCCCGCGCAATTTGCACCCTCACCGAAAAATTCGGGTGCGATTTGCAATCCAACTGGCTTGAATCCTAAATCAATCCAGACCTTTTTTGTCCATGTCTGCCAACAGGGCCGTCATCCAAACAGAGTGTTCATCGATGTGTTCGTTCCTGGTCGAGTCGGAGAAAAGCGGTGACGCCATCTTTTCAAATCCATTCCACCAATTCGAAAATCTAAACCTTGGAGTTTCATCGACGCCGGCTTCGGTTTGGTAAAATTTGGCCATACGCTTAAAATCAACGGAAGGCAAGGAATGTGCGGGTTAAATCATCCTCTGTTTCCTGGTTTCCATTGCATTTCTTACGACTCCCGCAATCGTCCTCGTCTTCCGGTTTTCCTTAAAGCGTAGTCCGTGCCAGCATTTTTATTTTTTGGGAAAGAAGCGTTTTCTTGGCAAATGCGCGACTTCGCGGATTGGGGAAAAATTGTGGCGAAGCAATTTGCAATTTTCCGCATGCACCGGGATTGTATTTTGCAGTAAAACAACGTTCTTCCCATTCAAATGCCATCAAATGGGCTTTCCCATGCTGGACAAGATATTTCGAAAAAGGTATTTCACGTTCCGTGGCTGAAAAAACAGACCGTGACATAAGCCGTGACCGCCAGACCGTGCGCACACGGTTCATTTGGTTCGTGGCGGGAGCCGGCATCAATTATCTGCTAATCTCTATTCCTTTCAAATGGCTTAGCAAGCACACCAGCCTCTCTGCATGGGAAATCGCTGGTTGTAGCATGGCAGTGAGCACTTCGGTGTTTTTCGTCTGGAACTACTTTTTCAACTTCCGGACGGATTCACGCAAACGCGATGCATTAGTCCGTTATCTTCTCGCGGTAGGCTTGATGTGGCTGCTTTCATCGACGCTGCTGGGATGGCTCAAACATCAAAATTTCAACTGGCACGTGGATATCGGGCGATTTCAGTTGGACCTGGATATTGTGGCGACACAGTTTGCGCTGAGCGGCTTGAAATTCCTGCTCTACCATAAGTGGGTATTCCCATTGCCCAAGACGAATACGCCCGCGTAAAAGGGCGTCAAAAGAAAACTGGCGGAGAGAGGGGGATTCGAACCCCCGATACCTTTTAAGGGGTATACCGGTTTAGCAAACCAGCGCCTTCAGCCACTCGGCCATCTCTCCGCACCGGCAGGTTTTAATTTTGGAATGCCTGTACGGATTGGCAAGTTAATTCAACACGCACGACCTTCATTTCAATTGCGTCACTTCGCAGGAAAAGAAGACCCATTGCTTGTCCGCGTTCAGATATACGGTGAACCAGCCGGTGTCCTTGGCCTCATAGACAAAAGTGACGTGCCCGATGGAATCAGCAATGTTTTCGCTCAAGTTCATGTGGTTTTGGCCGTATTGACCTTCGGCCACAACATTATACGTGGGCGTTTCGTTGTAGGCGGAGCGCAGACTGATATCGATGAGGTATTTGCCCGTGACCATGGGCTTGAACTCACAATTCACAGGATTCTCAAGGCCGCGTTTGGGGATGACAACATAGGAGTTCTCATAATCAACACCTGCTATGTCGGCCAATGACAACTTAGCCTGGCCATCAATGAATCCATTACGCGGCGTTAATTCGACGGAACTGCCGAAACCGGTAGGGGGCGCAGAACTTGTGCCGGACAGGCTTTGGGCGAGCTTCAATTTTTCTCCGGATGCAAGCACTTTGGGCCGGATGACTTTGAGTTGAAGTACTTCGGGCTGCTTGAGCATCGCACCGGCGACCGGCATCCGCATGCGGTTCGTCTGGGCATTCAATGAAACCGCTGACACACAACTGATCGACAGGGTGAACAACATCCGGCACATGCCGTTTCGTTTCGTCATCATATTTTTTCCAGATTTGTGGTTGGAGGACGGGAATAACTTCCGCGTATGATTAACATAATCCGGCTGGTGCATCAACCTGCTTCGTAAAGTTCAGATTTTCAACCCATCCGGCCTCATCGGCATCGAACGCATGCGAATGCCCGTGGCCGCAAAGATGGCGTTACTGATCGCCGGCGCAATCCCCATTATCGGCGACTCACCCGCCCCGGCGGACGGCAAATCTTTTCGGTCCATCAACACCACCTCAATCTTTGGCATGTCTCTGAAGCGCGGGACGCGATAATTGGCGAGATGCGGATTCTCAATTTTGCCGTTGGAGAACTCTATTGCCTCCGACAATGCTCCACCTAATCCCATGACCAGCGCACCTTCGACCTGGTTTTTGAGATGATCGGGGTTCACCACCGCGCCGCATTCGAACGCTGAAACCGCCCGCACGACGGTGATGCTGTCGCCGCCCAATTCCGCCAGCACTTCGACACACGTCGCGAGATACCCGCCCTTCTCTGTTCCACAGGCCAGGCCATAACCGTGGCCGGACGAGGACTTCGCATCGCTCCACCCAAATGCTTTCGTTGCCGTTTCCAAAACCGCGCGCAATCGCTCGTTCTTCAGATTCTTCAACCGGAACTCCAGCGGGCCCATTTTCACCAGCGCCGCCAGTTCGTCCATGTTTACCTCGCGCGCAAAATGGTTTGCTGTCGCCGCCAGCCCGCGATATGAACCCGACCGCAAAGGCGCGCGGGTCTGATGAAATTCACTGTGTTGGTCCGGAATGTCATATGGACTGCTGATGCCGGAATTGCCGGAATTATAATTATGAAAATCCCAGTAGGTCAGCGTCCCGTCATTTTTCACCCGGCTTGTGATGTCTATTACGCCTGCAGGACGAAAATAGGCCCACGTAAATTCCTCTTCGCGCGTCCACATCACTTTCACCGGTTTGCCCGCCGCTTTGGCGAGCCGCGCCGCTTCGATGGCTGTTTCGCCCGTGTGTTTGCCGCCGTAACCCGAACCTGTGTCTGGCACGATCACCCGAACACTTGCTTCCGGAATGCCGAAGGCCGACGCCAAATCGCTGCGAATCCCGAATGGCCTCTGTGAACCTGTCCACACCGTGAGTTTGCCGTCCTTCCAGTCCGCGACCGCAGCACGTGTTTCGAGCGGGGTGTGCGCGATGTAAGCCACCGTATAAGTCTGTGCCAGCCTGTGTTCACCGTCCGGAGTTTCGCCGATCAATGATGGCGGGGGCGCAGGATTTTGCGCGTTTTTCCTGAGATAATCGAACAACGTCTGGCTCGATGGCTGACCGGTTGGCGTTGTCCAATCGGCCTTGATGGCGTCAACCGCATGCGCGGCCTGCAAAACATCCGACGCGGTCACGCCCACAAAATTTCCGTCGTGAACCACTGTCACACCATCCATCGCCTCTGCCAGTTTCGTGTCCAGCGAAGCGAGAGTCGCTTCAAATGCCGCAGGCCGCAGCACCTTGCCGAATAACATGCCCGGCAGTTTCATATCGGACGGGTACTTATGTTTGCCTGTGACAAAATCCCGCCCGTTCACCTTCGGCAAGGATGTGCCAGCTATTTTCCAGTCTTTCGCCGGGGTCACAACGGTAGCCGCCGTCACTGATTGCAAAATCTTTTGGCCTTTGGTGAGTTCCCCAAATGTCACCGATTCCTTCGTTCCGTTTTTTGAGATTTTTCCATCTGCAACGACGAGCGTTGCGCGGTCCACTTTGAAATGTTCCGCCGCCAGATCCATCAGCGCCTCACGCGCTGCCGCTGCCACCTTGTGCAATTGTGACCCCATGTCCGGCGTCGTGCGGCTGCCGAACGTGCCCGCATCGTACGGTGTCAATTCCGTGTCCGCCATCACCATGCGAATGGATTCCACCGGCGTGTGCAATTCCTCCGCGACCGCCTGCGTGAGCGAGGTGCGGATGTTTTGCCCCATCTCTGCCTTGCCTGTGAACACTGTCACGGTGCCGTCCTCGCCGATATGCAACCACGCGCTGACTTCCATGGGGCGCTGTCCGCCACCTCCACGCCGCCCGCCGCCGCCACCACCCGATTCCTGGGCGATTGCCGCTTCAACGAAAAACAATACTACGACGCCGCTGCCGAGCAGTTTGAAAAACTGCCGCCGGTCCAGGTCGAAATGATACAATGGAGATTCCTGAAGCTCATAACGCTCCGGTTCCAAATTCATTTCAGGCGTTGCGTTCATTTGGCTCCCAACGCTTGCGCGCCTTCCTTGATGGCCGCGATGATGCGCAAATAAGTTCCGCAACGGCAGATATTGCCGTTCATCGCCTGAACAATTTCCGCATCCGACGGATTCGGTTTCTTTTGCAGCAGCGCATAGCTGGTCATGATCATGCCGGACGTGCAATAAGCACACTGCATCGCGCCGCGTCTTAAAAATGCTTCCTGCAAAGGATGTAATTTGCCGTTCTGCTCAAGACCTTCGATCGTGCTGATGGATTTGTGCGAGGTGCTCCCCACCGGCGTGATGCACGAACGAGTGGGCGAACCATCCAACAAGACCGTGCATGCGCCGCATTGACCTTCGCCGCAGCCGTATTTCGTACCGGTCAAATCGAGATCGTCCCGCAAGACGCTCAGCAACGTGCGCTGGCCGTCCACATCCACATGGACGCGCGTGCCATTCACATTCAATTCAGTGATTCGGGGCATGAGAATTGGATAACCTAAGATTTTGACGTGTCAATACACCGGAAGGTATCAGCGATTAAAAATTCCTTAAAATATCTTAGTCCAGTTGGCTTCATCGCGGTTGTTTTCATATCCTTTAAGTGACTTCGCGCCTGTTTTGCAACACATGCGATTAGCAGGATTAACCGAAAAAAGGATTCCTTATTTTTGCCACGATAATGCACGATTTTGCACGATTCCTTCGAAAAATGACACGATCCCAAACACGATTGATTCACGATAAAACTCGATGTTCCACGATGACCCTCGATTTCTCGTATTTGATGTGAAGGCCGACCCGCGCGAAGCGTCGTGGAGTGCGCCAGCCCCCCTGGCACTTTCCCGTCTTATCCCGCATCCCGCAACCTGCATCCCGCATCATTTCTTTTTCTATCATCCCGCGATTTTACCACGCCTTTCCCACCTTGTAATCGCGACCGTCGCGAAGTCATGCACTTTTTTTCAGACAAAAAGACCACGATAACCCACGTACTCATAAGCCTTTCCACCGACACCGGTTCGCCACTTCCAAAAACGTGCTGCATTTTTTTGCTTTATTTCCCCAACAAATCCGCCAGATCGCCCAACTCCTTTTCGTTCAAATCTGAAACCACGCAGTAGCGCATCCCACTCACGTCCCGGTTGATAATGGAATATCCCTGACGGCTTTCCGTTTGCGATGTTGCCGCACTCCCTCTGGCGATCGGCCAGACGAAAACATTGATGAGATGCTTATCGTGGCGATAAACCAACGCCGCTACAGCTCGACCACCCAGATAATCCAACCGCCCGCCGATCAGCGGAAAGCCCTGTGCAACGAAATCCTTCACGTCCGGCGCAAAATCCAATTTCCCGTCGAACCATGGCTTGACGGTGTGCTGGTCAGACGATGCCACGTCCATCAGATGCGCCTGCATCAATGACCGCACATGGTTGCTCACTGCCTCAGCCATCAACTGGTCATGCTGTGAAACACTCGCCGGACGTAACAAAAGCGTCACGACCGCTATCGCGGTCGCTCCCGCCGCCAGCCATTTCCAGATCCATTGCCAATCATTCCGCCGACGCTCCTGCACTGACCCACCTATCATATGCTGCACTTTTTTAAGCAATGAATCTGGCGCGCTGTAGCTGAGTTCACTGTTCTGCAAGGCGGAATGAAGTGACCGCATAAAATCACACCTGGCGGTGCAACCAGTGCAGTTCGATAGGTGACGTTCCACCTCCAGGCTGCGCACGAGGTCCAGCTCTCCGTCCACAAAGGCATGGATCAATGGGTAGATTTCTGTGCAGTTCATGCTTGTCCCTTCCGGTTGAGATGCTCCTGCAATTGCCGGCGTGCGCGGGCGAGGCGCGACATTACCGTACCCACCGGAACCTCCGTGACTTCGGCGATTTCCTTGTAGGAAAGTCCTTCAAGTTCGCGCAGCACCAGTGCCTCGCGGAATTCGAGCGGCAGATCCGCCAGCGCCGCCCGCAAGACTTCCGTATCGGCACTGCGAACGGCTGCGGTGGATTCCACCTTATCTTCAATTTCTGCAAGGGCATCATCATCGATGGATACAATCGCCTGCGGCCGGTTTTTCTTCAGCCAGGTAAAGGCCGTGTTGCGCACAATCGTCAGCAACCACGAACGGCCGTTTCCGCCGCGAAAGCCGCCCACGAACCGCAAGGCGCGCACGCACGCATCCTGCGTGATGTCCTCCGCGTCATGGTCGTTGCCAGCCAGCCAGCGCGCCAGGTTGTACGCCGCATCCAGGTGCGGCAGCACGATGCGCTCAAACTCGGCCTGTGGGTCAATCACGCTCACGTATCGTTTCCATTCATAACAAGACTCCGGGAGGAACGATTTTATTCCCGATGGAATAAAGTTTTCCCCTGCGAGTCCTGAACATTGAGAGATAAACCATCAATCAAAGACATGAAAACAAAAGAAAAATTCATTTTACAGGACAATAACCAGGACGGCCTCGACCGCCGGGGCTTCCTTGAATGCATGGCCTGGGCCGGCACCGGCATGCTTTGGACGGTCAGCGGCGGCCTGCTTGGCTCCACGCTGCTGCCATCCCGCACTGGCGCTGCCGAAACCGCCAAGAGCACCTTTAGCTTCGTCCAGATCAGCGATTCGCACATCGGCTTCAACAAGGAAGGCATCAATACCGATGTCACCGGAACTCTCAAGGAAGCCATCGCACGTATCAATGCCCTGCCCGACCGTCCGGATTTCGTCCTGCACACTGGCGACCTCACTCACCTTGCCGAAGCCGACGAATTCGACACGCTTGACCAATTGCTTAAGAGCGTCAAAACCCAACAAATCTTTTACGTGCCCGGCGAACACGATGTCACCGGCGATAACGGTAAGTTCTATCTCGAACGTTTCGGCAAGAACACCACTGGCCAGGGCTGGTATAGCTTCGACCACAAAGGCGCGCATTTTATCGGGCTCGTGAATGTCGTGGACATCCAGCAGAACGGCCTCGGCTCATTGGGCAAGGACCAGCTCGCGTGGCTGGAGGCCGACCTCAAATCCCGCTCCAATGAAACGCCCATCGTTGTTTTTGCGCACATCCCGCTTTGGAGTGTTTATCCGCAATGGGGTTGGGGCACAGATGACGGCGCGCAGGCGTTGAGTTTCCTTAAAGACTTCGGGTCCGTCACCATCCTCAACGGCCACATCCATCAAACGATGAAAAAGGTCGAAGGCCGCGTCACCTTTCACACCGCTATGTCCACCGCGTTCCCACAACCGGAGCCCGGCAAAGCGCCCAAGCCCGGCCCCATGAAAGTAGATGCCGGAAAATTGCGCGACTACCTCGGCGTGACCGACGTGAATTACATAGAAGGAAAAAGTTCGCTCGCGATTGTTGATTCCACACTCACCTGAACCATGCGTTTTTATCAGTGATAAGTGTTCCCTGCGAAATACTTTCATGTAGAGAACCGCAGAGCCACTCATTCACCGCGCCGTCGAGCCAGAGAAACCTGTGAACTCAAAGAAGCTCGATTGAATTTAAAAGAAACTCCGGGAACGTAGCGAACTTGGCAACCTCAGTGAAATTAATAAAAATAGAGCCTACCCGCATTACAATCGCTTAATGCGGGTAGGCTAATAATTTTCACCGCTCCTGTCGAGAACAATATCATGAGATGGATAATACGGATTCCCCTGCTAAAAGTTATCAAATGGATTTCACTTTTTGTGTTAGTCGGCCTTGCCGTGTTGCAATTGACCAATCCAGCCCGCACAAATCCAGCCGTCACCCAAGACTTCCTCGCGGCCACCGCAACACCGCCCAATGTCGCTAAATTATTCCGCTCTGCGTGCTACGATTGTCATTCGCACGAAACGCGCTGGCCGTGGTACAGCCATGTTGCGCCCGTTTCCTGGGGCGTCGTAGGTGATGTCAACCAGGCCCGCTCTCACATGGATCTCTCCGCCTGGCCGGCCAACAATCCCGATGCCACCATCAGAAAACTCGAAGCCATGAGCGAGGAGCTCAAGTCCGGCCGGATGCCGCTATCTCACTACGCTCTGATACATCGCGATGCGAGGCTCTCGGAAAAACAACGGACAGAAATGGTCGATTGGCTGGATGCCCGGGCAACCCAGATAAAGCCGCCAAAGCCTGCCCCCGCCACACCGCCTTCTGGACAAATAGATTCATCCGCTGGCCGCGCACTGTTCCTGAAAAACTGTGCCCATTGTCATGGCGCAGATGCCAGCGGTGACGAGGGGCCGGATCTGCACGGACTGGACGCTACCGATGAATGGATCGCCAACCGCATCCGCACCGGCAAGAAAGGCCAAATGACCGCCTTCGCCAACAAGCTCGATTCCGCCAGCATCCAGGCGCTGGTTGTGTATCTGCGTACACTGAAATGACTCACCGCTTACCCGCGCCCGCCTTCGGCATCACCACGTCCCGGATCCTGGTTGGCTCATGCGCATCCAGGCGCACATCTGTGCCATATTGTATCCAATCCACCACATCGTTGAACCCGAACTGTTCCTTGGCATCGATGAAAAGCTGCACTTGGCCGCGGGTATAAGTGTTTTGCAGGACGTGCTTCTTCCCCGTTTCGCTGTTTTCGGAATCCATCAGCATGTACGCAATGAGTTCGCAAAAACCCTCGATGGAATCGCGGCTCAACTTCTTCAGCCGGGCCGGTGAAACATTCTCGTGCATCCAAGCATGGGCATATTCATGCGCGCACGTGGCCTTGAAATATTCCGGCGGCAGCGCACTCAACAGGTTGATGTCATGCTTCATCTGGCTGCCGTTCGTCTTGCTCTCCATATAACCCCAGACGTCCGGACAGGTGTAATCATTTCCCGCGTACTTGAAAAGGTCTTGGATATCCACCCGGTCGATCATCGCGAAGGTCACGTTGGTATCGGACGGGAAGGTCAAAAAGCGCGCGAATAACCGGTCCAATTCCTCCTCCACATCAATGAACATCCGTTCAGCCGTGCCTTGCTCCACCACCGCCTCTTTGGCGTCACGGGCGCAGCAGTAACGGTCATCCGGCAACGAAAGCGAATTGGTGCGAACCGGCAGGCCGCACAAAAAACAACGATGCGGCAATTTCGCGCATTTATCGCACACCTCCACTTTCTCACCCGTGACCCTATCCGTGATGAAATAAGCGTCCGTCTCGATCACCTCGCCGCAGATGCCACAACGCACCTCCGCCGCCAGCGCCTGTCCGACAAATAACAAAAGAAAAGCCGGCACAACCAGGCACCAAAGTTTCAATTGATTGCGCATTACCACTGCATCTTGAATCAGCCGTGTTCCTTCCTGCAACTTCATTCCTTCCGGTCTTTTGACGAACGGTTCTTTCTGGATATTATCTCTTCGGATATGGCGCTGACCGAACAGACCAAGAACCGGCTTATAAGCCTCACCAGGTTCGTCGTGGTGATACCCATGGTTGCCCTCGCCTTCCCGGTTTGCTGGTGGGGACATCGTGTCTGGACTGATTACTGGCTCGGCCGCGACGCCCAGCCTGCCACCGTCATCGTCACCCGCGTCCTTCCCAAATTGGCATACGACTATCGCTACACCGTCAACGGCAAGGATTACTCCGGCAACAGCCTGCGGGATTGGGACGACGATCGCGCCCATCCGCTGCAAATAGGTGAATCGACTACCGTGCTTATCTCTGCCTCGCATCCCTGGTTGTCTTCCATGCAGAAAACGCGTGTCAACTGGGCGGGCCTCCCATTCACCATACTCTTCCTTTTGATCGAAGCCTTCCTCCTCGCTGTCCTCATTGACCCGAATGGCAAATGGGCCGTGACTCGCTGGCTGTTGAACCCCAGCGGGAAATAGCCTTTTCACTGGATGTTGGATGTTCGATGTTGGTTGTTGGATGTTCCCCATCTTTCACATTAGTCATTCGACAATATTTGGTTATTGGAGCTTCTCTGGAGCTTGGTGCTTGGAATTTGGAACTTTTCTGGCACATTGTCCGTCCGATGAAAAAGAATTCGTTACGTCCGCACTCAAGTATTTTGGTGGATGGTCCTGACCGCGCTCCCGCGCGCGCCATGTTGTATCCCGTGGGCTTCAAGCCCGAGGATTTCAAAAAGCCCATCATCGGCATCGCCTCCACCTGGGGCATGGTCACACCCTGCAACATGCACATCGACCAGCTCGCGCTCGAATCCGAGAAGGGCGCGAACGAAGCCGGCGGCAAAGCCATCATCTTCAACACCATTACTGTGTCCGACGGCATCTCCATGGGTACCGAAGGCATGAAATACTCGCTCGTTTCGCGCGAGGTCATCGCCGATTCCATCGAGACGGTCGTGGGCGCGGAAGGCATGGACGGCTTTGTGGCCATCGGCGGGTGCGATAAAAATATGCCCGGCGCGATGATGGCCATTGCGCGGCTCAACCGTCCTGCTGTCTTCGTTTACGGCGGCACCATTCTCCCCGGCTGCCTCACGCCCAACGGCGAACGCAAACTGGACATCGTTTCCGTATTTGAAGCCGTCGGTCAACACGCCGCTGGCAAGATGGATGACGCCGGTCTGCTCGCGGTCGAATCCTGCGCCATCCCCGGCCCCGGTTCCTGCGGCGGCATGTACACCGCCAACACCATGGCCAGCGCCATCGAAGCGCTCGGCATGAGCTTGCCCAACAGCAGCGCGCAAAACGCCATTTCGCCCGCGAAGAAAGACGATTGCCGCCGCGCCGGAGCGTGCGTCGTCGACATGCTCAAGAGCGGCCTGTGTCCGCTCGATATCATGACGAAGAAAGCGTTTGAGAACGCCATCACCGTCGTCATCTCGCTTGGCGGTTCGACTAACGCCGTGTTGCACCTGCTCGCCATCGCCCACTCCGCAAAGGTGAAGCTCACCATTGATGACTTTACACGCATCGGTAAACGCGTGCCCGTGCTCGCCGACCTTAAGCCCAGCGGCAAACATCTGATGAGCGAACTCGTCGCCATCGGCGGCATCCGGCCGCTCATGAAGATGCTGCTCGAAGCCGGCCTGCTCCATGGCGACGCCCTCACCGTCACCGGCCACACCATGGCGCAAACGCTCGCAGACGTAAAACCGTATCCCGCGCACCAGACCATCATACGCCCGCTGGCCAATCCCATCAAAAAGGACAGCCACCTCGTCATCCTGCGCGGCAACCTCGCCCCCGAAGGCGCCGTGGCAAAAATCTCCGGCAAAGAAGGCCTGCAATTCAGCGGCAAAGCCATCGTGTTCGAGAGCGAAGAACGTGCGCTCAAAGCCATCCTCAATGGCACCGTGAAAAGCGGCCATGTCATCGTCATCCGCAGCGAAGGACCCAAGGGCGGCCCCGGCATGCGCGAGATGCTCTCGCCCACCTCCGCCATCATGGGCAAAGGATTGGGCAAAGAAGTCGCGCTCATCACCGATGGCCGGTTCAGCGGCGGCAGCCACGGCTTCGTCGTCGGCCACGTCACGCCCGAAGCCTACGTCGGCGGCCCCATCGCCCTCGTGAAGAACGGTGATACCATTACCATCGACGCCGAGAAACGCACCTTGAACCTCGAAATCCTCTCCGCCGAACTCAAGAAACGCAAAAAAGCGTGGAAGAAACCGGCGCCGCGATATACCCGTGGTGTGTTGGCGAAATATGCCGCGCACGTCACCAGCGCCTCATTGGGAGCAGTGACGGATGCGGATTTGAAATTGTAAACAACGCCGGATCGGATTATTAATGAGTCATGACTGCGGCAACGGCATTGGATGAGCAGATCAAACGCTATCGCCAGATGACGGGCGAACAACGCTTGGCCGTCGCGCTGGAACTGCATGAGATGTCCTGCGATATCGCCCGTGAAGGTATTCGCCGCCAACATCCGAATGCCGACGCTCACGAAGTCGAGCGACTGCTTCGTCATCGGCTTGAACTTGCCCGAGCCGCATGAACGAGCGTGAACTGCTCGTAGATTGTTTGCGGCGGTTGAACCGCACGGGCGTCACCTATTATCTCACCGGTTCGATGGCCAGCAACTATTGGGGTATCCCACGCACCACCCACGATTTGGATTTCGTCATCCAACTGCCCGTGTGCTCCGTGCCGCGAATCGTACAGGAATTCAGCGGCGATTTTTGCATCGATGAAGCCGCTGTGCGCGCTGTGTATCAACCGCCGCATCAATTCAATGCCATCGATACCCGCTCGGCATTGAAGGTGGATTTTTGGTTGCCTAAATCGGAAGCATTTGATCGGGAAATGTTAAAACGACGGATTCAGGTTACGCTATTCGGTGAGTCGGCTTGGATTTCCTCGGCGGAAGACATCATCCTGCACAAGCTGCTCTGGAATCGCATCTCGCCTTCTGACCGACAACTCGGGGATGCGGCGGGTGTGATTGCAGTGCAAACTGATGCTTTGGATAAAAACTATTTGAGACATTGGGCGCACGAACTGAAACTTACCAGCGAATTGGAACGGTTGTTGAGCGGTGAGATCAAACCAAAAAACACCTAAAGAACAAAAGCTCCAGGATGAGAAATCAAATTGCACTAATCGCGATGTCCTGGCTCGTCCTGGTATTCGGGGCCTGGGCCGCTGATGAAACTATCTCTGGAAAATGGAAAGGTGAGTTCACCAGCCCCATCGGCATCCAAAAATACACCTTCAATTTCAAAGTGGATGGAACCAATTTCACCGGCACAGCCATCGGCGAGCGGGCGGAGTTGATGAAGGGGACAAACGAAGTGGTGCTCACGGAATGCCGGCTTACCACGAACCGCATCTTTTTCGTCGAATCGCTCAAATACGGCAAGAATGATATGCGTGTAGAATATACCGGCCGGCTCACTGCCGAGGGCATCCGGTTTCACCGCAAGGCCGGCGATGTGGCCGTGGAGGATTTCGTTGTCACCCGCGTGAAAGATACTGGCACGAATTCCTTGACGACAAAACCTTGATTTACGAGCAGCGGCTTTTGGCGCTATACCTGTGAATTATCCCCTTCCCTACCCAACCACTTTTTGGTTCTCTATCTGAAAGCCAACCCAGGATCATACCATGAAAACTCATTTCAAACTCATCGCATTAATGTCGCTCACCGTCGCCGCGTCCGCCTGGGGCGCAAATGAAACCGTTGCCGGAAAATGGATAGCTCAATTCGATTCCCAGATCGGGCAGCAGAAATACACTTTCGAGTTCAAAGTGGATGGCACGAACCTCACGGGCAAAGCTACCGGTGAACGGTCCGTGGGCACCAACACCGTGGATATCACTGAGGGCAAGATCACCAAGGACGAAATCTCCTTCGTGGAACCACTCAAACTCCAGGACAACGAATTGCGCATCGAATACAAAGGCAAGGTCGCCGGTGACGATCTCAAGCTTCATCGCAAAGTAGGTGACATTGCCGAGTATGATATCGTCGCCAAACGTGTGACCGACACCGACGCGAAACCCGCTGTCAAAGCCGGCACGAATGCCCCCGCGGTGAAGCCGTAATCTAATCACCATGCGCAGAGTAAGGGATGTGGATTTGGCGTTTTGAAGTCCCATTCGGGTGCCAGATAATTTCTGTTCCCTTGGCAGCACAGCCTCCGGCTGATAGTTTCAAACCATGAAACTAATTTTGCGGGCCGGTGTAAGTCTGATGCTTCTGAGTATTTGCGTTCCGGCTAAAGCCGGTTTGCTCGATTTTCTCAAACCCCCCTCCACCTCGTCCAACCTCACTACCATGGTCGGTGCAGCCCTGCCAGAGGACCAGATCGTGGGCGGATTGAAGCAGGCGCTGGGTAAAGGCGTCGAGCACGCCGTTGCATATCTCGGACGCACCAATGGTTTTCTCACGAACGTCCTCGTACACATTCCCATGCCATCGAAATTGCAGACAGTGGAGAAAGGGCTGCGCGCAGCCGGAGAAGGCCCACTCGTGGATGAATTCATCGCCTCGATGAACCATGCCGCCGAGCAGGCCGTGCCCGCCGCCGCCGCCGTTTTTGGCGACAGCATCCAGCAGATGAGCATCGCCGATGCAAAAGCCATCCTCACCAGCACGAATGATGCAGCCACGGAATATTTCAAGCGCACTGCCTCTACGAACCTGTACGCAAAGTTTTATCCGCTGGTGCAGAAGGCGACCGATTCCGTGGGTGTGACAGCGCGTTACAAGCAGATGATGGGCAAATTCACCGCGCCGGATTCCATCGGCGGATTTCTCGCCAGCAAGACTTCGATAAAACTGGATGCGGCGGACATTGATGCCTACGTGACCGGCAAAGCGATGGACGGCCTCTTCGCAATGGTCGCACAAGAAGAAGAAAACATCCGGGCGAATCCGGTGGCACGCACTACGGATCTGCTGAAAAAAGTTTTTGCGACCAAATGATCAGTTCCGTGCCTCCGGGGTGACTTTGTAACAGTAGACCTGAAGTTGCAACGGTTCGAGGGAGCGCGTGGAAAACGCTTCGGTGCGGGCGGCGCGATCGAATTTATTGTTCCCCAAGTACGTCTTCAACGCGGCCAGAGTGCCGAAATGAAACAGTTCCACGGTTTGCACCCGGTTTGTGGACAACATTTTGTCAAACGCCTCGCGTTCGGCTGTGGTTAAAAATACCGCAATCCCCTCTGGATGGGCGGCGAACTCATAAGAAGGAACATTCCCGTAGAACCGCTGCACGCTATACCCCAATCGCATGGAGATCATGGCCGGTTGGGTCGTTTGAAACTGCAGGACGTGAAGGCCGCCCAGCCTTTCCTGCAAGTCCGGAGGAATGGCATTGACACCCAGGCGTGGATAAACCAATCCCAGGCACAAGGCCATCGTGATGACCGCGCCGAAGGCAATCCTGAGCCGCGAGTTCGTGCGCGCTGATTGCCACAACATCCATCCGGCCGCACTCGCACAAAGAACCGGTCCCACAATCCCAAGTTTAAACCAGACCACCAATGCAGAGAACATCAGGGCAACCGCCATAAGCGACACGATAGATAGCCGACAAAGCCAGCGGCGCGCGGGCGAATCACCGTCCTCCAGCCATGATGCGATCATCACGCATTCCACCGGCGCGATTCCGAGCAGGTATCGCTCGGAGGCTTTCATAAAAAAGAACGGCAGCGCCGAGGCCAGGCACCAGATGAGCAGCCACGTCTGGCTCCGCCGCGAGCTGTATCGTATCTTCCGAAAATAGCCCACCACCGCGCCGATGAAAAGTGGCGTCCATGGAAAAACCAGCCCCACCAAACCCACAAGGGTCGTGCCGGGCCGGATGAAATCCCACGCGATGAAATGCCGCGCGGCCAATTCACCATCAACCGACTTTGTGAAATGGTCGCCCCAGAGATGCCGCATCCACAGTGGCCAGGGCAGGCAGATGGCCAGCACGATGACCAGCCACACAAGCATCTGCGTAGGATGACGCAGCAGGATACGCCAGTCTTTAAAACCCCATAGCGCCGTGGCCGCGCCGACCAGGAAAAAAAACAGTCCCACCGGTCCTTTTACCAAAAAAGCGCAGCCGAGCGCGAATGCAGATAGAACGATGTCACGCCACCGTTCACGGCCCATCCAGCGCAACCAGTACAGCATGGCCAAAAGCGAAAAGAACGCCACCGGTAGGTCCAACATCGCCTGGCGCGCTTCCACGGCCACGCCGATACTGCTGAGTGTGAGCAATCCAGCCAATAAACCATTCGTGCGAAAAATTTCACGAGCCACCAGACACGCACATGCGGCAAGACCCGCCCCCGCCAACACGCCCCAAATGCGCGCCGCGGCCAGCGTCACCCCAAAGATTTTATAATTCGCCAACGTCGCCCAATACAACAACGGCGGTTTGCGCAGGCGGGGTGTCCCATCCAGCCATGGTGTTAGGACCAGACCGCGTTCCTGCATCTCCAGCGGGGTGCGAAACGAGAGGGAAAATTCGTCGCGCTCGGTGACGCTGGATTCGGACCAGATGCACGGAAGAAAAACCAGGATTCCCAGGATAAATATAAAGATGGGCACCCACCGGCGGCGGTGAAAGTCACGCCGGACATCAATTTCCTGAACCGTTTTTCCCGTTTCCATTCCCTATTGCACCAATCTGGCCCGGTAAAACCGCATCTGTTTATTCGTCGAACCGTTGTCGATGAATGGCAACAGTCCGGTCATATCCGCTGTATTCGTCATCAACGATGTCCACGTTACCAGGTTGGTGGACGCTTCAAGTGCATAATTTTTCCCCGACATGCCGTTCAGCACGATCTGGAACCGTCCATCAGCCAGGCGTTGGCCGGATTCAATCGCATGGATCACTTGCAAGGTGATGGTGCCCGCCGCAAACAACGTCGTGAGCGATAGGCCGTTGGTATCAGTGACCAATCGCGCGACCGGCGAATCACCGAACCCGATGGAAGTGCTCGTGTTATTAGTGAGACCGTTCGCCGCGCTAAAGAGGATCAAGGCCAGTTGTTGTTCACCCGATGGTATGACCTGGCTTCCTGGCATCGTGAACATCGCCCCAAAACGGCCCGTGGAAACCAGGCTGTAATCACTGGCAAATCCCGCGCCGACCGGACTGTTCGTGATGAATGGATCACCCATGCAAACCGGATCGTACAGGAGACTGAAGCTTGCCGAATGCTCATTGCCCGTAGCCTGGAACTGGATGGGCACCGCCACGATGCCGCCGATCTGGCCGGAAACCGGATCAATGAAAACGACCCGCGGATTATCCAGCACGATCAATGCGGCGGGGGCGCTGGTCACCGCCCCGAAGGCATTCGTGATGATGACCGAGTACGTGCCGGCATCACCAGGGCTAACGCCATTGATGGTGAACGTCGGCGTGGTTGAGCCCGAGTAAAATTTGCTGTCGGACTCGTTGACTCCGGCGTGCTGCCATTGATACGAGAACGGCTGCGCGCCGCTGACCGCCACGGTGAAAGACGTTACGGAACCAGACACCCGATTGGTGGCGGCCGGCTGCATGATGATCACCGGCGGCCCGGCGATGTTCCAGTTCAGCTTCGTGATGCCGCCATTTCCGTTCGTGCCGGCGATGGCGATGGAATAATTCGTGCCTCCCTTCGCATTGAACGTGAGCCGGCTCCAGCCCAGATTCCCCACCGACCCATTGTCATTGGTCACCAGCGTCAGCGCATTGACCGCATTGCCGGTATAGACCGCGAGAACGGCGTTAAAGCCGCTTTCAATCGTGTCAAACGTGATCAAACAATTCGTCCCGGGCTTCCATGAATACCAGATGGAATTGCTGGTGGGAAACGCCGCATGATTGGGTTCACCACTTTGCTTCGTCGCGCCCCGATTGCTGCCCGAAGTGGTGCCGGAATAATTTGTGAGCACCACCGCCTCGGCAAAGTCGTCGTTCCACGCGGGATTGAAATTCAATTCTATCCGGCCATTGGTCGCATTAAAACCATCCACCGCGATCCAATAATTCGTGTTCTTGACCGCCGGAAAAGTGACCGTGCTCGTGAGGGTGGTAAAATTGACATCATCATCCGATACCACGGTAGTGAGCGCGTTTACAGCGCTTCCCGTGTACACGCCCAGCAATGTATTGAAGCTGCTCCCCTCGGTCGTCACAGTCACCGTCATGTTGGAAGGCGCCGTCCATTGATACCACAGTGAATGGCCGCCCGCATTCCCGGCATGGTTCGGTTCGCCGGTTTCTTTCGTCGCATCGATATTGTAATCCACAATGCCGGCCGTGTTGCCAGAGATGACCGTGGCGTTGGTGAGATTATCGTTCGGCGGCGCGCCCAGGGTGATAAGAATACGCGCGACATTGTTCGATTTGTTGGATTCCAGAATGCTGTTGTCCGGATCCACCACCGCCTCCAACCAATAACGCCCCGGTGGCACACCCGTGATATCGATCCATTGCCCGGCCAGGTTTTGGCCATACACATCCGCCCATCCAACAGACATTCCTTGCGTCAAACCACCGGTGTAAACTGCCGCCGACGGCGAACCCGGAAGCGACGCGTTGTAATGAGCCACGTCGATGATCGCAAAACTCATTTTTGCCCCGGCGGCTACCAATGGCCCGACGACATCGTTCGAGAGCGCGGCGCGCAGGTTGAGCACCAGCCAATCATCAAAATGCAAATGTCCGTGGCCGGGATGAAATGTGAACGTGCCTGCGTAACGGTCATAGAAGCCGCCTCCGGAATAATAGATCCGCTGAAACACGCCGGGCGCCGAGGAACTGCCCCGCAACTCAAGTGGACCTGTCCCGATATTTGGCTCGGCCGTGGAAGGACGCAGCAGGGTATGATTGGGGATTGTGGTTCGATCAAGAATCCAGCCATAGAGATAATTCCGCGATGAGTCGGCCCACATGGTCAGATCCGGCAACAAGGCCTGCCCCAACCCGTTGGTTTGCATCCAACTCAACGCGATGAACCCACGCTCCCCGTTATTCCCACGCACAGAAATGGAATACGTCGTTCCATTAGTGGCATTGAACGTAAGCAGGCTCGACCCATTGGTGCCGCTGTTGTTGTCGCACCCGATGGAAACAAGATTCGAGATCGCCGTGCCCGTATAAACGCACAGGATCGTGTCAAACCCGCTGCCGCCGGTGGTGAACATGACCGGGCCATTGGTTGTTGGCGTCCACTGGTACCAGACGGTGTTATAACCGGCCGGCTCGCCGGGTTCAGCCGTGGCCTCAGCATTGTTCCCGCGCATCACACCAGCCGCGCCCGTCAAAACCTGCGCGTTGGTGTAATAATCGTTCGTGGGCGGCGGGCCCGGCGTGTAGTCGTCCGTGATTGATATATCGTCGATGTACCATCCCTCGTTCGTGACGGACGTGTCAGTGGTGAAAAGAAATTTGAGCGTGTGGATGCCGTTCACAAAACCGTTCAGGCTGAAATTCGTTTGCGTCCAGGCAGACATCGCGTTATCGCGGAACCAGATCAATTGGTCGTCCATGTAAACCCAGGCAAAATCAGAATTATTTTGGCCCGAAGGAATTTTGGTCCAAAAACTCAGCGTCGCGTTGGTGTAGCCCGTCAGGTCGATGCTGCGCAGCATGTAGCCGGACATCGAATTGCGATAGCGCGGGGCGGCATACGAGCCGCCGTAACCAAACCCGGCGCAATAAACCTTGTTGGTGCCGCCATGCGTGCCTTCGCCGCCGAACCCTGAATCCACCACGCCCCAATAGCACGGGACATCATCGGGATTATCGTCACCCACCAGCCAGCTGGGATCCAAACCGTTCTCAAACCCATCGGAAAAAATGACGACCGCGTTCGCAGACCAAAGCGCGCCGAGGCAAAGAAGGATCAAAAGCAAGCGGCAACGGAAATACGGCATTCGGCTCATGGCACTATACGTTGAGAATCACTCCGTCCAAGTATTCGCACAACGAAGTCGGAAATCAAATAGAGAGATGCTATTATAACGCCATAATTCGTGGGCCCGTCAGCTCGTCGATGTCTTTGTCGCACTGAACGCGGCTATTTGCCGTCCGCCTTCCTCTACGTCTTCGCGCGACATGGAGATATTGACCATTTCACAGGCCTGGTCGGCGCCTTTGTAGCCTTGCATGGCAGAAAGCCGAAACCATTTGTAGGCAGCGATACGCGATTCCGAAACTCCTTCCGAAAGCCTGTCCAGGCCCGCTTTGTGGTAGGTGTTGCCCAAGCTGTATTGGGCGCCGGCGTCACCGAGGTCGGCGGCTTTTTGTATCCATACCAGCGATTTTGCCGCATCACGCGGTGAGCCCTGTCCGTACGCATACATCTGGCCCAGGTTAAAATTTGCCATCGGATGATTTTGTTCCGCGGCCTTGAGATACCAGAATTCCGCTTGCGCGTAATCCTGCGCCGCACCGGTGCTGACCGCGAACTTCACGCCCAGGTTGAATTGGGCTTCGGCATCGCCGCGTCGGGCCAATGATTCGGTCGTTTCCTGAACGGGTGTTGGGGCGGCAGAACCGAACCAGCGATGCAAAAGTGATTTATACAAGCTGACAGCATAGCGCACTTTAACCCGGTTACAATGTTTGATTTGCATTTGCCAATCACACGCGGCAACGTCACTTTCAACCCAATGAAATGTGTCGTCCACCACGCCGAAGCCGTGGCCGTCTGTTGCTATTGCGGAAAGGCGATGTGCGCCGATTGTGCCCGGCCTTCCAGCACTCAACGCATGGTCTGCTCCGATAAATGTGACGCGGCCCTCACACGCGCGGACCAGGCGATGGAATTGATCCTTCAGAAAAGCCTGCAAAACGCCCGGGCCAGCGCGTTCTATTCGTTCCTGTGCGGTGGACTTTCGGCGGGCGGCGCCATTGGCGCACAATTTTATCTGCCGGTGCCGTTCCTGGTCTGGTTTTGCGGCGGATGCTGCGTGGTCTTTATCGCGTCGGGCATCTGGTACACCTGCATTTCGCGCAAGCAGAAGTCCTAAGAACTTGTCTAAGCGCCCTCGATGATTTTTTTTGGACATTACTTGACCTCGCCCCATACTTCGCCGAAGTTCTGGGCGCGCTGCGTAAGGTCGCGGCAAATCATTATGAAAAAACTCCAGGTTCTCATGACAGTCGCGGCGAGCTTTTGCCTGCTGGGCTGCAACCAGGCCCAACCAACCAACGTGGCTTCCACCAATGCGCCTGTGAACGCCGCCGTTCCTTCCTCTACTCCAACTACCGACATGATCACCACCGCCAGCGGATTGAAATATCAAGTACTGACTCGGGGCACCGGCTCCGTCTCGCCCAAACCCACCGACACTGTCAAAGTCCATTACACCGGCACGCTGCTCAACGGCACCGTGTTCGACAGCTCCGTGCAGCGCGGCCAGCCCATCAGCTTTCCGCTGAACGCCGTCATTCCCGGCTGGACCGAAGGTCTGCAACTCATGCATGTGGGCGACAAATTCAAGTTCGAGATTCCGGCCAACCTTGCCTACGGCGAACATAGCCCCACGCCCGCCATTCCGCCGAACAGCACCCTCGTGTTCGAGGTCGAATTGCTCGGCATCAACGACTAAGTACATGCTTTAGGTCTGGAGCCCCGCCTTCAGGCGGCTCGGGGCGCTCCTTTATATCAGCTTCATCTCCCGCAGCGCCTTCCCGGCGCCCGACAAATTCTCCGGCTTCATCTCTGTATAATTGCGCGAGAGGATGATTCCCTTCGCCCCGCCCATGAACGCCGCCGTCACTGCCTGCCCCACGCTCTCCGGCGTGCAATGCGCTTCCGTCGCGCTCACGGGCACATCGATGTCCACCCCCGGCCATACTTCCACCGGATGGCCCTCCACTGATTCCACCGTGCGCCGCACTTCGCGCTCCACGTATTGCGCCGAGAAACCCGTCGCCGCCAATTTATCGATCGGCGCTTCGTCGTAATTCATCTGCTGATACATCGTCTCCAGCGCCGACTGCGGCGTCAGGTCGCCCAGGACGATTGTGCGCGCGTCCTTCACGAACGTCACATAACGTCCGCCCGCCACGTTGTTGTACACCGATGGTCGCAGGAAATCCGAATACACCGCCATCTCCTCCAGGTTTTCCTCCGCGCGCTGGAACGGACTGAACGTGATGTTTTGCCAGATATGCCAGCCCACCGGCAATTTAGGATTGATGCCCTTCACGTGCTTGTAGAGCGCCGCCATGAATTCATGCCGGCTCGTCGCCCACAGATTTTCCCACGCCAACACCTCCGGATAATTCAACAGGATGCGCCAGAACGTCGTGAAAAATCCATCGCGCGGCTTCACCCCCTTACGACTCGCCAACACGAACGTCTCCACCTCGCCAAAACCTTTGCGTGCGCGCTCCACGTCGATCCCCTTCGCGCGGCCTTTCGCCAGGCAGAACTCGCAAAAACACGTCGCCTTGCCCGGGTCCTGCCCATTGCTTTGCGAGATGCACAGCGCATTCAACAAGCCGCTCTGCCGTTCCGAGCCCCACATAAAACCACCGATGTCATACGACCGCGCGTAATCCTCCAGCAACCCCCGCGTGAAATTCAAGTAACCCGGATTGTTATGACACGGCCCGCCCGGATGCCCGTTCGCGCGCCGCCCATGATGATCCACCTCATACATCCCTTCCCAATTCTTCAGCGGCGGAATATTATTATCCTCCAGGATGAACGGAAACACCTTCATCCCATGCTTCGCCGCCACCGGAATCACCCGCTCCAACACATCCACCCCGCCAAACTCCGGCGCGCTCATGTCCTCCAGCGTCAACGGCTGGTCCTTGTAATACTGCATGTGCGGCTTCGCATAATTGCCCCCGCGAAACCCCGCCACTTTGCCGCCCTCCAGCACCATCCCTGCGCGATGCGGCTCATGCGTATAGATGAACGTCATCAGAGTATTCACCCCCGCCCGCGACCGCATGTCGTCAAACATCGGGTCCAACGGCTCCTTCGCCAGCGCCGCCACCCCGATCGGCAACACAATCGTCGGCGACTTCGGCAATACCACCTGACGCCCCACCCTTTCCACCACGTTGCTCATGGGATTGATCGGCACCTTATCGGCGCCCATCACTTGTTTAACTCCCGCGACGGCTGCACCCGCGGTAATAGCACTCAGTTGGATAAATTTGCGGCGGTTCATACCGGCAGTATCGCGACCGGCGTCACGGATTCAAGACCAATGCTCTCACCACGACCCTCCCCCCACATTTAAAAAAAATCTCTCGTTGATTCATCTTCATCCACCTTGATTGACCTTAAATCCCGCAGGATCGCTTTAAGCCTGTTCATTAATTTTCCAAACCGTTCAACCAGGCCACCAGTCGCTTACCCTGCTCGCATCCGCCAGCCGCCGGTTCAACTCATCCCGGATCGCCTTCGGCAACCGCGCCTTCTTTCCACGTCGTGTCATAATGCTTATAATCCAATGGTTTCTACGTTTACAATGTTTATATTATCAATAAACATTTCGGCAATCTAGCGTAATAGTAAAAATTTGTCAAATAATTTCCTCGTTGCGGCGTGGGAAACCTCATCGACAGAGCGCCGCAGACTCAATGCCCCTATTCGAGCTGCGGAGCAGCGTACGGCAGTAGCCCATAGCGACAGCTATGGGGTTTGCCGGCCCAAAACCATCCCAGCTCCGGCAGGAGCGAAAGAAATGGAGCGCGGACAGCCTTGCCACCCGGTGCAATACCCGTGAAGAACTCCTCTGCCGTTAAACACAGAAAACGAATCTCAGTTTGCCGCCTGTTGCGTGTCACCCGCCCATCCCTCACCGGTCATTCGACATTGGCCTCCCGCACCACCTCACTTGGATAGGGATTGGAGTTCAGCCCCGTGATCCTCGTGCTGCCATTTCTTCCAATCAAACGATTTTCGGAATGCTGCAAAATCCGGGTTGGCCTCCACCATCGCGGTGAGATTCGTATGATAGGTAGATTCCTCCAGCCGCAGCGTTTCAAACACGCCGGCAAAATTATTTACGGTCAGGTCCATTTTGAACAGCTCGCCAAAAGCCAGCGGTTGCACCGGATACCGCTTGAGCGCCGTGTGCAGGAGCGCTCTCGCCTGGTCGGGCTTTTTCCGCTCAAAATACCGGGCCAAACGGATATCCATGGCGGGGTCGGCAAAAAATTCATTCGCCCGCTGGATCGCGGTCACGGCGGCGGCTTCTTCAGCATCCGTCCAGCCTTCGACCGGCTGGAAATTTGAGCTCGTCGCACCACTCGGCGCGGCATGATAGAGACGCCAATAAGTATTCGCCAATAACAGGTTCGGAGACGGGTCATCCGGATACAACTGCCGCCAGTGCTCCATGGGCGCGAGAAAGTCGGCAAAGTTTTTTTCACCGATCATCGCCACGCGAAACAGCATGCAGCGATCGTTCTGTACTTCCTGCGGCAATTTGTTGTAGGCATCCTTGATGAGATTGTACTGGCCGAATTGGCAGCGGCTGTCGAACAGTGCGATCGCCTCACCCCCGCTGGCATAGGCGGCATCGCGGGCCGGTACCGGCTGCACCAGCAAGTCGTCTTTGATCAATTCCACCAGCGTCCCCCGGCGTTCTGCCTGGCTGAGAAGTTCGCCCCGGTTGAACTGGTGCACATCGGTGATGCCAATGCTGCCATCCGCCTCGCGTTTCAACACGTATCCCACGTAGCGCGGACTCCGGATCACGGCGAAATTCGAATTATCCCTCGGCACATCCAGGTCGCCGAACAACGCTTCGTAATCATTCCCGCATTTTCGCATCCCTAGGAAATAGCGCGCCCCGCTCTTGGCCTCCTCGATGACATCCAGCGATACCTGCCGCCGCCATTGCGGATTGTTGCGCGGGAGCGCATACAGCTTTTCCTTGATGCCGTCGGCGACCGGCAGCGAAGGAACATAGCGGTGCGTGTACGCGTCAAAATCAAAAGCACTCGTGATAATCCCAAGGTTGTTCGTCTTCAACGCCTCTTCCAAGCGCAACCCAAACCGAAATTCCGGACTGCTGCTCTTCGCCGTCACACCGGAGATCGTCCCGCTGTCCTTGGGCGTCTCGGAGGCGTGCCCATGCATGATCAGACTCCCGGGTGGCGGCGCCGGATCGGCCGCCCCGCAATCAACCACCAGAAAGATTCCCGCAACACAAAGTGATGTACAGATAACGCCAATACCCATTTGTTGTAGCCTGTTCATAATATGTTTTACCCGGATCGATTGCTGTGAGCCCGATGTGCCCTGTGAACGCCTCGTGTGCACCCTAAACCAAACGAATAGTGAAAACGGATTTCCAATCCTAAGTCCTCGGCCAAATCGGATTCAACCTAAATCTTTCAAGGCGAAGCTCTGTCAGACCCGCACTTTGCCATTTCTCATCGTTTTTAATCGCCAATCGCCGATCGCCAATCCTAAATTTCACAGGTGGACCAATCCGATACACCGAAACCAGCCGCCGGAACCAGCCCGGCTCAACCGCCGGTCTATTATGACCTCGGTGCCATATTAAAAGCGGAACCGCACCTTTACTTCGTCTCGGGAATCATTCAGACAAGCATGTGGCATCTGCACATCCAATTGCGCGCTGGAGCTGTATTTTCTTTTGGGCACAACCTGCAAGCGATAACCGTGGAATGCGATACAGCCGTTGATTATTGCATTCGGCCATCGCATCCGGCCCTCCTCATGGGCGGACCGCCGATGCAATATTTTGAAACGCATCCCTTGCTCGATTCTGTTTATCGCGGCGTGCCCCACACCGACGACGGAGAAGTTTTTCCGTCCAAGCTAAAATTTAAGCTGTTGATCATCGATCAAAGCCACATCATTGCTGAACGTTTTCTGCTTTGTATCGAAAAAACCGAGGGTACCAAGCCCACGCCGGGGGAGGAAGCGGCCTTAAGCCGGGGGTTGCAATGGATGGATAAATTTCGAACGGAGGGTCCTAAAAACTGGTGGTGAACGGGCAATCGCAAACTAACTGAACGTCGTATAGCATCACCCTGCGGAAAGCATTCCCCTCCTGTTACATCTCGCATCCTGAATCGCGCGTCACGCATCCGGCCTAACACCTGACACCTCGCACCTGGCACTTCCCTGTGTTCTCTGCGTCTCTGTGGCAAAAAGTCCTGTCACCTGACACGGTAATTCTGCCACTATACGTTTAATCGCATGGACCAAATCGCCAGTTACATCATCTACGCCTGCTGGCTCATCTTTATCGCCTATTGGATCGTGGCGGCCGTCCGCGTCAAAACCACCATCGAACGCGAATCCATCGGCTCCGCCATCCGCCAGCGTATTCCCCTCATCCTCGGCTATTTTCTCCTCGCTTACCGGAAATTTCCCTCGCCCTTAAACCTGCGCTTGTTACCAGAAGCCGACGCCACCCTCATCGTCGGCACTGCCCTCGTGGTGGCCGGATTGTTCATCGCCATCTGGGCGCGACGGACGCTCGCCGATAATTGGAGCAGCACCGTCACCTTCAAACAAAACCACGAACTCATCCGGCGCGGCCCCTACCGGTTCGTGCGCCATCCCATCTACACCGGCATCCTCACCATGTGGCTGGGCACCGCCATCGACATCGGCCAATTGCGCGGATTCCTCGGCTTGCTGCTCACGGTCTTTTCTTTTTGGATAAAGCTGCGCCAGGAAGAAAAATTGATGCTCGAACATTTCCCCGATCAATACCCTGCCTACCGCCAACAGGTGAAGGCTCTCGTACCGTTCATTGTTTAGACCCAGGTATCAGGTACTGGGTGCGTGACAGGGATTGCGACCTGACACCTCGCACCTGACACTCTCCCTCACCCTTTCCCGGGCACCCGAAGAATGGCAACCGATGGTTAGGGTGCTTTTGAATACGGAGGTAGGTTCGTATATGGATTCCACGCCGCAGTTCACTGACGGTAAAAACGTTGCCCCGCCAAAGCCCGGCGAACGACGTTGGGTGCAATGCTCAAAATACCGCACCCTGGCCGTGTGGGGCGCCGACGGAAAATGGCGCACGTACTTCAACGGCATAGAATTGACGGACGTGATCAGGGTTTTTGACGAATAATTTCAGGTTGAAGTCGTCCTCGTTCTCGTCCTCGTCCTCGATATTAGACGCTGGCACCCATTCGTCATTCGAAATTACCATTTTCCATCCTCCATCTTCCATCTTCAGAATTCTCCGCTTGCCCCACCCGTGGGTAAAACACCCCATATTCACCGGCGTTTTTTGCTCTTAGAGTAACAGATTATGACCGAGACCCAATTTTCGCCGGAGATAGAAACTGCTGACCGCACCGATGAAAAGGCGCAACCATCCCCGGCCAGTCTGCCCCCACGCATCCTGGTGGTGGAGGACGAACCCCAGATCCGCCAACTCATCAGCACAAAATTGCGGAAATCGGGGTTTGAGGTGGATGAGGCGGAAAACGGGGCGATGGCGTGGTCGTGGTTGCAGGTGTATGGCTACGACCTGTTGATCACGGATAATTCCATGCCCAAAATGACAGGCATGGAACTGCTCATGAAATTGCGGGCCGCGCGCATGGTGCTGCCGGTCATCATGGCCACCGCGGTCCCGCCAACAAAAGAATTTGCTGAAAGTCCCTGGCTCATCCCCGAGGCCACCTTGACGAAGCCCTACACGATGGATGAATTACTGGCGACGGTGAGAAAAGTCCTGCACGTGAGCGATAGTCCGCGTGGGAGAGTGGCTGAACTGCCGCCTGAGAATAATCCCGACTGATGCGCGGTGGATTTTTTCTCCACGATTTGACCATCATGAAATCCAAAGAATCAGAAGTGTCCACGGAGTATTCATCCACACCGACGCATCTGATCTCAACCCCGGAGACGTCTGATGTGACAAATCCTAAGGGCGACTCAATGATACTCATCCTCGATCTGCCGGATATCAGTTGTCCTGCGGAACCGGACTCGCATCCGCCAACCGCGGAGCCGCGAAGTGATTCGGCCATACGGGCCTCGGAATTGAGTTATCGCCGCCTCTTTGAGGCGGCCAAAGACGGCATTCTCATCCTGGACGTGGAGACGGGCCGCATTAACGACGTGAATCCTTTCCTGTTCAAGCTGTTGGGCTTTACGCGCAAGGAAATGATCGGCAAAACCGTCGGCGAGTTGAGTCCTTTCAAAGACATCGAATCCAACCAGGTAATGCTGGAGCGTTTGCAAAAGGACGGATATGTGCGCTACGAAGATCTGCCGCTGGAAACGCGGGATGGCCGGCGCATCGCCGTGGAATTTGTCAGCAATGTGTATCCGGCCGGCGACAAAAACGTCATCCAGTGCAACGTGCGCGACATCACCGAGCGCAAAAAAGCGCAGGATGAGATCCGCCGTCTCAACGAAGTGCTTGAGCAGCGGGTCGGCGAACGGACGTCGCAACTGCAAGTGGCCAACAAGGAATTGGAGGCGTTCAGCTATTCTGTCTCGCACGACCTCCGCGCGCCCTTGCGCCATATCATGGGTTTCGCTGAACAATTGCACCTGGATACCGCATCCGTACTTTCAACCGAAGGTCGCTCGTTTCTGGCAACCATCTCCAAATCGGCCGGAAAAATGGAAGGGATGATCAGCGACCTGTTGAATTTCGCGCACGTAGGGCGCACCGCCTTGAATCCGCAGGATGTGAACCTGGATGCGCTGGTCGCGGACACGTTGAAAGATTTTCAGGAAGAGACCCAGGGACGGGTCATCGAGTGGAAACTCCAACCGTTGCCGCATGTCACGGCTGACCGGGCATTGCTGCGGATGGTCCTGGTGAACCTCGTCTCCAATGCGCTGAAATTTACGGGCAAATGCGCCACGGCAAAAATTGAGATCGGGTCCGTCGCGGGCCGCGACGATGAAATGGTGATATTCGTCAGCGACAACGGCGCGGGTTTTGACCCCGAGTACGCGCATAAATTATTCGGCGTATTTCAACGCCTGCATGGCCAGGCTGAATTTGCCGGCACGGGCATCGGGCTGGCGAACGTCCAACGCATCATTACCCGGCATGGTGGCCGCGTCTGGGCTACCGGTGTAGTGGACGCCGGCGCGACCTTCTATTTTTCCCTTCCCAAACCGGTCGTCCGCGCCATCGCCACTTGATTCGCGTATAGTCGTGGTGCAGGTTCAGAACATGGGTAACAGTCTAGGTTCAGAACATAGGTAACACTTCGAGAAGGATGCCCAAGCCGGTAGGCTTGGGGATGCCTTGGAAAACGAGTGAACCTATGGATACGCGGATTGA